>WSSedL1CaDRAFT_10000972_pt1 | contig 18315 bp, 13 predicted proteins | sample WetSurSL1Cattail_FD_9464 | JGI IMG/M metagenome (IMG submission 9464)
CTTCCTACCCGATTAGAAATTTGATTTCACAGATAAGTTTAAGGTGCAGCGCACCGTAATCTAATTTAAAAATGACTGCATGAGTTTTTCAGCAGACCCTAGTTAGCAAGTCATAATCAATATACTTGTAATTTATTAAATAAGGAAGCCTGTTCTTTAATCCAACTTAATGTTCATTTTCCAATGTTCTGCAATGGCTTTCAATTCTTTTTTAGTCAGATAGATAACCGCTCCGTGTTTTGGACTGCTAAAGTTAGTGGTCTTCATAACACCTTCATTGAAATGTCCCAGATTTTTATAAGTAACAAAATCGGTTGTTTCGCTGAATCCCATGTTACTAGGACGTGCACCATAAACATCATACATAAGCACATAGCTATCGGTACCAATTCGCTTAAAAAGGTTAGGTGCTTCAGTAGAAACCTTTTCAGGGTCTATCCGTTTGGTTTCTGCTTTGTATTCCTGATTAATTTTGTCTGAAACGGCATGCAACACCTTGGCACCGGATACATAAAATATTTGGTACTCATTACCCACTTTAGTAATATCACCATCGAGACCATCAACACCGGTGATGCGCTCAGGTTTGGTTTCCAACTTAGTAAAATTATTATCTGTATATGAATAATAGAGATGGCACTCTTTGTTGTTGTAACGTATTGTAAAATACACCATCATTTTTTTCATTACCGGATCGTAGATCGTTTCAGGTGCCCAGGAACAATCAATGTCACCAAGTTCGGGAAATGCTTTATCTACGCGAAAATCAGAATGAGTCCAATGAATGAGGTCATAAGATTTCATAAGCACAATGGCGCGGTTATTACCCCATCCATACTTTTCGGCAGGGCGTTCAAATTCAGTGTCGCGGAAACCGGCACGTTTACCAAATATATGTAAATCTGTCATTGCCAGATAAAATGCACCATCAGGTCCACGGGTAATGTGTGGATCGCGAACACCTTTTTGCTCAGCTAATTCAGAACCAATAAATACCGGTTGTCCACTATTTACATCCGTAAAAGTATAACCATCCGGGCTGATGGCAAAATAAGCAGACTGAGTTTGGTCTTTAAAGTATACTAACAAATACCCGGACAAATCTTTCTCATTGAATTTAGGGGCTTTTGTTAGTTTAGGCACAATAACGATACCGGTTGCAACAGGTGTAACAGCTTTAGTTTCCTGAGCGATTGTGTTACCTGCAACAAATAATCCTGAAAAAAACATCAGAATTGGGAAAAGTTGATTTTTCATATATTTATTTATTAATCTTGGTTATTTTCAATGCTCTAAATGGTTTTGAGGACGTTCAAAGATGCGCCATTGTTCAACTTTTGTTTGGAAAATAAAAAACAATTTGAAAGTAATAACAATAAAACGATTCGTTGCCGAAATTTCATAATTTCTGATTTCCTATGGTTATGCTGTTTGTTGATCAACTTTGAATGATGATCTATTTTTAAGCGAAAAATTACTTATTATCTTTTATAAGGACTCTCCGACATTTTCAAAAAAGAATTTTCGTATCCTCCTGTATCAATAATAATTTTTTCCAACACAATTCCCGGATTGAGCGGGCGATACTTTAGTGTATAAATGTTATCGTTGGTTTCTGTACGATCGAGTGACAACTCAACTTCAATGATACGAGCAGCAGCTGTAGGATACATTTTACTGTAATTGTATTTCCACGTAAGCTGATTATTGATGTTTATTGTTTTTTCTTGTCCACCTCCAAAGCTGGCAGCAATAGCGTGTCCTCCCGATATGAATGGCATTGTACAATCTAAAATGAATCGTACTTTTATTGGATTGGCTTTATTATTTAGCTTCATTTTATATGAAACAGATGCTCCATCAACAGGCCGACTATAGGGCATAAGTGCTAACCCTGATAGCGTACGACCTAAATCAGGGATAATAGTCCAGTTGGTTTTATCACTATTTTTAGCTTCAAAGTAGTGTTCAGCTTCCATTACTACGACTCCGTTTTTTTCATTAAAAATATATCCTCCTTGTTTTACTTCTTCTGATTTAATTCGGGTAACTTTTGGCATAATATTATTGCGAGGAGTATTCCATGCCGTAAATCCAATATGAACCTGATCCATCATGTGGTTCCATTTGCCATTTGCCATATTGTGATTATAGTCAGCAGTTAATTCGGCATCGCGTTTAAAGCAGTATTCCACATGATCCGCCCAATCGTTGGCAGATGCATCTTTTTCAGCCGATAACTTTCGATTCATTGCAACAGAATAATACATATCATAGATGTTTGCCATGGCTTGCACCGGAAACAAAATGAGTTGTTTGTAAGTATCCTTATAAGAATCAGGAATGGTCAAGTACTGTCTGAGTGCACGCGCTTCAAGACTCATGAATTCATCTTTTACCATTTTGAATTCTCCACTCTCCAGGTTGTAGGTCTTTTCATCCAACATCTCTGGTGTAACACGGCTGGTATATTTACAGTATGTATCCATAATACGTGCGGCTTCTTCGGCCTGAGATTCTCCCAGTTGTTGCGCATAAAACTTATGGGCATATTGAGTCAGATTTTTTTCATTGAATGCTTTCGGGTTCCATGCCATATCTAAGAAAAACGACATCGGATATTCATCTGGTTTCAAGTCTCCAACATTGAGTATCCACATTTTATCTACACCATAATCGTAAGTAAGCTGAAGCTGTTCCCACATGTGCACTATTTGGGTTACATTAAGCCACTTATATGAACGTGGTGCTCCATAATAGCCTAAGTGATAATACATGCCATAACCGCCTGGGTGTCGTTTGCCGTTCAAGTCGGGAAGTCGGCGGATATTACCCCAGTTATCGTCGCACAACAGGATTAACATATCATTAGGTACTTTCATACCTTTATCAAAATAATCCAATACTTCGCTGTATAATGTCCAAACTTGTGGGGTTTTAGCTGCAGGTTTGCCAGTTACTTCTTCAATTATCTGGCGTTGATCCTTCATAATCCCTTCCAAAACTTTAAAATTGGCTTCGGCACTTCCTGCATCAGCCATAGGTTTATCGTCATCGCCACGCATACCCATGGTTATAAGGCTTTCATAATTCTTAGTGTGTTCAATGCCTTCTTTAAAGAATTTTTGAATACCCGCTTTGTTTGTCACATAGTTCCACTCACCGTTTCCATAATTTTTCTTATTCCTAAGCCACTCTTGTTGCGAACGTTGCATGGGTTCATGATGTGAAGTGCCCATGATGATACCATATTCGTCAGCCAAACGAGGGTTTTCAGGATCATCTTCATTGAAAGAATTACCCTCGTAGTTTCCATTTTCATCAAGTAAAATCGGTTTAGTTGGTTCATATTCTTTCATAGAACCCCACATACCAGGCCAAAGGATATTGGCGCGCAAACGTAGCATCAATTCGAACATATGCGTGTACATTTTACTATTCATTCCTCCGAATTTTTCTTTCGCCCAGTTAGTCATGCTTGGAATTTCATCGTTAATAAAAATTCCACGATAGTGTACTTTGGGCTCACCCGATGCAAAATAGCCATTCGAAATATAAGCAGCTGGACGTTTTACAACAGGTACATCAGCCCACCAATACCACGGCGAAACACCAAGTTGTTTGGATAGTTCATAGATGCCGTAAATAGTTCCACGTTTATCACTACCGGCAATAACTAAAGCTTGTTCTACACCGAGCATAGGGTTACTAACTGTAGTAATAACAAAACTCTCCCATTTACCCTTGAGGTCAGCTGCATTTATTTTATGTAATTTGACCAACTTATCTATCAATGCACTTTGTCCGAGTGTACCAATTATTACAGTTTTTGCGGAGGCAATATTACTGGTGTTCAATTGGGGTTTGCGATTTGTAACACGTTCGATGTCAGATTGCAAATCGCCTATAGCACGAATGACTCCTTTATAATCATTAGCATCATAGTAAAGTGGAACTGCCTGATTAGAATCAACCAACGGGAATGAGTTTGGCTGCACAGTGTTACTAACTACAATTTCAGGCACGCTTGATTGTGCATAAACTACAGAGCCTAAAGTCACAAATATAAAAACTAATAGTTGAAGCCTGCTAGGAACTTTTTCCGAAAAGAGTTGTAAGCAATTAAACTTTAAAATCATGGAGCTTTATTTATAAAATTGAATTATTAATATACGTTACAATAGTAAGAAATAAAAATGACTAAGCAAAGGATTTTTACCAAGAAGTCGTCTTGATTTTTTATAATGTTGCTCCTATGAAGCTTATTGTTTCTGATAATTAACGATTGCGGCATATTACTCCTAAAGAAGCATTCTCTTATCTTCGGAGAAGCGTTATTCTGGTAGCTCCGTTAGGTGCGAAGTTATTTAATCTCTTTGGGTTAAATTTACCGAAGCTCTGCTTCGAAAAAAGAATTATTTTTCAAACAATACCTCGACAGCTTTGCTGCGAGGTAGTTTATTATTATTTAAGAGAATATGAAAGTCTTGATAAAGAAAAAAGAGGGTGTTTCAGATTTTTTTGATACACCCTCTTTTTGGTGGAATGAATTGCTTTTGATTTAATGATTACCTGCAAAAAAAATCTTAACACATTAAACACAATGACTTGACTAATTAAATATTGATCTTTTTTTAACCACAAATTACACAAATTAAACGAATCATAAACATGTATATTCGTGTAATTCGTGGTTCATAATTTTTTATTGATACTCGTTTTAATTTATTTATTGAACATCCAATAATCAAAATTGAAAAGCGGACGTCCGGCAGTAATGTTTTGACCGTTGAAATAGAAATAAACATCATGAACACCCGTCACAGCTTGGCTAAGCGGTTCGGTGAAGGTTTTCCACACTTGCCATCCTCCTGTACGCGGAGTATTTATAGAGGCTAATTTTGGTCCGGCCAAACTATCCAACCGTACTTCAAGAATACCACCACCAATGCCGGCAGCCAACGAAGCTGAGATTGATTTGGGTGCTTGTTTTCCAAAATCCACACAACGAACCTTGGTATATCCTTTTAAGCGGGTTTCGGTAACAAATACTCCCGTCTTTTCGTTTTGATCTGTTTTACAGTTTTCCGACCATGCCATCGTTTCGGCCTCAACGCGTTTGTAAGGATTCAGTGTTCCTATTGGTTTGACACCTTCTTTAGTCATGGTAATAGTGGGGAAGGTTCCGTCGGGATTGTATGTAAATTCTTCAATGCAGGTAGCACGCCCAAAACTACCACCGCCCGGCAACAATCCGGTGTGATAGAACAGGTACGATTTTCCTTTATAATCGATAACACCACCATGGTTGGTACTGCTGTTTGTTTTCTGATCGGACATAATCTTGCCCACATACTTCCAGGGCCCGGTGGGACTGTCGCTCATCGAATAGGAAAGACTTTCTCCGTTGCGGAAATTAGTACCGGCACCGGCATAAAACAGATAGTATTTATTGTTGCGTTTAAAAAACCAAGGACCTTCTATATACGCATCCTTGTTTGGGTTGTTTGCGTCATGATTTCCTCTGAATCCACCAAATGTTTCAACGGTTGAAGGAATTTGGACTATCTCGCCCGAATAAGAAATCATATCTTTATTCAGTTTCACGTAATAGCAACCGCCATTGCCCCAGTAGAGATAAGCCTGCCCATCATCATCGATAGCAACCGTCGGATCAATATTTGCCCAGGTGCCGGTAATGATAAGCGGCTTGCCCAGTGCATCTTTAAACGGACCTGTAGGACTGTCGGCAACAGCTACCCCGATAGCCATATTGTTTTTGTCGCTTTGTACACAGATATACCAGTAATACTTGCCGTTACGCTCAATACATTGAGCAGCCCACGCGCGGTCGTGTGCCCACGAGAACGATTCCAACGAAAGAGGCGAACCATAGTCCGTCCAGTTAACCATATCGGTAGTAGAAGCTACCCGCCATTTAGTCATGTAAAAAAAAGGAGTTCCCGGAATATCGTCGCCCGAATAAGAGTAAAGCGTGCCGTTGAAAACTACCGGAGCGGGATCCGGCGAAAAATGTGTCTGAATAATTGGATTTTCAGCATTACATACACTCGTCATGGCTATGGACGCCAATGTAAGCGCAAGAAGGATTGTTTTTTTTGTTTTTCTCATTGTATGATTTAATTGTATTGATAAGCTTAAGCTGTGGAAGTTGTTCTAAAAATAATTATTCCGCATCGGCGACAATCCCTTTAAGGCTTTGCCGGATATATAGACTTAAATTAAGCATAAAGGTTTAAATGCTCAAGCACATTTATTTAATTTTTACTCCGCTCATCCATTTTTTTTTATGCAGTAACCCTAATCAACTGACACAGTTTATTGAATAGACCCCAATTAAATTGATTTTCCTTGTCATTAAAACGATTTTCCTTGCAATTAAATTGGTTTTCCTTGCAATTAAATTGATTTTCCTTGTCATGAAAACGATTTTCCTTGCAATGAAATTGATTTTCCTTGTCATGAAAATGGTTTTCCTTGTCATTAAAACGATTTTCCTTGCAATTAAATTGATTTTCCTTGTCATGAAAACGATTTTCCTTGCAATTAAAATGGTTTTCCTTACAATTAAATTGATTTTCCTTGTCATTAAAATGGTTTTCCTTGCAAGGAAAATCGCCTTCTTTGTCCCTTTTGCAGCCTGCATTACCCCGAAAACGGGAATCATTTTGCTTTCCGGAGTGACCGTCTATGGTCTTGCAGGTATATTTGCAGGATGTCATGCGTCTGTCGTTGTACCGGTCAATTGTGGTTTACCCAACTAGTCATCCGATGACTGTTTTTATAGACCTTAAGTGCTTGTATCAAAAGCACGCAACTGACTCAACTGACACAAATTTTCGCAAATAAGACAGCCATCCAATGATTGTTCGGTCATTTATGCCGACTTCTGCTTTGTTTATTTCCCGACGCAGATGAGGAATAAAGGACATAAGGATAAAGTGGAAATATAATAAACAAATGCTCGTTAATGTAAATAATAGTTTTTACCTTTGGACTTTAATTAAATCAAAACAAGATCCAATTCGTTGGTAAGTTGGATATGCTTAGTTGTGTGGATCTAACTTTATTGTATAAATAATTATATAACAATAATATAAAACAATTTTTTCTTTTAGATAAAAGCTATATATGCTCAGTTTAATGAACATACGCAACTTTTGACTAAGTATATATATATGTGTTAGCAGCAGCCCTAAAAAAAACAGAATAACCGAAAACATTATGATTAGTCAACTAACAGACAGTTTAAACAAAACACAAGGAATTATACCCGTGAGAATTATATCTGACGTTGACAAAATCAACTGGGAACCTTATGTTTTGCTCGTTGCGACTTTATCACTTTTCGCAGCTGTAGTGATTCCATTTGCTCAGAAGCATTATGAGGAATATCGAACTAAGCGTAGTTTTAAATTTTATTTTAAGAAGCAGCTCGGAATTATTCTGAACTTACTTACTGAGGAGAAAATCGAATACATTAAGCCTAGTGTAAAGGACAATCCTGAAAAAGAGTTTTTATCTCCAACCGAATTCACAAGAAGATTTGAATCCGACTTCAAGGAACACAAAGAAACTGTCCAACCAAGGACAATTTTCATGCTTCTATTGAATTTACAACAGTTTATGAAATTCTGTTTTCGACTTCGTTACTCGCTGACAAATATTGACTTTGACAAACTGACAGAAAGAACATTAGCACATGGAAAAGAATTGTCGATGGACGAACTTCAGAAAGCTTATGGAATTATTCTTATATATGAGAGTTTCATTAGTATCTTACTTTTTCATGATAGATTTGGAGACATGAAAACAATAAAGCGAGAAATTCGTGATAAAGTTTGGGTTGGATTAAAACTTGAAAAGGATTTATTGCAAAATCAAACTTTATTAAATCAAGACTTACTAGATTTAAACAACAACGAGCAAAGTGTATTTGAAATAACTCAAATGGTTCGAATCATAGAAGCAAAGACCAAAGAATATTTTGACTACGACTATTTACAACGTAAACGTAAAATAAATTAAACAAAGAACTGAAAAAAGGGTATGCTGCTAACACGCCTTGTTCATTGGCTGGCTGATGTGCATTCAGCAGGTTTTGCTCCCACATTTATTTTGTATCTGTCGACAGTGAATGTCCTCGCAAACAGTCAAAATTATGTAAACTAGGTTGTCAGTTGGCAAGTGTGTAGAAAAAGAAAAGCGAATAGTCATAGACATTTAAAGCAAAGGAAAAGATTAAATCTTCACGAAAAACAGAAAGAGGATGGTGAAACAGATAAAATATCTACTTATATTCATTTTGATAGTTTTGGTTGGTTGCAACAGGACTCAACAAAAAAAATCAAAAATCAGGTATTCGGGATATCGTGTTTCTATTGGAACTGGAAAACCAATTGAAATACGTGTAGATAGTGTGACACCTTTGAATAAACTAATTACCAGACTTGGAATTCAAAACAAACTCTATGATACAAACACTAGAGATTTAATTGGTTATAATGATTTGATGTTTTCGATTGCGGTGCATGGAGATAGTGCTATCGAACCATTAATCAGGTTTATTCATACAACAAAATTGCATAATGCGAAAATAGCAGCAGTTTATACCTTACATTTAATCGGGAAAGACTGTATTACGAGTTATGACGGAATGTTTGAGGTATTTCCGAACCTGAAGGCCAGAAAAGCTCTGTTCCGGCTCTTAGCTGAAGATGACAGTTTACAACCAAGAATAATGCAGTTATTATCGAGAAGGCCAATGGCTTCTGATGTTCCTGTACTATTCGACATTCTGAATTCATCTAAATCCGACTGTTGGGCAATAACTTGTGGCTTGGTAAGATATAATTTGAGAAATATACCTGTAGCTCAGAAATTACCGAAAAAGATTTGGACTAAGCAAGTGCATATAAATAATCCCAATGGAGATTTAAATGATATTGCAGTGAGTAAAATGATGAAAAGGATTTCGACTAAATATCGGGATTTTGTCGTAGTTGAGGATACCTTATTAAATTATCATTATGAATTGCCAATAGGACACGATGGTTATACCTCGTGTCCTATTATCGGAGATATTATCACCATAGGTAATCTGTGTCATTATTGCACTTTTACAAACCCATTTCAATTTGGTTCGAACTTTCAATACTATTATACAAATGACAAAATAACCTTTTGCTCTCCTAGAACGACTAAACACTTATGGCTCGAATGGTGGAAATCACAAACTCATTCTTATATTGATTCATTGAAATCGAGTGAAAAAATAATAGCAACTTTCAGAGACATTAATTTGTGATTGAAAATTTATATCATCAAACATTAAGTAGAAAATAATATTTCATACAATTTAAAACAGATCAAACAAATGGATAATATCCTTGAATTAAAGTACGGTTGTAATCCGTATCAAAAAAATGCAAAAGTGCTATTTAATAGTCCGGTTTCACCTTTAAAGGTGTTGAACGGGACTCCGAGTTATATAAATATTCTGGATGCTCTGGCAGCATGGCAATTGGTAAAGGAACTGAAAACTGCAACAGGAATAGCAAGTGCAGCTTCATTTAAACACGTAAGTCCGGCAGGTGCAGCCATTGCCAAAGAACTGGATAGTACATTTTTGAAATCGCAATTTATTTCAGAAACTAATTTGTCTCCCGTTTCTACAGCCTATATTCGTGCCAGAGGTGGTGACAGGATGTGTGCGTTTGGCGATGCTGCTGCTGTGAGTGAAACCGTAGATGTTTCGTTGGCAAATATAATTAAATCGGAAGTGTCTGATTTAATCATTGCTCCGGATTACGATCCCGAAGCACTGAACATCCTGAAATCAAAGAAAAAGGGAAGTTATTTGGTTTTGCAAATAGACCCTGCTTACGAACCGGCTGATATCGAATCGAAAACTGTTTATGGATTTACATTGCAACAATCGAGAAATAAAGCAACGATTGATAAAAATCTGTTCAACACCATTGTCACGGCAAATAAAAATATGTCAACCGAGGCATTGCAGTCTCTTATTGTGGCAACCATTGCACTGAAATACACACAATCAAATTCGATCACCGTTGCCTACGATGGACAGTTAATTGGTGTTGGTGCCGGACAACAATCGCGGGTACATTGTCTCCGACTGGCTTGTAGTAAAGCCGATAAATGGTTTTTGCAACAGCATCCAAGAGTGCTGGGTCTTGACTTTATTGACGGTTTAAAAAAACCTGAAAAGGCCAATGTTGTAGATCAGTTTTTGCTTTGGGATGAACTCTCTGAAAACGAGAAACAGTTGATGGCAACACAATTAAAAACTGTTCCCGAACCCATTTCATTGGAGGAAAAAATGAATTATATTCAACAATATAATGGGATAAGTCTTTCATCGGACGCCTTTTTCCCATTTCGCGATAATATAGACCGTGCAAGTCGTAGTCATGTTCAATATATTGCTCAGCCGGGTGGCTCGCTTCGGGATGATATTTGTATTGCAGCTGCAGACGAATATAATATGGTTATGTTTAATACTGAAACCCGCTTGTTTACTCATTAATTTCGGAGCTGTTTTATATCTTAGGCTTGTCTGAAATCTTTTTCATACAGTTTTTAGAAGATGATTTGGCTTTACGTAGTTTCTCGTTATCTGTTGTTATTGAGAAAGATCGTAATTTGAATGAAGGGTATTGTACAATTCAAAAGAAAATAAAGTTGCATATTATAAGTTTACATATTATCTTTGCGCAGATAATATAGTATTAATTCAAAAAAACAAATGTATGTGGACAAGATCTCATTCAATCGTAACGAAAGAAGTTACAAAAGAGCAAATGTGGAAACTATTTGCAGATGTAAACAATTGGCATAGTTGGGACAAAGGAATTGAATATGCTAAAATGGAAGGTGATTTTAAAACAGGCAATTCTATAATCCTTAAACCTCAGGGAGGTCCGGAGATAAAAGTAGAAATACTTGATGTCATAGAAAATAAACGGTTTCTGGATGTTTCTATATTTCCATGGACAAGATTGTATGATGACCATCTCTTTGAAGAAACAGAAGACGGTCTGAAAATTACGATAACGATCAGATTAGAAGGATTTCTTTGGTTTGTCTGGCGAAAGTTGGTTGCCCAGAATATAGTGGATAACTTACCAAGAGAAATGCTTGAACAAATAAAATTTGCTTCAAAATTATGAAATCAACAGACAATACATTTAGCGTAGAGAAACCTGAAGAAAGTTCAGGTTTCTTATTATGGCAGGTTACTAACCTTTGGCAACGGGAAATTAAAAAAGCATTAGAAGATTACGGGTTAACACACTCTCAATATGTATTATTGGCAAGTATTCATTGGCTGACAATTCATAAACAAGAAGTAACTCAAATTGTGTTGTCGGTTCACACGAAGATTGACCCAATGACTACTTCTACTGTTTTGAGAACACTTCAGCAAAAGGGTTTAATACAAAGGCAGGAACATTTGACAGACACCAGAGCCAAAACCGTTGTTCTGACCGAAGAAGGGAAAAAAATAATAAAAAAAGCAGTTGTAACGGTTGAGCAGTTTGATGCCGGCTTTTTTTCGATACTTGGAACAAAGACAAGTGAGTTTAATGATAATCTATTAATCTTACTCGACCCAAAATAAAAACGGCAGACAGCACGCGCTTCTATGGTTCGTCTATTCAGACCCGTTTTGCTTCCGCATTCAAAGACGAAGATAAACAAGGTCAGTTACTAGCTGACCATTATTCTAATTAACAAACAATTAAATTTTATATTCAGCATGATTCATGAGATATTTCCGCATAAATTTGATAACCATTTTGTTATTGTAAACGATATTGCGGAAAACGATTATGTCCTTCAGTACAATGAAAGGGCATTATTATTAAAGGTCAATGGCGATGGATTCGAATTACCACAAAAAAAAGATCTTTCATCTATAGTAGATACAGCAAATAGTACTTTTCTGTTTTCGCTTAACGGGGTGCATTGTTTTCTTATCTGGAGCGATACAAAGGTTATACACGACCGGTTTGTGTACAAAGAAATCAGTTCGTTACGCGTTTTAAAACCTCAGGAAGTTGCCTGGGTAGGTATTGTAGGTTTTCAACTACAGAATTGGTATTTGGAAAACAAATTCTGTGGTAAGTGTGGGTCAAAAACAAAAGAAAAACCGGATGAAAGGGCAATCGTTTGTCCTGATTGTGGTACGCTGGTTTTCCCTAAAATATCACCGGCCATTATTGTGGCTATCCTGTGCAAAGATAAAATACTGTTGGCACACAATTCTAATTTTGAGGAAAAGAGATATTCGCTTGTGGCCGGTTATGCCGACGTTGGCGAATCGCTCGAAGAAACTGTGATGCGCGAAGTAAAGGAAGAAGTCGGGCTGGAAGTAAAAAATATACGTTATTATAAAAGTCAGCCCTGGGCATTTTCGGGTTCCCTGATGATTGGCTTTATTGCCGAAGCAGACGACATCCAAGATATTTGTCCGGATATGGTAGAAATAACCGATGCCAGTTGGTTTAGTCGGGATAATCTACCTAACCATCCTCCAAAAGTCAGCATTGCCGGAGAGATGATTGATAAATTTGAGAAGGGCGAATTAATGTCGTTTAGTTAGGCACACAGAATACACAGATTTTACAGAATATGTAAAGTTGATTATTCTATTTTTGATAATATGCATTTTAAATAGTATTTCTATTCTGTTCTTTTTCGTCTAATCCGTGTATTCTGTGTGCGATCCTTATCTAAACGACATTGAGAGGCGAATTATAAAAAGAATCCTGTCTTGACCGGATTGGCAATAGAGATAAGTTGCGAGAAATTTTGAGAAAAACATGAAACATCTGGTAGCATTTATCTTTGAGGAAAATAACAATACAATGAAAATACACGCACGTTTTTTGGTTCTTCTTTTTTGTTGGGTGGCAGCAAGTTCTTTTGCGTTAAATGCTTCCCGATACACTATTACCCGCAATAATAAACCGGCTGTTATCTATCTGGACGAACATGCCGATTCTTTAGTGGTATGGGCTGTGAATGATCTGGCTGATGACATTGAAGCCATTGCGGGAAACAGACCGGCAATACAACGAACGAATGTTATTCAGCCTAAGTCCGGCATATATGTGGGAGAATTCAAGGATCCACTAATAAAGTCAATGCAGCTGACTCAACTGGAAAATCTAAAAGGGACATGGGAAAGTTTTTATATTAATAGCTTTGGTGAAAATCTGCTTATTTCGGGTAGCGATGTGCGTGGTACTGTATATGGTATATTTGAAGTGTCTAAACGCTTAGGCATTTCACCCTGGAAATGGTGGGCTGATGTAAAACCTCTGACCCGGAAAAATCTGACTCTGGAAATAGAAGAAGGAGGTATCACCCAACATCCTTCGGTGCAATACCGGGGCATCTTTTTGAATGATGAGGATTGGGGGCTACAACCCTGGGCAGCAAAAACGCTGGAACCCGAGACGGGCGACATAGGCCCTAAAACTTACGAAAAAGTATTCCAGCTCTTGTTGCGTTTAAAGGCTAATACTATCTGGCCTGCTATGCATCCTTGTACCAAAGCATTTTTCAGTAATCCTGCCAATAGCCTGATGGCTGATAAATATCATATCATTGTGGGAACATCACATTGCGAACCTATGCACCGAAACAATGTGAGCGAATGGGACGAAAGTAAGCTTGGTGCTTTTAATTATTTTACGAACAAAGAGGCTATTTGTAATTACTGGCAGAGCCGCATATCCAACTTACCCAATACTGAAAATATCTTCACACTGGGCATGCGTGGTGTACACGACGGGAATATGCAGGGAGGTAAAAACAACACCGAAAAGATGCACATGCTGGAAGATATTCTGCTAACCCAGCAAAAGATGCTTAGCAACACTTTGCATAAATCTACCGACTGTATAGCTCAAACGATGGTGTTGTACAAAGAGGTGCTAGATTTGTATGACCTGGGACTAAAAGTGCCCGATAATGTTACCCTTATGTGGTGTGACGATAACTATGGTTATATCCGGAGGTTAAGCAATACGGAAGAACAAAAGCGATCGGGAGGAAGTGGTGTTTATTACCACCTAAGCTATTGGGGTTCTCCACATGATTATTTGTGGTTAAGCACCACACAGCCCGGGTTGATCTATTACGAAATGTCTAAGGCTTATGCCAACGGAGCACAAAAAATATGGATTGCCAATGTGGGCGATATAAAACCGGCAGAATACAATACCGAGCTTTTTCTCGATCTGGCATGGAATATTCATACCGTGAATAATGATAATATCGACCAATATCTTTATACCTGGGCAGCGCGGGAGTTTACCGGAAGTATTGCTACTGATGTAAGCCGATTGATGATGGAATACTATCGGTTGGCCATGCTTCGTAAACCTGAGTTTATGGGATGGAGTGGGGTAGAGCCCAAAACCAATGTAAAGCTTACAGAATTTAATCAGGCTGCCAATGGAAATGAGCTGCAACGAAGAATCAGCTTATACAAAGAACTCTATACAGAGGTAAATAAATTGAAAAAGTCGGTGCCCGGTGATAAAATGAATGCCTGGTTTCAGTTGGTGGAGTATCCCGTAAAAGGAGCGGCTTTGATGAATTGGAAGTTCTTATATGCCCAATTGGCAAGCGAAACAACAGATCTGCTAAAGCGAAAAGAATATATGCAACTGTCAGATAATGCTTATCAGGAGATTGCAAGTCTGACACGCTTCTACAACGATACCCTGAGTTCGGGTAAATGGAAGAATATGATGCCGATGAATCCCCGCGAACTAGCTGTGTTCAATCGGGCTGGGCTGATAAAGACTGATAGCAATGCGGTAAATAAATCTGCTGCTAACAATAAACAGATACTATGTATTCAGGCTAACGAATATACAGGGCTGAAAGGTTTCGAAAACTATAACTGGAAAACAATAAAAGGCTTAGGTTACAGTAATAATGCCATTACACTCAGTCCGTTTAGTAATCATTCTTTTACCAGAGAGCAGCAACCTTATATTGAATACAGTTTTGAAGCACAACAGGCTGGTTCGTTCGAATTAAATGTCCGGACTTTACCCTGTCACGCCAATAAGTTCGATCATCAATTGGGCATACAGATTGATAAGAATGAAGTTCAGTATTTTTCAATTAATACCCGAGGTAGAAGTGAACAATGGAAAAAGAATATCCTTCGGAATTGTCAGATCACAAAACTAAAATCGGATTTGCAAAAGGGAGGAAAACATACTATCCGGTTATACGTCAATCAAACCGGAATAGTTATTGATCAGCTATCCATTGATTTTGCAATGGATAAGCCGTTTTATGAAATTCCGTATAAGAAATAACTTTCTTTGTCCAGTTATATCCATTTGCAAAAAATAAAGTGCTGGACTGACACTCTATAATCACCAATCGTCAATCAATGTTGTTTAGTCAGGCACACAGAATACACAGATTTTACAGAATATGTAAAGTTGATTTGATAATTATATTTTGATAATATGCGTTTTAAATGAAATTTTTATTCTGCTTTTTCCGTTTGATCCGTGTATTCTGTGTGCGAATCCTTATCTAAATGACATTGAATCATGAACCACCAATCGTAACTCGTCAATCAAAAATCATAAATCCACAAAGTGGGAATTATGTAAGATATTCCTGAATTTGTGTAACTTCCCGGGCAGGTACAGTGCTTACTTTTGTTACCATAATCTAGCTGTTGTATTGAATATATTACACAGATAGATACTTATGTAACTATTTACTTAGCGCACATTGAACTAATGGAAGACTATAAATTGTTTGAACCTGCAAAGTTAGGTGACTTGGAATTGAAAAATAAGATTGTAATGGCACCTATGACGCGAAGTCGTGCTATTGATAATGTGCCAAATGCATTGATGGCAGAATATTATAGTCAGCGGGCAAGTGCCGGATTGATTATTACCGAAGGCACTGCTCCATCACCCAATGGATTGGGTTATTCACGTATTCCGGGATGTTACAGTAAAATGCAAATGGAGGGTTGGGAAAAAACCACATCGGCAGTTCATAAAGCCGGTGGAAAGATATTTCTTCAGCTTATGCATACCGGAAGAATAAGTCATGCGCTTAATATACCTGAAGGTGCGCAAATAATAGCTCCTTCGGCTGTAAAGGCTTCCGGACAAATGTGGACGGACTCGCAACAAATGCAGGATTTCCCCATTCCAAAGTCAATGAATGATGAAGACCTGTTACTCACCCTGACAGAATATTTTGCATCGGCATCACACGCCATTGAAGCCGGTTTTGATGGTGTGGAACTTCATGCCGCCAACGGTTATTTGTTGGAACAGTTTCTATCGCCAATCAGTAATATCCGTACCGATAAATATGGTGGAAGTATCGAAAACCGTTGTCGTTTTGTGCTTGAGGTAGTGAATGGGGTGGTTGCAACTATCGGAAAAGAAAAAACTGCTGTTCGCTTATCACCCTATGGTGTTGCCAATGATATGCCTCCTTATGCCGAAATAAACGAAACTTATACCTATCTGTCGCAAGAGCTGAACAAGTTGGGAATAGCTTATTTGCATCTGGTAGATCATTCGGCTATGGGTGCCCCCGAAGTTCCAGCCTAGATTAAAGCAATTATCCGTACCCGTTTTAAAAACTCACTTATCCTTTCGGGAGGATATGATAAAGAACGTGCCGAAGCCGATATCATAAGCGGAAAAGCTGATTTGATTGCTTTTGGTCGTCCGTTTATCAACAATCCCGATTTAGTGGAACGAATGAAAAACAACCTGCCTTTGTCGCAAACCCTGAAAACCGATTTGTTTTATACATCCGACGAAAAAGGGTATACCGATTATCCGAATTATAAATAATTCAACTTTCTTGCTATTTAGAATGTTATTGAGTACAAAGGTAGGCAGATTAGCTATGGGCAACTAATCCGGTTGCTTTTGTACTTTATGCTTTTATATAGATGGTTTGTTTAATGATCTCTTTTTCGAACGCAATATTATAGATAAATGCTCTAACACCTTACTACCTACTACTAGCTACCGACTATCCACTCGTAACTAAAAAAACATTTATGAAAGAATACTTAAATGAAGATACACTAAGACTCCTGATTGCCACGGTTTCGTTTCTGGCTATTCTGGTGCTTGTTTACTTTGTTTATCGATTCTTGTTTTCACTCTTCAAACGAAGAGTTCTCAGTTCCAACAGAGTATTGAGTAATCAGGCAGTAGAGTTGTTTAAGATACCTGCACTTTGGTTGATTTATTGGATTCTGTTCAAAATATTTGCCCGGCTCTTTCTTTCATCCCTGTCTGTGTTTCCTTATTTAGAGCATGTTAATACGCTTTTAATTATATTCTCAGTTAGCTGGATCTCGTTGCAGTTTATTAAAGCCGGAGAATATTATTTATTACGCAAGTTTGACATTCAGGTATCCGACAACTTAAAAGCGCGCAAAACGCTGACGCAAATAAAAGTATTTAAAGCTATAGCTACTTCCATCATTGTCATTGTAGCTATTTCTGTCAGTCTGTTGACTTTTGAACAGGCACGAACCATTGGGGTTAGCTTACTCACTTCGGCCGGAATAATAGGAATTATTGTTGGATTTGCTGCTCAAAAAAGCATTGGCCTGATACTTGCCGGCATTCAAATAGCCATAACACAGCCCATACGACTCGATGATGTAGTGGTAGTTGAAGGAGAATGGGGCAAAATAGAAGAAATAACCTTAACTTATGTAGTCGTAAAAATATGGGATGAACGACGGTTAGTACTTCCGATAAGCTGGTTTCTTGAAAAACCTTTTCAGAACTGGACACGCTCAGCTGCCGACATTATCGGTACTGTATTTATATATGTCGATTATGGTTTTCCGGTTGAAAGTATTCGTATTGCTTTACCGGAAATATTACAAGACAATCCAAATTGGGATAAACGGGTTGTAAATGTGCAGGTCACTAAGGTTACAGAACAGTATAAAGAGGTCAGAATTCTTGTAAGTAGCTCCGATTCATCAAAAAACTGGGATTTACGAACGGAGATAAGGGAAAAGCTGATAGACTTCATTAATGAAAAGTATCCGGACACCTTTGCAAAGATCAGAATAAAAACAATATGAATTTTGTAACTCTTTTTTATAATTGTGTAATACTGCTGATGCACTAAATTTGCAAGATGTTTAATATATTGTTGATATTAAATAATATACAAGCGCTCTTTGATTTTACGATTTGAATTGAAAAAAGGTAATTT
>WSSedL1CaDRAFT_10000973_pt1 | contig 18303 bp, 17 predicted proteins | sample WetSurSL1Cattail_FD_9464 | JGI IMG/M metagenome (IMG submission 9464)
TCACTGATGCGGTCATCGGCCATTTCGTTGATATCTCTGATACTGTCCATCGTTGTATAATATTTCTTAGCAATTGTCCAGAGAGAATCGCCCTTTTTAACAATATAACCGATAATACCCGGCATCAACTGTAATTTATTCATATCAAGCTCTGCCACATTAATATCTGTAATGATAGCCTCGGTAATTAGGTCAAACACAATGGCGTTCAGATTAATAGTAGCCTTAACTTCAATTTCATCACTGTCTAGCATCATCACGCTAAGCTGGTCAATATAAGGCTTGATTTCATAGTTACTATCAGGCTTCATTCCCTTTAGCTCGATGATTTGTGAAAACGGGATGACCCCTTTGAGTGAATTCATTGGTCTATGGTCATCCTCCGATATGTAAAGAATTTTTACCTCAATGATGCCATCGACCTGAAGCTGAGTATCTCCCGGAATGATATCATCAATCTTAATGTCTCCCTGGGCATGACAGATCTGTAAAATCTTTGGCAGGTTTACCGGTACGTTTATCCTGTCTGCAATCCGGTGTTTACTGTTATTTTTAATTACCAGATTCTCGTAATCGGCATTACGAATGACTGGTATTATTTCCTTGGAGGGGCAGTAGACATCACGCAAAACTTCAGGTTCTTCCACTTTATACACCTTTATTCCAAGTTCCAGAATTACCTCGAGATCCATTACTCTTTCCTCGCCGTCCGGATCCGGTTTGATCTCAAGATTTTGACTGATGATTCCATAGGTAATGTCATCAATCATATCCTCGTTACATCCATTACAGTCGATCGTTCCGTTAAATGGAATATCTGTTTCGTAATACTCCACCGAACTATCCTCACCGTCACTTGTATATAGAATAAATATCGGTACTTCCCCTTTGATTGTAAACTTATCCTCGAATAATCTTACCTCCACAGAGCTCAATCCAATATCCTTATAAAGTAAATTCGCAATATTACTCTTATTCGTAGGAAGTGTAATCTCGTCCTTGATGCGGAAGGTATCCTTCTTATTAATAGCTACATCTGTTACTTCAATTTTCTTATTGATATACTGCACATCCTCCGGCCCCTGAACCATTACTGCCGTTTCCTCATCGTACAGATCTTCAACTGCAACATACAGACGTACGATTGATTTGACACTAAGCTTTCTTGAATTGATTAAGCCGGTGGAAAGATCCTCAAGATCCCATTTTACGGATGGCTCATCATCCGTACAGGTGATCTCCATATTAATTACTTCATCAAAGGGTATCTCTCCCGAAATATTCTGAATTGGTCTCTGATCTCCTTCGCTAAGATAAAGAATATTAAATTTAAGAACCCCCTTCACCAAAAGCTTACCGTTCATAGCTTTGATATCGTTGATTCTGATTTCGCCCTGCTCGGTTATTATCTGATCAATGTCCGGTTTGACATCCGGAACGTTAAAGTCATCATCCAATGTAAGCTGCAGGGTGCTCTTACATCTTAATTTATTCATATGAATATTCTTTTTAACCAACTCCACTGATATTCCCTCCTTATATTTGGACATATGACGGATGCCTCTGTCATATCTTATTCGAAGGTACAGGGAATTATGAATTGAATTTGTCTTAAAAACGGCATAAAAAAAGCCAAAACCATATGTACTATCGGTTTTAGCCTTGAATCTATTTCTTAACTACAAAGAATTAATTCAACATCTTTTGTTAGAATATCCGTATAACTGTAGGATACTGTCTTAGCCGGCATATCTTTTGCTTCCAGAATCTTTATCAGAAAGATGCTTGGATAAGTCTCAGAGATAATGCCTTCAGTAATATCTACCTTGTGCCGTCCTCTGTTAATTCTGATCTTAACCCTCTTACCTGTTTGATTCATAACCGCATTCCTAACAGAATTTACATCATTTTGCTTCATCATTATTTTCTCCTTGCCAATGCTCTCTCTCACCAATATCTAAGCGGATGAACCCTAAAGCTCCGAAAACACTAATATAAATAAATCTGTAACAAACTCATGTATCCTTTGTATTATAACATAAATTCCATATATCGTCAATCAACATTCTGACAATTTGGACTATTCCAGGGTTTTATTTCAAAAAACATGCACATGAAACCCCATATTTTTTGTATAAAATCATGGAATAATTTTTAATTTCAGGAAAGTACATCCTATCATTATGGAAACATGCACAAAAAACTTAAATTAATTTAAATATTCTTCCAGTATATCTCCAAACTTTATAAAACCACAACATATTGTAAGTATTTTTCTGTCAATAACTAAATATTGTTATAGTTGTATAATGCTTCCATATTTTCCTAGCGGATACAAAAAAAAACGTGGGGATGTAATATTAAATCCCCACGTTTAATATAAATTAATTAAATACAACTCGTTCCTCTCTATATTCCAGCTTAACTACTATATAAGGATAGGTTACTCCCTCTGCTACCATATCGTCCTTCGATGGACCAATTAAATTCGTATTAATATTAACTGCATTTTTGGTCAAATATAATTCATCCACCGATATACTATAGCCACCACTATTCTGCCTTCCATATCCAACAACAATATAAAGGGCATCCTTGTTTGAATACGTCAGTTTAAATGGTGCCTCCTTCTTTTCATCAATAATCCCTTTTAATTCTCCGGGAAGATCGGCGTCCTCAACTACCGTAAAATCCAAATCCTTGATTTTTTTGATGTCCGTATTCTCAGTCTTACAGCCGCATAACATCGTGGCCATGATTATTATCGTTAGAAGTAGTATTGCCGTTGCATACCTTTTCATTCTAACCTCCATAGAATTATCACTTATTAAATTCTATGAATTGCAGGAAGAAATAATACATCAAATCCTGGTTCCTAACTGTTTTACCAACCTAATTCGCCCGCTTCAAAGGGCTCACCATGTCCCGGATAAATTTTCTTGATGTTCATAGCTTTAAGCTTATTAACGCTGCTCTTCAGCTGACGAAAGTCGAGTGCATTTAATGCCAAAGAGGGTTTTTTCATATTGGAAAAAATATCTCCCGAGATTAAGTCTCCACCCTTACACAGTATACCAATCGAGCCTTTGGTATGTCCCGGAAGATGAATTATACTGGCAAAAAATCCATAGTCATTCAGATTATCCCCTTCCTTTAAGATGATATCGGGTCGGAAGCCTTCATAGTCACTTAACGTCTTTGCACATAATTTTCTGACTTTCTTATTAATTAGTCGAGAAATTACCTTGAAAACAACAGATTGAAAACGGAAATTTTCTAACATCTTTTCCACAGTAATATCGTGAACGAGGTCAATATCCTCTCCATGCATCGCAATTACAGTATGATATTCGTCTCTTAAAAAAGCGGCATTCGCGACATGGTCATTATCACCGTGAGTAAGTACAATCGCCTTAAGATTCCCGGGCTTGCACCCGGCTTCTTCAAGTCCTCTGATCAATTCCTCCCTCCGGTTCGTAAATACCTTATCCATGGTAAGGTGTCCACCGGTGTCAAACAGAATAAACCCTTCTTCCGATTTCCCAAGATATGCGTTAACTCCGTGTAGATCGATCCGTATAATTTCCTGCTTCATGATTGCATCTGTATCCTTTCCTATTCGTGATTTTTGTGATAGGCTCCATGTGTCTCTTCGTATACCTTGAGATATAACCGGTCGAACTCCTTCCGATCCATCTCAAAATAATTTACCCAGGATTCGGCAAAGCAGACATAAGCATAATTCGGCATAAAGCTGGTAAAGAATTCAGCTATCCTTCTTTCCTGAATATTGATCTCACGAGCATTCTTATGAGCCGCTTCCTTAGCTGTCATGGCTTCTACTATCTGAAACAGCACCGGCTTTTCCTTGGATTTCTTTAAGGAGTCAATTAAAATAACCCGCACCAAATCCGCATTTCTTTGTCCAAACTCATGGTACCTGTTCTTCATCCTAAGCGGCAATTCTTCTGCTTTCTCCTGATGGCTTTCTTGTGTAGTATCCTCGATTAAGTCAAGATATTCCTTTATAAAATTATCTACCAGTACCTGCAGTATATCGTCTTTACTTTTAAAATGATAATATATTAAAGATTTCGGGACATTGGCTTCTCTGGCTATTTCGTCAATACGTGAGCCTTCAAAGCTCTTTTCAGCAAAAATTCCAACCGCTGTATTTAAAATTCTTATCTTTGCATTGGGTATATTCATATTTTACTCCTAGTTTAGTACTGTCCGTTCAGTTCTAATTATAGGTATATCACTTATCAAATGATTTGTCAATCTTGAATTATCTTTAACAAAAAAAGGTGTAGGATTCATAAAATCCTACACCTTTCCTTCGATAAGCTAAATTATATGTTGACAATCAGAACGTTTTGGTAATAGATTAAGCTACCGGGCTGCTTACCTTTGTAATCTCAGTTAATGTATTATTAATCTTCTCAATTTCGCCCAGAATCTCATTCAGTTTATCATGAGGTACATTATATTTAAGGAAGGTTTCATCCATTTTCTGAATGGTTTTATGAAGATCCATATTGATATGAATGAAATCCTTGAACACCGAACTTTTTGATGCATTCTTATAACAAGCAATGTCATTCTCGATGTAATCAATGATTTCCGATGCCTTGGTAAACTCACCTACACCGATCGGATATGGCAACAACTTCTGCAGATAATACTGTTCCTTTGAATCCAAGTTATATACATAAAATATTTTGGTATCATTTATCGTAAAGCTTACATTACAAACCAGGCCGTGATAACTTTGTACTTCTGCGCCCATTTGTGTCAATAACATATTCATATTATCCTGTTCAGCCGATAATAAATTCATATTCGTTTTCCTCCCTTATCTCAAATAAAATATTACTAAATAAATCGTACTTATTGCAACTGATAGAAGCATCAGAGGAAATCCCGTCTTGAAGTAACGTGCAAAGGTTATTTTATGTCCCTGCTTTTCTGACAGACCCGCAATAACAACATTTGCTGATGCACCGATCAGGGTACCGTTACCGCCTAAGCAAGCTCCTAAGGAAACAGCCCACCAGAGCGGAGCTATATTCATTCCCGATTGACCCATTGCAACAATTAACGGAATTAATGTGGCAACAAACGGAATGTTATCCAAAAATGCCGAGAAAATTGCAGAAAACCATATAATTACAATGCCTGTAAGCAGTAGATTATCCCCGGTAAAGCCAAGAATTCCTTTCGCAAGCAGATCGATTAATCCGGCTGACTGAAGAGCTCCAACCATAATAAATAAACCGCTGAAGAAAAACAATGTTGACCATTCTATGCTGTGCATTGCTTCATCTATATTTTCTCCGCTGGCTAATAACAACAGGGTTGCTCCTGCCAAAGCTACTACGGATGATGGATATCCAAACTGAGAATGTAAAAAGAAACCTACCAATATAAGTGCGAAGACAACTAAGGACTTTATAAGTAGAGGTACATTCTTGATGCAAATCTTCTCATCCATCTTCATGATATCATTCTTTTGCTCCTCTGTTACCTTGAACTTATTGCGGTAAACGAATCTTAGAACGGCAAACGTAGCAATAAATACAACAATAATAATCGGAGTCAGGTTGACCATGAAATCCATAAAATCAAGTCCTGCTTTACTTCCAATCATAATATTCGGGGGATCTCCGATCAGAGTCGCGGTTCCGCCGATATTGGAAGCAATTGCTTCCGGAATCAGGAATGGAATCGGATCCAAATCTAATTTGGATGTGATAATGAAGGTCATCGGTGCTATTAATAAGACTGTTGTTACATTGTCCAAAAATGCCGATATTACAGCAGTAATAATACAAAGGCTCAATAAAATCTTCCATGGATCACCCTTTGATTTTTTCGCGGCTAAAATAGCAAGATATTCAAAAACACCTGTATTTTTCACTATGCCAACTATAATCATCATACCGATCAATACTCCAAGTGTATTAAAATCGATATATCCCAGAGCCTCCTCGCCTGACAAAAGCTTCATAACGATTAAGATACTGGCTCCTGATAGTGCTGCTACTGTTCTGTTTAACTTTTCACTGATTATTAACGCCATTACTACGACAAAGATGATAAGTGATACTATTGCATTAAATCCCATTTAACTAGCCTTCCCTTCTTAGATATTAGTAATATAAAAACGCACAAATCCTATTATACTTTTATTTCATTTAAATGTCAAAAAGTAATATTAGTCGACGGCACCGGCAGCATTGCGGTTTACTTCCTTCTGTATTATAATGATTAGAGACCATTATTATAATAGAAAGGGGCAATTATGTCCGGAAAAAGTAAAAATTTAAATCACGAAACTACGGAACAATATATTGATCTGTTATATATGTCACCCACCGTGGTCAGTGCAAAGGATATCAGTATAATTTTGCGAGATATCCCTGGCTTAAAAATAGAGCTGTGGGAGGAAATGAATATCATTGAGCTCGAACTTTCCAATCAAAATTGTGTCGATTTTGAGCTCATGGAGCCTTACTTCAAAGCTCCAACCGATGCTGCCTTTGTAAAAAATCGCAACATTCAAACCATATATGCCATAAACCTATGTGAGTCGGACTTAACTACTCTCTTGCCGGCCTTTGAGACTATCATTGAAAAGCATTTCGGCTTCCTGTGTGGCGATACAGAGGATTTTACACCGGTTTATGCCGGTTCTTCAGCAAAGATATAATTTACAAGGCAAAAAAGGAAGGCGCATATGCTACAAATGCGCCTTCCTTGGTCAAACATTCTATATTTTTGGTCCAATATGTACTATTTATTATATTTACTATTTATTAAATGATTGCTTCAATCATAAGCTTATGTTCCTTCGACAAATCAATAAAGTCATTACCTACCCTGATTACCGGTTTTGAGAGCGATAGCTTGTTGATCATTACCACTTCACCCTCTCGTCCATCATTTAGGCGGACGATATTATGTAGATAAGATTCTACTGTACGCTCCATGAAGGTCATCAAAAATCCCGGGTCAAATTTCAGGAATCCGTCCCTCTCAAAATTCTCAACTACATCAAAAGGACAAATCGCATTACGGTAAAGACGATTCGAAGTCATGGCGTCATAAACATCGGCTATTGCTACAATTTTAGCATATTCTTCAATCTGTTCAGCGATAAAACCGTTTGGATAACCGCTTCCGTCAGTTCTCTCGTGATGCATTAGTGCTGCGTACTTTATCCTGATATCTATTGATTGATCCTTAAGTGCTTGGTAACCTTTAATGGTGTGGGTTTTAATTACAGCAAATTCCTGTTCGGTTAATTTTCCGTTCTTAGTGATTATCTCCTTGGGTACAAGCATCTTACCGATATCATGCAATAGTCCGCATAATGTGAGTACTCTTGTATCCTCTTTGGAGAATTTAAGCCATCCGGCAAAAATACTGCAAATCAGTGATACATTTAAGCTGTGGACATAGGTCATGTCGTCATAATTACGAATTCCATGAAGCATTTCCAAAATGTGCGTTCCGTTTCGGCCTTCTCGCAAAATGCGATCCGTTTGCTCCAACATCTCGTCAACATCAAAATCTTTTTCGCCATTCAAAACACTGTTGAAGTTAGCTTCTACGTCACCGACAGTATCCACATACGTACGATTGAATTTCTTGAATTCGGGTGTGCTGCGAAGCATCTCAATATAGGATTCTTCGTTAACCAAAAACTTCTGATCATCACCTATATAAACTAAAAGTCCGTAAATATTATAGAATCTCAGACGCGTAATCAGTCTGTCATCCAATAAAGTTCCCTTGGTAATGATTAATTGATTATTCGCATTAAAAACATCTGAAGCAACTGTCATGCCGGTCTCAGCCTGATCAGTCCTGATTCTAACTGCCTCCATCTGTAATCCACCCTTCAAGTTGATTCATATCTTCTAAATGCAGTATACCTTTTTACACAAATAATTACAAGCAGAACCTTAGACAAAATCTAACAAAATAGCTCTGCAAGGTGCTCCGTCACTGCCTCCGAGCTTAATCGGTACCGCACATAGAAAATACTCTCCCGGGTCAATCTCATGAAGTACCAGACCCTCCAAAAGAACCACTTCGCTTCCAAGTAATTCAAGGTGAACCGACCTCGGTGCATCTGCCGGACCAACACTCTGTGATTCTACACCAACAAGCATTATCCCATATTTGTTAAATGACTTTGCCATTTCTAACGTTACAACCGCATTCCCCTTAATTAAAAGCCTTTTTTGACAAGTTTCTAGAAATTTGAAGACCTCTTCCTCCCGGCAGTTCTCCTGAAATTCTGCAACAGAACAGGGGCCTACACATTTGGAAAGCTCCAGCTGTTCTACCGTCTTGCCCGTATTATAAAAATGATATGGCGCATCCAGATGGGTTGCATTATGTGCACCCATGGTCAGACTTGTCAGATTACATACCGCTCCTTGGTCAATGCTTAATACTCTTTCATAGGAAGGTGACGGATCTCCCGGATACACCTTCCCACTGAATAATTCCTGTGTTATATCGTATATTTTCATACAATCGTAACATACCCTCCCTTTCAAGTACGAAATTGCTTTTCATTTCACACGAACAATCAGAGTCGCCTTAGGCGGCTCTCGTTATTCTATATCAAGCTCCACCGGACAATGATCACTTCCCATGACCTCCATATGAATTACACTATCTTCAATTAGATCTCCCAGACGTTTTGATGCAAGAAAATAATCAATACGCCATCCTACATTTTTATCTCTGGCATGGAACATATAAGACCACCAGGTATAAGCATCCATTTTATCCGGATATTTATAACGAAAGGTATCAATAAACCCACTTCCAAGAAGCCCGGTCAACTTCTCCCTCTCTTCCTCTGTAAAGCCCGCATTCTTTCTATTGGATTTTGGATTCTTAAGGTCGATTTCTTGATGTGCAACATTAAGATCGCCGCAGATGATAACCGGCTTCTTACTATCAAGCGCCATCACATAAGCCCTAAAATCATCCTCCCATTCCATACGATATCCCAGTCTTGCCAATTCCTTCTGTGAATTCGGTGTATAAACTGTAACCAGATAAAAGTTCTCATACTCAGCAGTTATCACCCTACCCTCATCATTATGCCTGTCCAACCCTAAGTCAAAGCATACACTGATCGGCTTGCTTTTCGTAAATATTGCTGTTCCGGAATATCCCTTTTTCACTGCAGAATTGAAGTACTGATAATATCCCTCAAAGGAAACCTCCACCTGCTCCGGCTGCATTTTCGTTTCCTGAATGCAGAATATATCCGCATCGACATTTCGAAAAAAATCTTCAAAGCCTTTATTCATACAAGCCCGAAAGCCATTAACATTCCATGATACAAGTCTCATATTATTTTACACCCTCCTTTAATTTGCATGGGCTGAGTAAGTTCAAATTTTATTTCCGCCACTTATACTAACGTAACATGTCTACCCTTTGAATTAGTTTGGGCCGAGGATTCCGCAGGCACAAACTTCTAAGTGTGAAAATAGTCTCGCAAAAGCTTGCGAGTCTAATGCTTTTCAATAATTCACGCTACATCTCCATAATGCTCCGGTACAACTCTTCAACCGTTTCCACAACAATATCGGCACCGGCCTTCTCAAGCTCTTGCCTGCTGCCATAGCCGAACAACACTCCGATTGAAGCAACTCCTACCGCCTTTGCTCCTTCTACATCATGCATACGATCTCCGACCATGACAACATGCGAAAGATCCGTGATCTTATTTTTATCCAAGGCATAGCGTATTACTGCCTCCTTGGTGGCTCTTGAGGCATCCATCGTAGCACCGCAAATATCGGCAAAATACCCATCCAACTTAAAATGCTTAAGAATTATGCGAGCAAATTCTTCTGCCTTTGAAGTTGCAACAATTAATGTTTTTCCCTCCTTTTTCAACCGGTTAAGCATCTTATCAATTCCCTCATATACTTCATTTTCATATATTCCTGTAACCGCAAAGTACTCACGGTATTTTTCAACGGCAGCCTCAACCTGTGCCTCATCAAATCCGAGAAACTCTCGAAATGAATCTCTTAAGGGCGGGCCGATGTATTGGCACAGAGCCTCCAGATTGGGTTCATCAATTTGAAAAGCCTTTAGCGCATATTGAACAGATTTAGTAATTCCCAACTTAGGATTAGTCAGTGTACCGTCAAGATCAAATAATATATATTCTTTCGTCATTTGTGCTCCTTCCCATGACATATACCACCACTTTGATGAATTCTGATTTCATGCAGTGACCTACGATTTTTTACGGCTTTCTGACTTGCTTAATATTCTTTTCTACTTGCTTTCTGGGTAACATCACCTGATGTCCGCAGCCGAGACACTTCAGACGAAAATCCATTCCTACTCGCAGTATTTCCCACTCGCTGCTGCCACAGGGATGTTGCTTTTTTAATTTGACGATTTCACCAATATTTAATTCCATATTAATCTCCATTCTGCTGCAAACCCTCGGATTTGCCGTGTGAATTATGCTTTTCAATAATTTACACTTAGCTAACATACCTGACCTCAGGATTAGTTTGGGTCGAGGATTACGCAGGCACAATCTTATAAGTGAGAAATTGTTTTTCATTTCACACTATCCCGAAAAGTAAGTCCTTGTTTGTTGTAAATTATAACATAATTATTATTTATTTAAAATAAAATTTATCTTGCATTTAAAAACAACGTGGTGTAGTATAAAAATATAGATAATGTAGTATTAATTACCATGTTCTATAGTAATGATAATTTGCAGTTCATAAGGTTTATTTGGTATAATATGGTTAATCTCGTGTAATAACAATGAAGAATCACGTGCATAATATATGCATAAATATTTTTAATGAATGGAGCTGATTTTTATGACAGTAAAAAAGGTGAAAGCCAAGGATCCGGGAAGTGCAATAACTCATTTGATTGGAATGCTGATGGCAGTATTTGCGGCTATGCCTCTATTAATCAAGGCAGCCGGCAGCCCGGGAAGCATCCACATTATTTCACTCGGAATATTTATTCTGAGCATGATATTATTATATACAGCAAGTACCCTATACCATACCTTTGGAAATACAACCAAAAGCCATCTCCGGCTTAAAAAGTTCGACCATATGGCAATTTACGTACTGATTGCAGGAACCTATACCCCAATTTGTCTAATCGTACTGCCGGGACGAACCGGCTTGATTTTGTTTTCACTTGTATGGGGCTTAGCGTTTGCCGGAATCATTGTAACCAGCTTATGGGTTCAGTGTCCAAAATGGTTTTCCGCAGCCATCTACATTACAATGGGATGGGCTTGTGTTCTTTCCTTTACTCAAATCATCAATTCACTCTCCGGTCCAGCTTTTCAGTGGCTTCTTGCAGGAGGAATTATCTATACCATTGGCGGCGTAATCTATGCGCTGAAGCTTCCGATCTTTAACAACCGCCATAAATATTTCGGAACCCATGAAATCTTTCACCTGTTCTGCCTCGCAGGAAGCATATGCCATTTTATGCTGATGTATCAATATGTAGCCACTATGCCGTAATTAAATATAGATCCGGTATCCTCTATCCCCAAGTAAATAGTCTTAGGAAACACAAAATAAATGAATAAAGCAGGAACCTGAAGGTACGATCACAACGATCGAACTTTTGGGTTTTTTTATATAAGATTAAGTTACTTTTATATAAGAATGTACATGGACAGCCCAAATCGTAACAGTTATAATAACGTGGACGTGCACGGTGTACTTTATTATACCGAAATATGCTAATAATAATTAATTTAAAATTGGAGCGTGATTACTATTAATAGTACAATAAAGGATATTGCAGCCGTCTGCGAGGTCTCGGCAGGTACAGTTGATCGTGCTTTAAACAACAGAGGCGGTATTAATGAAGCAACGAAAAATAAAATACTAAAGACCGCAAAGGAACTTGATTATCAACCTAATCATGCAGCCAGATGCCTGGTAACCGGAAGCACGCATACCATCGGCGTTGTATGTATTAATCTTGGCAACAGTTTCTTTTCTCTTCTTATTGAGGAAATTGAGCAGATTGCAAGGGATAACGGCTACTTTATTAATCTGATATTAACACATAATGATGCCGGGAAAGAGATAGAGGGAATTCAATATCTGGCAAGAAGAAAAGTAGATGGATTAATTATTTTCCCGGTCGGTATCGGCAAAGAGTACGAAAATAAATTAAAGAGATTAAACATTCCGATTGTTACTTTGTATAATAGGATTTCTCCCGACTTTGTTCATGTTGATGTGGACTGTCGGCAAATTATGAGAAATGCTGTATCGTTTATCGTCCAAAAAGGTTACCGTCGGATTATATATCTGAATTATGGAATACAGGAGCTACGTGAAAGGGGTATTAACATCTTTTCACGAGAGGAAAGGTGCCTTGGGTATTTGGAAGGAATTAAAAAAGAAATGCTTAAGGAAGTTCTGGTGATTGAAAGCTATGACCCGGATACTCTGATTGACCTTGTTAGGGCCAATGCAGATGAAAAAACAGCCGTCTTATGCCCCAGTGACAGTGTAGCAATAAGGGTCTTGCATTTATTCAGGGACCGAGGAGTTAAAGTACCTGAACAAGCCGGTATTATGGGTTTTGATAATATCGATCTACTAAAGGTGATATCTCCGCGTATACAGTCTGTTGATTGTAAAATACGCTATTTGGGGAGAAAAGCATTTTCTATTTTACACCGTCAAATTAATAAGGACAGTACTGTACACGATTGCGTGGTCAAGTACTCATTTACGGAAGGAGAAACCTTATGATTTGGTAATAATAAGCGAAACATCGTGTACCAGCACGGATAAAACATGAGAAAAAGGCAGAAGGAAGGATTTATTTTATGGATGTATTTAAGTTTGGTCTCAAATTTTGGAAACGAAGTATCCCTTTGGCAACAGTGATACAGCTTATCAGCTTTTTGGCAATCACCGCGGATTTGATGATACCCTTGATGTCAGAAATGTTTATTGATTATGTGATATGTGATAACAAACCAAATAATACCGATATATTTTCATTTTTACTAAACGGAAAGTATGGTGGTGTTCATACTCTTAAACTATTTTTCAGCCTTTCCGTTATATTTATGATTTTTTTAATTACTCGTATTATTCTTGTCTATATTAAAAATATCACTAACCAGCATCTTGGACTCAGAATGGAAACTGATTTAAGGATGGCTACCTATCATAAGCTGTTGGAGCTGGATACCGTAACCATATCTGAATATAATACCGGTGAGCTTTTAACTACCATTAATTCTGATACGATTATGTTCAAGGAACTTTTCGGTAGAATGATACCTAATATTTTTGACAGTATCTTTGTATTGGCAAGCTGTGCCTATCTGTTATCTCATATTAATATTAATCTTCTTATTATTCCCTTGATAATGACACCATTTTTTATCATAGCGTTAATGAATTTTAAGAAAGCCGCCAAACTCAACTATAGAAATATAAGAAACTGCAACAGTGAGATGAACCTCACCGTTCAGGAGAACATAGAAGCAGTAAGACTCGTTCGTTCTTTCACCAATGAGGATTTGGAACGGAGGAAGTTTGATAAATCAAATGAGAAACTGAGAGATTCCTACATAAAACAGATCAAGCTGTCGTCTAAATTTGAAGTTATGTTCAGCTCAATCAAGCAGTTCGCCTATATCGGGACCATCGCAGTCAGCACCATTCTTGTTATAAAAGGTTATCTGATGGTTGGATATCTTGTGGCCTGTTCTAATTATGTCCTTAAGATTATGGACTTTATCTCCCAAATTAACAACACCCTCTTCCAGGTACAGCAACAGATGGTATCCGGACAGAAGATGATGAATTTCATGAATTGCGTACCAAAGATACCCGACGGATATAAAGTAATTGATGCGATTAAATCACCTGATATCAGGATAAAAAATGCCTCTCTTATCATGGATGGCAAACAAGTGCTAAAGGATATAACTCTTGACGTTCCTTATGGGAAAAAGATCGGAATTGTTGGAGGGACCGGCAGCGGTAAGAGCGTTCTTTTAGAGTCGCTAATCCGCATTCACGACCTGACCGGAGGCAGTATTAAGATTAATGGTACTGATATCCGAAACTACGCCTTAGATTCCCTAAGAAATAATTTCTCCTGCGTATTTCAAGAGGTCTTTCTGTTCTCTAACACGATTGATTCGAACATTGCATATTCCGAGCCCGATATTGAAAGAGAACAGGTTGTTCAGGCGGCTAAGCATGCTCAGGCACATAGCTTTATCGAAGAACTGCCTGTCGGGTATGAGACCATCGTAGGTGAAAGAGGCCTCGGTATCTCCGGTGGCCAGAAACAAAGGATTTCGATTGCCAGAGCCCTCCTAAAGGATGCTCCCGTCATTATCCTCGATGATTCCACCAGTGCTCTGGACGTAGAGACTGAGAAGAAACTTCTTTCGGATATCAAGATAAACTATCCCCTAAAAACCATACTTCTCTCTGCTCACAGATTGTCATCCGTCGTTGACTGTGATGAGATTATTTACATGCAGGATGGTATGATTATCGAAAGAGGAACCTTTGATCAGTTAATGAAGCTGGGTGGTCATTTTGCCAATGTATACAATATTCAGGATGCCCAGAAAAAATCGGTCATCCACTTTGATAAGAAAAAAAGTGAGGTGATTGGTTAATATGGCACAGAGAAATACATATTTTCAAGATGAAGTAATTCAAAAAAAGATAGATGTAAAACAGCTTAGCAGAACACTACGGTATGTATTGCCGTATAAAAAGGTCTTTATACTGGTGTGTTTCCTGATGTTGATTTCTTCAGGTGCAGCTATGATTGCCCCTCTGTTGCTCAGATATATCATCAATCATTTAATTATTACAAAGGATTCCCAGACACTGATTTTTGTCATTGCCGGGCTGACAACACTTGCTGCTATTGAAATCGGCATTACCTTTGCTCATCAAAGGCTTATGGGTATGACAGGTCACAAAGTAATCGCTAATATCCGTCAGGATATCTTTTATAAGCTTCAACTACTGCCCTTTGATTATTTTGATTCCCGACCTGATGGTAAAATTGTAGTACGCGTTACAGATTATATTAATGACCTTGCCAACTTTTTTACCAACAGTTTGTTGCAATTTCTTATCTATATCGTGAAAATAATCGTAGTGACTGTATTTATGCTTTCCATAAGTCCTCCTTTGACTGCTATTGTTTTCGCTGCAGCAATTCCGATGATGACATGTGTCTTTGTTCTCCGATTCTTTATCCGGAAACTATTTGCAATTCTTCGGGCGAAGAATTCGAACCGAACAGCTTTTCTTGTGGAATCCATAATGGGTGAGAAGATTGCAAAGAACTATAACCGATCTGCAATGAATGAAAGCATTTACCGAGATATTCATGGTGTCAGTATTAAGTCCTGGCTTCGGATCGTATACCGAAATGAGCTTAACACCCCCATTGTTGAGATTTTTTGGAATATCGGAGTGCTCTGCCTGTATGGTGTATCCTTAACTATGATTCTTCATGGGTCTAATACGGTAGACACCGGTACCGTTGTAGCTTTCACAAGTTATATGAGCTTATTTAGCGGGCCGCTTACACAGATTGCTGTTCTTATTCAACAACTGGCTCAAGTAAGCTCCAACCTGGAACAGGTATTTGATACCATAGATTATCCCGTTGATATTAACAGCGGGAAAGCCGCGGTAGAACTTCAAAATATTGAAGGCAAAGTAGATTTTGACAACGTAACCTTTGCATATGATGAAGGCATCAATATACTGGAGAATTTTAATCTCAATGTAAAACCGGGGGAAACGATTGCTCTGGTCGGGCCGACAGGAGCAGGAAAGACCACGGTAATTAATATCATTACAAGATTCTATGATGTAGCAAAAGGAAGTGTAAAGATCGACGGCGTAGATGTCCGAGATATTGAAGTAACCTCACTGCGTAAAGAGGTTGGTGTATTGATGCAGGATCCGTTCATTTTCAAGGGGACGATTATAGATAATATTCGTTATGGCAAAGAAGATGCTACGGATGAAGAGTGTATGGAAGCTGCTCGCACCATCTCCGCAGACAAATACATCGAAAAAATGAAGGATGGATTTTATTCGGTGCTTGACGAACGAGGCGAAGGACTGTCGGCAGGCGAGAAACAACTCATCAGTTTTGCCCGTATTGTACTAAAGAACCCCTCCGTCATCATACTGGATGAAGCAACCAGCTCCATCGATACAGAGACAGAGAATCTGATTAAGCAAGCAATGGATGTTATACTAAAGGATAAAACAGCTTTTATTGTTGCTCATAGATTATCTACCATAAGAAATGCGGACAGAATTCTTTATATTGCCAATAAGGGAATTGCAGAAGAAGGTACGCACGAAGACTTGATGAATAGAAAAGGTCTCTACTATAGCTTAAATTAATCGTGTTAGATAAATAAACATCTACCCACACACAAAACCGCCCCTAGGTTACTAGGGGCGGTTTGGCATATCTATTTTAAGCAGCCGAATAATTCTGGTAAGGTATCAAGGCAGTAATCTGTTCACGCTCTTTACGAGGTAAAAGGGATTCGGTTGCGAATGATCAAAGATATGTATCGTATCCCAATCAAACTGTCTTGCTACCTTATTCATTCAATACATTATACTCTGAAAAAGTATTATTGTTACTACAATCTCTTTAACAATTCCTCACGTTGTGCCTCAAATCCGGGCTTTCCAAGAAGCGCAAACATATTCTTTTTATAGCTTTCTACGCCCGGCTGATCAAAGGGATTCACGCCAAGCATATATCCGCTGACTCCACAGGCAAATTCAAAGAAATAGAACAATTCCCCCAAATAGAACTCATTTTGCTCGGGAATGGTTACCGAAAGATTTGGAACATTACCATCTGTATGTGCAAGTAAAGTACCCGTCATTGCACTCTTGTTGATGAAGTCCACACTCTTACCGGCAAGATAATTTAAGCCGTCTAAATCTATTTCTTCCTCTTCCAAGATTATCTCCGTCGAGGATTTCTCAATACTGATAACAGTCTCAAAAAGAGTACGCTGGCCATCTTGAATGAACTGTCCCATAGAATGTAAATCTGTAGTGAAATCTACTGCTGCCGGGAAGATACCCTTCTGATCCTTGCCTTCACTCTCTCCGAATAACTGCTTCCACCATTCAGATACAAAATGCAGTGATGGCTCATAGTTAGCCATTATTTCTATGCTCTTGCCCTTTCGCAGCAATATGTTACGTACAGCTGCGTATTTTAAGGCATCATTATTCTCAAAAGAGCTGTTTAAGCAGTAATTTCTCATACTTGCAGCCCCTTCCATCAGCTTACTGATATCTGCGCCGCTGACTGCAATCGGAAGCAGACCTACTGCAGTCAATACAGAGAAACGTCCGCCGACATCATCGGGTACCACAAAGCTCTCATAGCCTTCTTCGCTTGCAAGACTTTTGAGGGCTCCTCTTGACTTATCCGTCGTTGCATATATTCTTTTCGCTGCTTCCTTCCTGCCGTATTTTTCATTTAAGAGCTTTTTAAATACGCGGAAAGCAAGAGCTGGTTCAGTTGTTGTTCCGGACTTGCTGATAATATTAATGGAAAAATCTCTGTCGCCGATTACATCCTTCAGATGATTCATATAATTACTGCTGATATTATTCCCGCAGAAATAGATCTCCGGAGTCTTTCTGATCTCTCTTGAAACCGAATTGTAGAAGCTGTGTCTTAAGAATTCAATTGCAGCTCTGGCTCCGAGATAGGAACCACCGATTCCTATAACCAAAAGCACCTCCGAATCCATTTTTATTCTTGTTGCCGCCTTCTGAATGCGAGAGAATTCCTCCTTATTGTAATCCACCGGAAGATCAATCCATCCTAAAAATTCATTTCCTGCGCCTGATTTATCCACAAGCTCTGTTTTAGCAGCCCCGGTAAAAGTCTTTATCATATCTATCTCAGTATCTGAGATGAATTTTTTTGCTACAGAAAAATCAAATAATATCTTGTTTGCCATTATTATACTCCCTTCATCTTTTTTCTTATATTCTATCAAAGGCAAACCTATTATTCAACAATTTTTCCGAAATATGATAATTAATATTACAGTTCAGCCATCAAAGAGATGTATCCGACTGGGAAAAAATGATTTCCATATAGGAGTATTTGCATACGAACTACGTAATGCAACTTAGCGAAAGCGGCTCCTATATGGAAACATTTCTTTCCCTGTCTTAT
>WSSedL1CaDRAFT_10000974_pt1 | contig 18299 bp, 15 predicted proteins | sample WetSurSL1Cattail_FD_9464 | JGI IMG/M metagenome (IMG submission 9464)
TTCAAATCCCCATAGCTGCGTAGTTCCCTCCAGCACCGGCGGTACTCGCCGCGGTTTCCTCCCTAGGGGCTTGTACGACGCCTGCCCTCACTCCACCGTTGAGCATCCCTCGTCTGTGGTCACGGGCAGGCATCCTACAACCCTAAACTACAGCAGGCACCGCAGCCACCGGCTGCACAAGTCAAAAAGTCGGTGTGTTTACGACTTTAAATAATCGTCTCCAAAATCCAACACCCCGCAAACCCGCATGAATGCTAGGCCCGTGTTTACGACTTTAATGACCTGTTTACGACTTTAATTGCGCGGAACAACTAGTTAGACCACGGTGAGCCCCTCACTCCACCGTCACCGACTTGGCCAAATTACGTGGCTTATCAACATCCGTCCCCCGCGCACAAGCCGTGTGGTACGCCAGCAATTGCAGCGGCACCACGTGCAGCATGGGTGACAACTCGCCATAGTTTTCGGGCATGCGGATCACATGCAGGCCCTCGGCGCTTTCGATCTTGGAGTCGGCGTCGGCCAGCACATACAACACGCCGCCGCGCGCGCGTACCTCGTGCATGTTGCTCTTGAGCTTTTCCAGCAGCGCGTCGTTGGGCGCCACGGTGACCACCGGCATGGCGCTGGTCACCAGTGCCAGCGGGCCGTGTTTGAGTTCACCGGCCGGGTAGGCCTCGGCGTGGATGTAGCTGATTTCCTTAAGTTTTAAGGCGCCTTCCAGCGCAATCGGGTAGTGCAGGCCACGGCCCAGGAACAGCGCGTTTTCCTTGGCGGCAAAGTCCTGTGCCCAGGCGATCACCTGCGGCTCCAGCGCCAGCACTGACTGCAGCGCGGCGGGCAGGTGGCGCATGGCCTTGATGTGGCGCATTTCATCCGCCTCGCTGAGCAAACCACGGGATTGCGCCAGCGCCAGCGTCAGCAAAAACAGTCCGGCCAGCTGCGCGGTAAAGGCCTTGGTGGAGGCCACACCAATCTCGACCCCGGCACGGGTGATGTAGGCCAGCTCACATTCACGCACCATGGCGCTGGTGGACACGTTGCAAATGGTCAACGTGTGCCTGATGCCCAGGCTTTGCGCGTGGCGCAGCGCCCCCCCCCCCCCCCCCGCATTTGGCACCGAGTCGCGGTAACGGTATTCACTGGCCACCTCAACTTGGGTCGGGATTTTGGCGATGCTCTCGATCCAGTATTTGGCGGTGCAGCCACTGTAATAGCTGGTGCCGCAGGCCAGGATCAGCACCGAGTCAATCTCTTTAAACACACGGGCGGCGCTGGCGTTCGCGCCGTCAAACAGTTCGGGCTGGATGTGGTTGACACCTTCGAGTGTGTCTGAAATGGCGCGTGGTTGCTCAAAAATTTCTTTTTGCATGTAGTGGCGGTAGGGACCCAGCTCGGCCGCGCCGCTGTGGGCGTGCACGGTTTTGACCGGCCGCTGGGCTGGTGTCAGCGGCTTGAAGGTCTTGTCCACCAGCCAGTATTTACCCAGCTGGATGTCGACCACGTCGCCCTCTTCCAGGTACACGATCTGGTCAGTGACACCGGCCAGCGCCATCGCATCACTGGCCAGGTAGTGCGCCTGGTGGTCCGGCCCCACACCCAGAATCAGCGGCGAACCAGCGCGCGCACCAATCAGGCGGTGTGGCTCGTCTTTGCAAAACACCGCAATGGCGTAGGCACCACGCAGCGAACCCAGCGCGGCTTTGACCGCCTCGAACACATCGCCGTCATACATGCTGTCCACCAGGTGGGCGATGACTTCGGTGTCGGTCTGGCTCTGAAAAACGTAACCCTTGGCCTGCAGGCTGGCGCGTAATTCGTCGTGGTTTTCAATGATGCCGTTGTGCACCAGCGCAATCCGACCGGGGCGGCTGGCCGCGTCAGCCCCCGGCCCATGGCTGAAATGCGGGTGGGCGTTGTGCACCGCCGGGGCGCCGTGCGTGGCCCAGCGCGTGTGGGCGATGCCGGTGCTCCCCTCCAGATGAGTGGAGGATATCTGGTCCATCAGCTCCGACACCCGCGCCGTGCTGCGTGCACGCTGCAGGCCGTTGGCGTACACCGCCACACCACAGGAGTCATAACCCCGGTACTCCAGCCGGGACAAACCCTGCACCAGAATGGGAACGATGTTTTGCTGGGATACTGCGCCGACGATGCCACACATAAGCTGCTCCAAGAAGTGATGGACTGCATCGTAGAAGCTCACACAAGAAATATGCGGTCTATTTTTTAGTAAATTTGATTTAATATTTCATTCAAACAGATGTGTGTTTAAATATTTCATAAGTAAAGTTTTATTGAATGAATAAGTCACTCACTTTGCGTCACTTCTTACTGGCTTTGGCCGTTGTGGCGGTCTGGGGCAGCAATTTTGTGGTGATCAAGCTGGCCTTGGGCCAGATGCCACCGCTGCTGTTTGCCACGCTGCGCTTCATAGTGGTGGTGGTGCCGATGGTGTTCTTTTTGCCGCGCCCGGCGGTGCCCTGGCGCAACTTGGCGGGCTACGGCCTGTTGATTGGGGTCGGGCAGTTCGGGCTGCTGTTTGTGGCGATGAACGGGCACATTTCGCCGGGACTCGCCTCGCTCGTGATCCAGGTGCAGGTGTTTTTCACGATCGGGCTGGCGATGGCGATGGCGGGTGAGACGCTGCAGCGGGTGCAATGGCTGGCGCTGCTGCTGGCAGCCAGTGGTTTGGGCGTGATCGTGGCCCATACCGACGGCAGCACCACGGTGCTGGGCCTGGGGCTGGTGCTGCTGGCGGCCTTGTCCTGGGCCGGAGGCAACTTGGTGAGCCGTGCCGCCGGGCGCATCAACATGGTGGCGTATGTGGTGTGGTCCAGCCTGTTTGCGGTGCCGCCGCTGGCTGTTTTGTCAATCTGGGTGGAGGGCTGGCCGGCGTTGCTGGCTGGCCTGCAACATGCCGACGCGGTGGCCTGGGCCGCCGTGGCGTGGCAGGCCTGGGGCAACTCGATGTTTGGTTACGCCGCCTGGGGCTGGCTGCTGAGCCGCTACAGCGCCGCCACCATCACCCCGATGGCTTTGCTGGTGCCGCTGTTTGGCATGGGCTGTTCGGCCTGGTTACTGGGTGAGAGCCTGCCACCCTGGAAGCTGGGCGCCGCCGCCCTGGTGATGGCCGGGCTGGCGCTGAATCTGCTGTGGCCGATGCTGCGCCAACGCCTCGTGAAAAGGCCCACCCCATGACCCCGCTGGCACTGGACAACATTGATCTGCAGTTGCTCGCCCAGCTGCAAACCAACACCGCGCTGTCCAACCAGGAGCTGGCTGAGCGCGTGCATGTGTCGCCACCGACTTGCCTGCGCCGGGTCAAGCGCCTGAAAGAGACCGGTTTGATCGAGCGCGAAATTGCGGTACTCAACACTGACAAACTAGCCAACGAGGTCGGCCACGGACTCACCGCAGTGGTCGAAATCACGCTGGACCGGCAAGACCAAGCCGCGCTGGAGGCATTTGAACAACGGGTGGCGCCGATTGACGCGGTGCAACAGTGTTACCGCGTTTCACCCGGGCCGGATTTCTGCCTGGTGGTGCACGCTGCCAACATGCCCGACTATTTGGCCTTGACCCAGCAGCTGTTCACAACGGACGCCAATGTGCGCAACGTGAAGAGTTTTTTCAGCATCAAACGCAGCAAATTTGGTGCACGTGTGCCATTGCCAACGTCACTGTAACTTATACGTGTTTTTGGCCTCTAGCCCTTATATAAAAAGGGCCAATAGCTATAAATTCAAGAGTTTCCAGATGCAGCTGGTAGACAGATCGTCACCACACACCCGCTGTTCAATGCAGCCGTGATCTGGATCGAGCCACCCAGGCGCTCAATGATGCGACGGCATTGCAGCAGGCCCAAACCCAGGCCGCAAAATTCACGCGTTGGGTGCAACTTGCCAAAGGCCTTGAACAGCGCCCGTGCCTGCTCGGGCCGAAAACCCACACCGTTGTCGCGCAGGGTCAGACAGATGCTCGGGCCTGGGCTGGGCTGTCCGCCGGGTCCATCGACTGGCAAGTCTGGACCAGACTGCCAGCCCAGCGAAATCTGCGCAGGTGTTTGGCGCCGGCTGAATTTGAGGGCGTTGCCCAACAACTGCAGCAGCACCTGGCGCAGCAGGCACGTATCGGCCCACACCGGCGGCACATCGTCTGCCAGTTGCCACACCACATCCGCATCCGGGTGAAGCGCCGCCAACTCGTCAGCCACCTCATGCGCCAGCGCACTGACCTGCACCGGCTGCAGGTTCAACGCGTGTGCCCCCAGCCGTGACAGCTGCGCCAGACCGTCGAGTTGACTGGTCAACAGCTGCGCCGACTGGCGGATGGTGGCCAAGTGGCTGGCCAGGTCGTCGGGCAGCTCAGGCCAATCTTCCGCAATGATCTGGGCGTAGGCATGGATATGGCGCAACGGTGCGCGCAGGTCGTGTGAAACGACGTAGGTGAATTCCTGCAACTCGGCGTGAGAGGCATCCAGCTGGCGCTGCAGTTGCGCCAGCTGGCCAGTCAGGCCATTGTGGACCGTCTGGCTGCTGGGTGCACTCATTTCTTGGCCGGGCGCTTCCAGTTGGCAATGCTGACCTGGCGCGCCCGCGCCACCGTCAGCGCCAACGGTGGTGCGTCTTTGGACAAGGTGGAGCCGCCGCCCACGGTGCCGCCCGCACCAATCGTCACCGGCGCAATCAGCACACAGTTGCTGCCAATGTGCACATCGGCCTCGATCACGGTGCGGTGTTTGTTGGCGCCGTCGTAATTGGCGGTGATGCTGCCTGCGCCATAGTTGACGCGTTCACCCACGGTGGCGTCGCCCAGGTAGGCCAGGTGGTTGGCCTTGGCGCCTTTGGCCAGGGTGGAGTTTTTGACCTCGACAAAGTTGCCGATGTGGACCTCGGCACCCAGCTTGGCACCGGGGCGCAGGCGGGCAAACGGGCCAATCAGCGCGCCTGGGCCCACCTCCACCGCGTTTTTGCTGCCGGGTTCACCACCCTCGATGTGGGTGAACGGGTGGATCACCGCACCGGCAGCGATGCTGGCGTTTTTGATCACACAGTTGGGGCCGATATGTACACCGTCACCCAAGCTCACCTGTCCTTCAAACACACAGTTGACGTCAATGACCACATCCTGCGCGCAGGTCAAGGTGCCACGCACATCCAGACGTGATGGGTCGGCCAGGCGCACACCTTGCTCCAACAGCTGCAGCGCCACGCGTTTCTGGAAGGTGCGCTCCAGGTTGGCCAGTTGCACCGGGCTGTTGACACCTGCCACCTGGGCGGCGTCGGCAATCTTGTGCGCCACCACCGGGAAGCCATCGGCCACGGCAAATTTCACGATGTCAGTCAGGTAGTACTCGCCCTGAGCGTTTTTGTTGTCGAGCCGGGCCAGCCAGGTTTTGAGCTGTTTCGCGGGCACAGCCATGATGCCGCTGTAAACCTCGGTGATTTTGAGCTGCGCCGCCGTGGCGTCTTTTTGCTCGACGATGGCCTGTACCGCATCCCCGGCGCGCACGATGCGACCGTAACCCGTGGGATTGGCAAAGTCGATGGTCAGCAGCGCCAGTTTGTCACCGGCGCAGGCGCTGATCAGCTGTGTCAGCGTGTCAGCTTGTGTGAGTGGCACATCGCCCGAGAGCACCACCACCAGACCGTCGTCACGCAACACCGGCACCGCCTGCTGGATGGCATGGCCGGTGCCCAGTTGTGGTTCCTGACGCACAAAATTGATATCAAATTGGCCTGTAGCCCTTGTCGTTGCTGATAAAGCCGCTTCAACTTCAGGAGCGCCATGGCCGGTGATCACAGTCACTTGGCGGGCTTGCAGCTCAGCTGCGGTGTCCACCACATGCTGCACCAACGCACGTCCAGCCAAAAGATGCAACACTTTGGGCAGTTTGCTTTTCATCCGGGTGCCTTTGCCCGCTGCCATGATCACCACGTCCAGTGGTGTGTCTGTAAAAAGTGTTTGAGTGACTGCCATGCCAACCTCCGCGTTGAATCGATTGCCGTTTTTTCGCATTATCCCCGCCCTGCTGGTGATACTGACCACCCTGATGCTTGGTGCTTGCAGCATGGTGCGCCTGGGTTACGAACAATTGCCCAGCCTGGCTTATTGGTGGGTGGACAGTTACGTTGACCTCAACGACGGCCAAAGTGTGGCCTTGAGGCGTGACCTGGCGGCCCTGCATTACTGGCACCGCACCCAGGAATTGCCTCGGCTGGCCAACCTGCTGGCCGAGCTACGGACCCAGGCGCTACAAGACACCACGCCACAACAGACCTGCCAAATCTTCGACCAGTTCAAAGAGCGCCTGCAAGCTGTGCTGACTCAGGCCGAACCCGCTTTGACCACACTGGTCCGGCAGCTGACACCTGCACAACAAAAATACCTGATCCATCAGCTAGGCAAACGTGAACAAACCTGGCGTGAAGAGTGGGTCGAGATCAGTCCAGCTAAGTTCGTTGAGCGTCGCACCGAGCGACTGACCGACTACAGCGAGAGTTTTTACGGCCACCTGAGTGAGCCACAGCTTGCCTTGCTGGCAACCAACGTGTCGGCCACGAGTTATGACGTGAAATTGGCCGAAACCGAAGTGCAGCAACGTCAACAGGATGTGCAACACATGCTGCGGGCCATCGCACAGGATGCTGACAACACCACGCAGGTGCAGGCACGCCTGCACGCGCTACTGCAACGCATGATGGACTCACCCAACCCGGCCTACCGCGCCCAAAGTGCACAGTTCACACGCGCCAACTGCACCGCCCTTGCCCAGTTGCACAACAGCGCCAGCCCGGCGCAACGGCAACAGCTGGCGGCCAAACTCCAGGCTTATGAGCTGGACCTGCGCACACTCGCGGCAGCGCGCTGAACCCAACTAACATCACACCATGGCCATCAGCGTTTTTGACCTTTTTAAAGTGGGCATTGGCCCCAGCAGTTCCCACACCGTGGGGCCGATGCGCGCCGCACGCCTGTTTGCGGCAGCCTTAGAAACAGACGGTCTGCTGACGCAAACCTCCAACATCTGCTGCGAACTTTACGGCTCGCTCGGCGCCACCGGCAAGGGCCACGGCTCGGACGTTGCGGTGATGCTTGGCCTGATGGGTCACGCCCCCGACACGGTTGATGTGGACGCGGTGCCCGGCCTGATTGCAGCTGTGCGCACCACCCGGTCACTGCCTGTGCTGGGCCAACACCCCATCCCCTTTGTCGAGCGCGAGCATGTGCTGATGTACCGGCGCGAAGCCCTAGCCGAGCACCCCAATGGCATGAAGTTCACAGCCATGGATGCCCAGGGCCAGTTACTCAAAACCGCCAAGTACCTGAGTGTGGGCGGCGGTTTTGTGGTGACCGCAGGTGCTGCCAACGAGGCGGTGCTGACCGAATATAAAAAAGTGCCGTACCCCTTTACCAGAGGCGCTGAGTTGCTATCGATCTGCAAGCAGAACAACTGGAGCATCAGCCAAGTCATGTGGGCCAACGAGCGCACCTGGCGCAGCGATGAGGCCATTCACAGCGGCTTGCAGACCATCTGGCGTGTGATGCGTGAATGTGTGCAGCGTGGCCTGAGCCACACTGGCACCCTGCCCGGCCCCTACAAGGTGCAGCGCCGCGCCCCAATCCTGGCCGCGCAGTTACGTGAACGCGCCGAACGCACCCTGGCCGACCCGTTGAGTGTGCTGGACTGGGTCAACGTCTACGCCTTTGCGGTGAATGAGGAAAACGCCACCGGTGGTCGAGTCGTTACTGCGCCCACCAATGGTGCCGCCGGGGTAATCCCGGCGGTGCTGCATTACTGCGACCGTTTTGTATTGCCCTCTCGCAACCACAACGAACCGGCTGGCAGCCAGGACAACATTGCCAATTTTTTGATGACGGCCGCAGCCATTGGCATCCTCTACAAACTCAACGCCTCGATCAGCGGCGCCGAGGTTGGTTGCCAGGGCGAAGTAGGTGTCGCCTGCTCCATGGCCGCAGCGGGCCTGGCCGCGGTGATGGGCGGCAGCCCGGAACAGGTCGAAAACGCCGCCGAGATTGGCATGGAACACAACCTGGGCCTGACCTGCGACCCAGTCGGTGGCCTGGTGCAGGTGCCGTGTATCGAACGCAACGCCATGGGTGCCGTCAAAGCCATCAACGCCGCGCGCATGGCGCTGCAGGGGGACGGCCAGCATGTGGTCTCGCTCGACAAGGTCATCAAAACCATGCGCGAAACCGGCGCCGACATGAAAACCAAATACAAAGAAACCTCGCGCGGCGGACTCGCGGTGAATATTGTGGAATGCTGATGCGGGTTACGTGACCCGCGCTGGTACCACCTGCTTATCAGCAGAGGGTTTGCAGTACCAGACCTACACCGCCAAAGCAGTGGATTGCAATGCCTGACGGGACCACCCAAACCCGATGATGGACGTGGACACCAAGTCACACGTTTTGAACCCAAACCCAAAGGCAACAGCAGTCCCAGTGAGCGCCTGCGCCAGGTCATTGACTCACCTCGGGGCAGACAGCGCTCAAGTCAACACTTTGGCACAGTGGCACCGTACATCTCAGATCGCCGTTGCTCACGGAGAAACCTGCAGATAAGTTCAAAGTTCACAGGTCCGAATCGACGGTATTCCAGCGAAATCGAAGCACCATCGAAACCGTTTTGGTCTGCATTCCGCTCATTCCGAATATTAATCAATTGACTTAATCATTCGATTAAATAAAATATGTTGCATGAGCTTTATAGACACCCCAGCAGAACGCGGTGATCGCGGTGACAACACGCGCCGCGCACTCATCGAAGCCGCCATCGCCGAATTTGCCAGCGATGGTTTTCATGCGGCCAGCACCCGGGAGATCGCCCGAAGCGCCGGGGCCAACCAGGCCTTGATCGGTTATCACTTTGGTGGCAAGGAAGGGCTCTATCTGGCGGTCTTCCAGTTCATCAGCGAGCAGATTCAGGCGCGCGTCGGTACAGCCGTTGGCCCGATCGAGGTTTATCTGACCGAGCTTCAAGACGACAGCGCTCTGACGATGCCGCAACGCGAGCAATGCATCGCCCTGCTCATGCGAGTCGTTGAAGGCATGACGCGCATGTTTACCGATCCGCAGGCGAAACCCTGGGCACAACTGATCCTGCGTGAACAGCAATCACCGACCAAGGCCTTCGACATTCTTTACGAAGGCTTCATGAGCCGCTACCTCGGCATCGTCACGCGGTTGATCCTGCGCCTGCGCCCAGCGCTCAGCCGCGACGAAGCAGCGCTCAGCGTGATCACCATCCTCGGGCAAATCCTCGTCTTTCGCGTCGCGCGCTCCACGCTCCTGCGTCACATGACGTGGCCGGACGTCGGCCCCGAACAAGTTGACCTGATCCTCAAGCAAATCAAGGCCAACCTGACAGCCATGCTTCATTCAAAGGACTGACCCATGAACAAGAAACTGGTGGCAATGGTTGTAATCGGACTGCTCGTCGTCAGCACCGGCAGTTACTTCGTCCTGACGCGCCAAACGGGCGAATCAAACGAGATCACCCTGCACGGCAATGTTGATATCCGCGAAGTCGAGTTGGCCTTCCGTCAGCCCGGTCGCCTCGCCAAGCTGTATTTCGACGAAGGCGCGACGGTCAAGCAAGGCCAGTTGCTGGCCGAACTCGACGCCAAACCCTATGATGAGGCACTGGCAGTCGCCAAGGCCAATTGCGCGCTGGCTGAAGCCGATCTCAATAAGGTGCGACACGGCTCGCGCGAGCAGGAGATCGCGCAGGCCGATGCTGCGGTACGTCAAGCTACCGCCGCACTGGCCGAAGCCGAACAGAATTTCACCCGCCAAAAAGCACTTGCCGAAAGCGACGCCGCCAGCGAACGCACGCTTGATGCGGCGCGCAGCGCACGCGATCAGGCGCGTGCCGCGTTGGCCTCCGCTCAGCAAGGCCTCGGCCTGCGTCGAGAAGGATCGCGCAAGGAAGACGTCGCCGCCGCGGAAGCCCGCTTCGCCGCCGCACAGGCGCAACTGGCGCAGGCCGAAACGGCACTCGCCGATACGCGCCTCGTCGCGCCAAGCGATGGTCTGATCTCCGTGCGCGTGCGCGAAGCCGGCAGCATGGTCAGCAACGCGTCGTCAATTTACACGCTGTCGCTGCAAGACCCGGTCTATGTCCGCGCCTACGTCAGCGGCCCGCAACTGACGCACGTTCGCCCCGGCAGTGCGGTTACCGTCACTGCCGACGGCACCAGTGAGCGCTTCAAGGGCACCATCGGCTTCATCTCGCCCAAGACCGAATTCACGCCCAAATCGGTTGAGACCACCGAGCTACGCATCGACCTCGTCTACCGTGTCCGCGTCGTCCTGCAGGGCTCCGCACACGCCTTGCGGCAGGGCATGCCAGTTTCCGTCACGGTTGATGAGGCGGGACGTTGATCGCGCGCTGTTGTCATCTAGCGAAGTCGATATGCCAGATTCCTCATCTCTCGCCCCGAGCATCGTTGTCCAGGGCGTCGTCAAGCGCTTCCCCGGCGGACTCGCGCTCGCCGGCATCAACGCCAACATTCTTCCCAGCCGACTGACCGGCCTGGTTGGACCGGACGGCGCCGGCAAGACAACGCTGATGCGACTGATGGCCGGCTTGCTGCGCCCGAGCGAGGGTTCAATCAGCGTCCTCGGGCGCGACACGGTGCGCGACCAGGGTGAGCTCGCCCATCTCGTCGGTTACATGCCGCAGCGCTTTGGCCTCTACGAAGATCTGTCGGTGATGGAAAACCTGACACTCTATGCCGAGTTGCGCGCCATGCCGTCCACACAGCGCAAAGCCCTGTTCGACCGCCTGCTGGAATTCACCCGTCTCGGCCCGTTCACCACTCGCCTCGCCGGGAAACTCTCCGGCGGCATGAAACAAAAGCTGGGTCTCGCTTGCGCGCTGATGGCGCGACCGCCAGTGCTCCTGCTCGACGAACCGGGCGTCGGCGTCGACCCGGTCAGCCGCAAGGATCTCTGGCGCATGGTCGCAGAACTCACCAGCGACGGCATGGCTGTCCTCTGGTCGACCGCCTATCTCGACGAAGCCGAGCAGTGCGATACCGTGTTGCTGCTCAACGAAGGCAAGCTCGAGTTCTCCGGACCGCCGCAGGAACTCACACGCACACTCGAAGGCCGCAGCTATCGTATCGTCGACCCGGCGGGTGACCGCCGACATCTGCTGGCACGCGCGCTCGACTTGCCAGCGGTTAGTGACGGTGCCATTCAGGGGCACTCGGTACGGCTGGTGACGCGTGCTGGCGAAGCGATTGAACCGGTGCGAGCACTGGCCGTCGAAGCCGGCGCACAGGTGGCCACCGCTGCGCCGCGTTTCGAAGATGCCTTCGTCGATCTGCTCGGCGGCGGCCCTGGCGGTAGCTCAGCCATCGCCAAGCTCATGGAGCCGGTGAAGCTGGCTAGCAACATTGCCGTCTCGTGTACCGATCTAACGCGCCGTTTCGGTAACTTCACCGCCACTGACAACGTCAGTTTCGACGTGCGCCAGGGTGAAATTTTCGGCTTGCTCGGGCCCAATGGCGCCGGCAAATCAACAACCTTCAAGATGCTGTGCGGTCTGCTCAAACCGAGCACAGGATCCGCACACGTGGTCGGACTCGACCTCGCCAAAGCGGCAAGCGCGGCCAAGAACCAGCTTGGCTACATGGCGCAGAAGTTCTCGCTCTACAGCCTGCTTTCGGTACGCCAGAATCTGGAATTTTCGGCTGGCGTTTATGGCCTTTCGGGCGCCGAAAAAAAGGAGCGCATCGACGAAATGATCGACGCCTTCGAACTCACGCGTTTTCTCAATGCCGCGCCCGATGATCTCTCACTTGGCTACAAGCAGCGCCTGGCCTTGGCCTGCGCGCTGATGCACCGTCCGCCCGTGCTCTTTCTCGACGAACCGACGTCGGGCGTCGACCCGATCACGCGACGCGAATTTTGGACACATATCAATGGCCTGGTACGCAAGGGCGTCACCATCATGGTCACCACGCATTTCATGGACGAGGCCGAATACTGCGACCGCGTGGCACTCATGTACCGAGCCAAGCTGATTGCACTGGACACGCCCGATGCGCTGAAACAGCAGGTCGTTCGCAACGATGGTCACGAGCCAACGATGGAAGACGCCTTTATCGGCCTCATCGAACGCGTCGACGCCGAGGATCAGCAATGAGTACGCAACGTTCTTACGGCATCAACGTTCGCCGCCTCGTTGCCATCGCGCGCAAAGAGACGTACCAGATCTTTCGCGATCCATCGACGCTGCTCGTCGCCTTCGTCCTGCCGATCGTGATGCTGTTCCTGTTTGCCTACGCTGTGTCGCTCGACACGCGCAATGTGCATATTGGCGTCGTACTCGAGTCGGATAGCGAGGCAGCACAGTCGCTGGCCGCTGCTTTTTCCGGCAGCCGCTATTTCTCCGTCACACCCGCGCGTGACCGGCGCGAGGTCGAGTCACAGCTGATCGCCGGCCACCTGCGCGGTTTTGTGGTCATTCCGCAGGATTTCACCAGCCACTTACAACGCGGCCAGATGGATGCGCTGGTGCAGATCATCACCGACGGCACACAACCGAACACCGCGACCTTCGTCGCCAACTACGCCCAAGGCGTGGTCAGCAACTGGACGGCGATGCAAATCTCCGGCTCCACTTCGGCCATCAGTATCCAGCCGCGCTTCTGGTTCAACGCCGAGATGGAAAGTCGGCGCGCGCTGATCCCCGGCGCTCTGTCGATCATCATGACCATGATTGGCACTCTGCTCACGGCACTGGTCGTCGCACGCGAGTGGGAGCGCGGCACGATGGAAGGCATTTTCTCGACACCGGCCACGGTGCTCGAAATCCTGCTCGGCAAACTGCTGCCCTACTTCTGTCTCGGCCTGATCGCCGTCTGCGTCAGCACCATGCTCGCCGTCTGGGTTTTCGGCGTGCCGCTGCGTGGCTCGGTGTTGACCTTGCTGCTGCTCGCTTCGGTCTTTTTGATCCCAGCACTCGGACAAGGGCTTCTGATTTCCACCATCTCGCGCAACCAGTTCATCGCAGCACAACTGGCTCTGATATCGGGCTTCCTGCCAGCCTTCCTGCTCTCCGGATTCCTGTTCGAGATCCGCTCGATGCCGCGCGTCATCCAGATCATCACGTATATCGTTCCGGCCCGCTACTTTAATGCTGGCTTGCAGACCGTCTTCCTCGCCGGAGATGTTTGGTCCTTGATCCTGCCGTGCATCGGCGCCATGCTGCTGCTCGGCCTGATCCTGTTTGCCCTGGTCTTGCGCAAGACGCACAAGAGTCTGGAGGTCTGACATGCACATCCCAATCCAGAGACTCATACGCCTGCGCGCCCAGATCGTCAAAGAACTGCTGTGCCTGCTATGCGACCCGAAGAGCCGCATGGTGATGATCGGACCACCGCTCCTCCAGTTGCTGGTTTTCTCCTTTGCCGTCACGCTGGAAGTCAAACACGTCGACGTCGCACTTCTCAATCGCGATACCGGTGGCGCCGCCATCGAACTGGTGCAGCAAATTCAAGCATCCACTCTCGTCGACCGCATACGGGTTGCAGGCAGCGAACGCGAGCTGGCCGAGATGATCGACACGCAGCAGGTATTGGCCGGTGTCGTCATTCCCGAAACATTCTCGCGCGATGTCGCGCAGGGGAAGAGTGGAACGGTGCAGATCATCGTAGACGGTCGAAAAGCCAACGCCGGACAGATCGCGCTCGGCTATCTGCAAACGATCACCAGCAACGTCGCGACGACGCTGAGGCCAGCGAGTGGAGGCGAACTGGCGACTGTGCGGCACTGGTTCAACCCCAACCTGATCTACCGTTGGTACGTTGTGCCCAGCCTCGCCGGCATCCTCGTCACGCTGATCGCGCTGATGATCACCGCGCTGTCGATCGCCCGCGAGCGTGAACTCGGAACCTTCGACCAACTGCTCGTTTCACCCTGCACGCCGACCGAGATCATCATCGCCAAGGCTATCCCCGCCTTCCTCGTCGGCACGGCGCTTGCCCTGGTGATGATGGGCGCTGGCGTCTTCCTGTTCGGCATCCCGTTCACCGGTTCGTTTGGCCTGTTGCTCCTGTGCCTGATGCTTTTCATCCTCTCGCTGGTCGGCATCGGGCTGATGATTTCGTCGATCTGCTCGACGCAGCAGCAAGCCATTCTTGGCACCTTCGCCATCGTCGTCCCGGCAATCATCATGTCCGGGTTCGCCACACCGGTCGAAAACATGCCCGCCGCACTGCAATGGCTGGCGCAGTGCATTCCGCTCAAGCACTTCCTGATCATCCTGCAAGGCAGCTTTCTCAAGGCGCTGCCGCCCGTCGACGTGTTTGCCAATGCCTGGCCGATGGCTGTCATTGCCGCCGTCACGCTGACGCTGGCCACCCTGTTCGTCCGCAGCAAGCTCCAATGAGGTTCACGATGAAATCCTGTTCATTCTCCAGCGTGCCTCGCCACCTGACGGCAACTGTTCTTCCTCTCGCCATTTTGATGATGCTCACTGCCTGTGCAGTCGTCGGCCCGGAGCATGAAGTGCCAGTGGTCGCCACCGGCTCCGGCTGGACATCGCCCGCCCAAGGTCGCATCGATGCTGCCGCCCCCGCCACCTGGTGGAAGAGCTTTGGCGACGTCGATCTCGAACGCGTGGTTAAACAGGCGCTGGCGAATAACCTCGATCTGCGTCAGGCCGACCTGGCCATTGACGCGGCGCGCGCGCAACTCGGTCGCGCCGAGGCCAACACAACGCCAGTCGTGACGGCGAAGGGCAGCGTGCAGCGCTACCGCACCAGCCGGAACAGCCCCGAGTACAACCCACAACGCTCACTCAATCAGACCGTCTACGACACCGGACTCGACGCCAGTTGGGAAATCGATCTCTTTGGTTCGCTGCGTCGGCAGCGCGAATCGGCACAGGCGACCGTGCAGATGAGCGAGGCGGATGCCACCGCCCTGCGCACCAGTCTCGTCGCCGAAACGGCGCGCACCTATTTCACCCTGCGTGGCGCACAGCGCGAGCTCGTCGCGCGGCAAACCTCGGCCAAGGCGCTGCAAGACATCTTGGCACTGGTGCAAAAGCGCCAGCAGGCCGGCGACTTGCCGACGACCGAGGTTGAACGCGCTCAGGCGCGGCTCGATCAGGCGCGCGCCCTGCTGCCAGACATCGAAGCACGCCTCAAAGCAGCCGCCTTAGCGCTGGGATTACTGACTGGCGGCCTGCCCGAATCGCAACTCCCGCTCACCACCTCGCCCGGCGTCGACTTTGCCCTGCACAGCATACCGGTTGGCGAACGCGCCGACATCCTGCGCCGACGACCTGACATTGCCAGCGCCGAACGCAAGCTTGCCGCTGCCACCGCCGACACCGGCGCAGCCACCGCTGAACTGTTCCCCAAACTGACGATCTCAGCGAGCGCCGGCTTTCGCGCCCTGCGCGATTTCGACCTCATTGACAGCGACAATCGGCGCAGCTCACTCCTACCATTGATTTCCTGGCGCCTCTTCGACGGCGGTCGCGTGCGCGCCGAAATCCACGCTGCCGAGGCACACCAGGAATCTGCCGCCATCGGTTACAAAAAAGCGGTGCTCGCAGCGCTCTCCGACGCCGAAAAAGCGCTCAGCCAATACCAACACGCACTGCAAACCATCACCGCACAGGAAGCCGCCGTCGCCAGTACAGCGCGCGCCGCCAAGACCACACATCGCCGCTATGAACTCGGCGACGTCTCCTTAGCCGACGCACTCGACGCCGACCGTGAACTCGCTGACCAGCAGGCCGGGCTCGCTCTGTCGCGCGCCAGCGCTGCATCGGACATGGTCACGCTGTACAAGGCGCTGGGCGGGGGATGGGGAAAGGATTCTGGCGTTCCAGAATGACTTGAATCCAAGGACCGGTCGGGCCGTCAACACCGTGGCATGCTGATGATTCAGGCGACCAAGTACACGTCGACTGCCGGGATAGGTGTCACACGTGGGCCAAAACTGCCCAGGTTGGCCAAGGTGGTGTTGTGGTGGGCCGAAATCTGGGCGGCGGTCAGTACACCGCTGTCCACGGTACTGTGACCGTCGGCCACCAGGGTCACCGGGTAGCCCCGGGCCAGTGCGGCGCGCGCGGTGGAGTCCACACAGAACTCGCTTTGTAAGCCACAGACAATCAAGCGATCCACACCGCGCGACGTCAGCACCTCCTGCAAATCGGTGTGATGAAACGAATCACAAGCGGTTTTGCGGACTCGCAGGTCCGTGTCACTCAGCTGCAAGCGTGCGTCCAGCTGCCAGCCATCGGTGCCCCATTGCAGCGTGCCCTGATCCTCGTGCTGGATCAGGATCACTGGCGCACCCGCTGCGCGGGCCTTGGTCGACACGCTGTTGATGCAATCAATCACAGACGCAACATCAAAAGCAGCATCGGCACCACAACACAAGGCCTGTTGAACATCGATGATCAGAAGTGCAGAAGTCATGGGAGATTTTGTAAAAAATGTAGCGCAGCCAAGTTGGCACCAACCCGACTCACACCGGCCAGACCACACCGTGGTCGTTCAGAATGGCATCGAGCGGCATGTCATGCGGCTCGGGTTCGAAGTCGGGTAAAAAGTCGGTGCCAAAACCCAGCCCCACGGTGAAGGGTCGCGGGTTGAGTGAGGCCAGCATGCGGTCGTAAAAACCGCCGCCGTAACCGAGCCGGTAACCACCGGGGGCGTAACCAACACAGGCGACGAACAGCAGCGTGGGGGTGATCACCTCGGTGTCTTTGGGTTTGGGAATGCCGTAGGCATCGTCTTCCATCGGGCAGCCGGGGTACCAAGCATGAAAAGTCATGGTTTTGTGAACTTTATCCACCACCGGCAGTCCAATCTTGCGCAACTGGGGGCGCTCGACCAGTTCGCCGTCTTCTTTCCAACGATGCAGGGCCGGAAGCGGGTCAAACTCCCCTTTGATCGGCCAATAGGCACCAATCACCGTATCGGGGCGACCCACCAGCCAAATGCGCATGACACGCCGCAACAAAGCCACCCGCTGTTCGCGATCGGGCAGATGCAGGCGTTGTTCCAGAAGCTGTTTGCGCAGGGCCTTTTTGTCCAGCGCACGTTGTTCATCAGAGTTATTCATAATCTCCACATGCAGTTCAAGACGATTTTGACATTGATTGGCGCAGCCGGATGGCTGGCAGCGCCAATGCTTCACGCCCAAACCTCCGCCGATAACGTTTTACTGGACATGCAGCAGGCGTTCAAACGGGGCGACAGCACCCGGCTAGCCGCCTTGCAGCCCCTGGCCCAAAGCCACATCCTGGCGCCCTGGGCCGCCTACTGGGTCTTACGCGCCCGCCTGGACACTGCCACACCGAACGACGTCAACGCCTTTTTCAACCAGTACCACGGCACCTATCAGGAAGACCGCCTGCGCAACGACTGGTTGCTGCTGCTGGGTCAGCGCCGCGACTGGGCGCATTTTGCCGAAGCTGCGTCCGACTTTCGCATGAACGATGACCGCGAGGTACGGTGTTACACCCTGGCGATGGAGAACATCCTGGCCAAAGTGGACCTGGCCGACGAGGTCAAAGCCCAGTGGTACGCCGCCAAGGACGCAAGTGACGGCTGCACGCTGGCGGCGCAAAGCCACTTTGCCGCGGGCCAACTGTCCGAGACTGACATCTGGCACAAGGCACGTCTGCTGGTGGAAGCGCGCCAGCTTGATGCGGCACGCCAGGTGGTCGCCATCGTGGCACCTGACGCCGGTGCGGCCCTGGCCGATGCCCTGAAAAAGCCTGACACCGTCCTCATTAAACGTCCGGTATCCAACCTTCGCCTGAACCAGGAACTGGCGGTGCTGGCGTTAATTCGCTGGGCCGACAGTGCCCCCGACAGCGCCGCCCAGGCGCTGGAAGAACGCTGGAGCAAACACCTCACCAATGCCCAGCGCGCCTGGGCCTGGGGCGCGATTGGCAAACAGGCCGCGCAAAAACTCTCTGACAGTGCCTTGGCCTATTTCCAGCACGCCAGCCCCGAAGCCATGAGTGACGAACATCTGGCCTGGCGCACGCGCGCCGCCTTGCGCCAACACCAATGGCATGACGCGCTGGAGAGCATCAATGCCATGAGCCCGGATGCCGCCAGCGACAGCACCTGGGTCTACTGGCGTGCACGCGCCTTGTTGCAGCCGGGCCAAAGCCAGGCGGACCAAACCCAAGCGCGCCAGTTGCTGCAAAGCATCGCCAGCGTGCGTGGTTTTTACCCCTTGCTGGCCCTGGAAGAACTGGGCCAGCCGATCACACCACCACC
>WSSedL1CaDRAFT_10000975_pt1 | contig 18297 bp, 14 predicted proteins | sample WetSurSL1Cattail_FD_9464 | JGI IMG/M metagenome (IMG submission 9464)
CGAGCCTCGATTTTCTTGGCGAATCTTTTATGGCAGGCGATCCTCATAAAAAGGGTGGTTTTGTAATAGTAAACGGGCTAAAATTTGATGAGGATGGACAAATCGTTCCTCTTGTTGAGCCTTATCCCGGTAGTAACTTGTTTTCTCTTGCCTCTGGAGGTGCTGCATTCATTAGAGATCCATACAGAAAATTGGTTCCGCAACAGCTAAATGGTTGTATTTTTTCTCCGTTCACTGAAAAGGACTGGGAATTGATTCTTCCGTACCTTCAGGAAAATGAAAGACTTTTTGGAATTAAGATAGACGAACTCTTAACTGTGGATGGAAAGAAACTTAAGCCTTCGAGGGTATACAGAAAGGTAGCTCCCAGTATCGAAGGCGTTCCTGCAACACCTGAAAGGGATGTATACGGTGAAGAAGAGGAAGTGGATGAACTTGTGGAAGAAAATAAATAATATATAAATGTCATTTGGCTTCGCCGTCATTAGTCATTACGCTTCGCTGTCATTAATGCTTAAGACTTTAATGACGCACGCAGTGCAAATGACAATCAATGATGCACGTAGTGCAAATGACTAAAAATGAAAAGGTATGGCTGTCGTCATCAGTAAAGTAAAACAAAAAGACAACTTATTGGATGCTGTTCGAACGATTTCAGGCATTGATGTAAGAAGTTGTCTGCAATGTAAGAAATGTTCCAACGGTTGTCCGGTGAATACTATTGCTGGTACCCGGCCCTCAGAAATCATAAGGCAATTACAGCTGAGCATGGACGACAAGATCTTGGAAAGCGATTTGATATGGGCATGTGCCTCTTGCGAAACATGTTTTTCAAGGTGTCCAATGAAAATCGATATGGCAGCCGTAATGGACGCTTTACGCAAAATAGCAGTCCAAAAACATGATTCCAGGCAGAAGGGAAATGTGCATTTGTTTAATAAGTCATTTTTGAAAACTGTTAAAATGTTTGGTCGCACATACGATCTTGGAATGATAGCTGCTTACAAATTTGGAACGGCAAATTATTTTCAGGATACGGACAAATTTCCAATGATGCTTAAAAAAGGGAAAATTGCTTTATTACCTTCTTTTAAAGGGGATAAAAAATTTATCAAAAAAATCTTTGCCAGGAAACAGGTTAAGAACTGAAGATCATCTAATCAATAAATTTTCAATTCAATGAAATACGCATATTATCCGGGATGTTCAGCAGAGTCTACAGCGCGTGACCAATATATGTCTGTTAATGAGGTTGCCAAAGCATTGGGAATAGAGCTCATAGAACCAAAAGGTTGGACTTGCTGCGGATCAACACCCGGGCATCATACTGACAAACTGCTTTCTATTGCGCTTCCTGCCGCTAACCTTTTAATGGCAAAAAAAATGGGACTTGATATGGTTGTATTCTGTGCCGCTTGCTATAACAGAATGAAAGTAGCTAACCACGAGATAAAAAACAATCCTGAAATTAGGAAAGAAATTGCAGCCACCTTGGGCGAAGACTACGATGGAAGTGTTAAAATTCACCACTTCGTTGAGGTATTGATTAAAGATATCGGGATTAAAAAATTACAGGATGCATTTACTCATTCATTAGATGGACTGAAGGTTGCCAGTTATTATGGTTGCCTTTTGGTGAGACCTAAAGATGTGACCAATTTCGATGATCCTGAAAATCCTATTCTTATGGATAGCCTTGTAACTATTATGGGTGGTGAGAGCGTCGACTGGCCACATAAGGTTGAATGCTGTGGAGGTGGTTTTGCCTTAACCAGAACCGATATTGTTGTTGAACTTTCGAATTCAATATTGAGCATGGCTAAAACATCCGGGGCGCAGTGCGTTTCTGTTGCTTGTCCCATGTGCCAGATCAACCTCGATATGAGGCAAAGTGACATTAGTAAAGCAAAAAATAAGGATTATCAAATGCCAGTTGTTTATATTTCACAGTTGGTCGGTTTATGCTTAGGCATCTCACCCGAAAAACTTGGGATGGACAAATGTGTGGTATCACCCAAGGCGGTAATTGAGAGCGTGAAGGTGGGTTAGGTTCTTAAAATTGAATAAATTAAGCTTATGAATAATAAGAAAAAAATGGTAGGAGCTGTATTGGTTGAAGGCGGGGGCATAGCTGGTGTTCAGGCTTCTCTCGATCTCGCCAATTCAGGATATAAGGTTTATCTGGTTAGCCGTTCAGCTACCATTGGTGGGATGATGTCTCATCTGGATAAAACATTTCCTACCGGGGATTGTGCAATTTGTGTTATTTCGCCAAAACTGGTAGAATGCGCCAGAAACATGAATATTGAAATACATACACTTTCTGAGGTTGAAAAAATTGAAGGAGAACCAGGTAATTTCAAGGCTTATGTAAGAAAATCTCCTCGTTATATTAATGAGAAGATTTGCAATGATTGTGGCGATTGCACAAAAGCTTGTCCGGTTGAAATAAATGACGAGTTTAACCGTGATTTGGGTACCCGTAAGGCTATTCAGAAATACTATGCACAGGCTATTCCCAATATGCCTAACATGTTAAAGACCGGTCATGCACCATGTAAAGTGGAATGCCCTGCCAATATTAATGTTCAAGGCTATATTCAGCTAATTAAGAAAAAAGAATACCTAAAGGCAGTAAATCTAATAAGACAAAGGAACCCGCTTGCAGCCATCTGCGGTCGTGTTTGTCCTGCACCATGCGAAAGCGTTTGTACACGGTCCAATGTTGATTCAGCCATTGCTATCAGGCAATTAAAAAGGTTTGCTTCTGACCAGGAATTAAAAATGATTAAATCGGGAGAACTGACGCTTCCTGAAGAAAAATCACCGGCGGCTGATGCAAAGAAGGTAGCTATTATTGGGGCAGGTCCCTCAGGCTTAACTGTCGCCCAAGATCTTGCCGACAGAGGGATTGCCGTTACTATATACGAATCGCAACCCAAAGCAGGAGGTATGCTCAGATATGGCATACCGGATTATCGCCTGCCACAGGATATTCTTGACTATGAAATTGACCTGATCCGTAGAAAAGGTGTCAAATTTGTTTACAATGTAACTGTTGGACACGAGCTTACTATTGATAAGCTACTACTTGAAAATGAGGCGGTTTTTATCAGTATCGGTACTCAGGAAGGAACGAAATTAGGTGTTCCAGGCGAAGATATCAATGGGGTAGAGGATGGTATTGAGTTTCTTAAAAAAGCCAGCATGCCGGAAGAAAGGCCTATCCTTACCGGTAACGTAGCAATTATCGGCGGTGGCGATGTGGCAATGGACGCTGCATGCAATGCTCTCAGACTAGGTGCCGATAAGGTAACCATTCTTTATCGCAGAACAGCTGCTGAAATGCCTGCTATTAAAGAAGAAGTTAAACATGCAAAAGAAGAAGGTGTAAATTTCCAATATCTTACTGCTCCTTTAGAATTTACAAAGAATAATGACGGTAACCTTAAATCTGTTAAATGCATTAAAATGGAACTTGGCGAGCCTGATGAATCAGGTCGTCGCAGACCCGTTCCGGTAAAAGGTTCCGAATTTGAAATAAAAGCTGATAAGGTTATTATTGCTATAGGTAGCAAACCGGAAGAGCTTATTGCCAAAACAACACCCGATTTACCTGTAAATAAATCAGGTAATATCATCTGTGATAAGTATGGTAATACTGGAAAAAAAGGTGTATTTACCGGCGGCGATGTAGTTACTGGTGCAGCCACAGTTATTGAAGCTGTAGGGGCTGGCAAAAGAGCGGCTGAATCTATTATGAGGTTTATAAACAAAGAGGATCAGTCATATAATCGTTTTGAGGATTTCATTAAACCGATACCCAAAGATCTCCTGCCCTCTATTAAAAATGTTGATAAAAAATTAAGAGCAAAAGTTCAAAACCTGGAAATTAAGGCTCGAATTAACAATTTTAATGAAATTGAATCGCCGGTTTCAATGGAAGAAGCCATTGCTGAAGCAGAACGATGCCTTAATTGTGCGCTTTGTTCCGAATGTATGGAGTGTGTGGATGCCTGTGAAAAGAAAGCCATCGACCACAACATGAAGGATCAGCTGATGGAACTTGAGGTGGGTTCAGTGATACTTACTCCGGGATTTGAAGAGTTCAATGCAGAAATAAAAGGAGAATATGGTTTCAATCGATATAAGAATGTGCTTACCAGTGTTCAATTTGAACGCATGCTCTCTGCAGCAGGGCCATATAGTGGACATGTAGTGCGCCGCGATGATGGTAAAGAAGCTCAAAGGATAGCATGGATTCAGTGTGTTGGTTCGCGCGATTCAAGCTGTGGAAATGACTATTGCTCTTCCATTTGCTGCATGGCAACCAACAAACAGGCCATGATTGCTTCCGAACATTTGAGCGGGATGCAGGGCGCTATTTTCAACATGGATATCAGGGCTCATGGTAAGGATTTTGATCAATATTATGAACGTGCTAAATCCATGGATAATCTGGAATTCATCAAAAGTATTCCGTCCAGGATTATTCAAATGCCCCAAAGTAACGACTTGCGTTTGGGATACATGGATCCTAAAAAAGGATATATCGAAAAGGATTTTGATCTTGTAGTTCTTGCCGTTGGTATTGATCCAAAGGCTTCTGTAACCGAAAGTATCAGACAACTTGGAATTGAGATTAATGAGTTTGGTTTCTGCGATACGGATAGATTATCTCCTTTGGTTACTTCCAAAGCAGGAATTTATGTAGGAGGTGCATTTCAGGAACCTAAAGATATCCCTGAAACAGTAATGCAGGCAAGCGCTGCTGCTTCCATGTCCATGGAACTTCTGTCTTCAGTTAAGAATACTTTGATAAGAACCAGGGAATACCCCCAGGAGCATGATGTAACTGATGAAGAAGCCAGAATAGGAGTTTTTGTTTGTCATTGCGGGATTAACATAGCAGGAGTAGTGGATGTTGAGAAGGTGACTGAGGCTATCAGTAAGGAAGCTGGAGTTGTCTTTGCAACACACACTATGTATTCATGTGCTGATGCAAGCCTATCCAATATTAAAGAGCAAATAAGCAAATACAGACTGAACCGGGTTGTTGTAGCATCGTGCACTCCGCGTACGCATGAGCCGATCTTCCGTGAAACCTTACGCGAAGCAGGTTTGAATCCCTACCTGTTTGAACTTGCAAATATTCGTGACCAATGTTCATGGGTGCATTCGTCTGAGCCTGAAAAGGCAACTGAGAAAGCCATTGAACTTGTTAAAATGTCTATTTCCCGTGCTCATAGCCTTATACCTTTGGAAGGAGAAAGGATTCCCATCCTGCAAAATGGAATTATTATTGGAGGTGGGGTTAGTGGTATGACGGCTGCATTGTCTTTAGCAGAGCAAGGTTTCGATGTGGATCTTATTGAAAAATCCGCTCAATTGGGTGGAAACCTGTCACTGGTAAACAGCACCCTTGAAAATGATGACCTTGGTCAATACAAGTCTAATCTAATTGAGCGTGTTAATACCCACAGAAACATTGACATTCATCTTAATACTGATGTTACAGAAGTTTCCGGACATATTGGACATTTCAATATAAAGGTTTTAAAAGACAATAAACCCAAAGAGTTTGCATGCGGAGCCATTGTGGTGGCTACTGGAGCTAAGCCGGCAGTAACAGAAGAATATAACTATGGTACTGTTAAAAATGTTATGACTCAGGTTGAACTTGAACAATCATTGGAAAAAAATCAACTCCAAAAAAGTGGGCAAACTTTTGTCATGATACAATGCGTTGGGTCGCGTAATAGTCAAAAACCATATTGTAGCAGAATTTGCTGTTCCATGGCTATTAAAAATGCTTTAAAAATCAAGAAAGAAGATCCGGAGGCTAATGTATTTGTCCTTTATAGAGATATTCGCACTTATGGTTTCAGGGAAACCTATTACAAAAAGGCCCGCGAAGCTGGTGTTGTTTTTATCAGGTATGCTGAGAACAACTTACCGGTCGTTTCCGATCTCAATGGTGTACTAAGCTCTGTAAAAATAGATAGTCCCGATTTTGCTGAAACAATTATTATAGAAGCTGATAAACTTATCTTGAGTACAGGTGTCGACGCTAATGAAGATAACAAAGCAATTTCCAACATGCTTAAGGTACCTTTGAATGCGAATGGATTTTATGTAGAAGCCCACATGAAACTACGTCCTGTTGATTTTGCAACAGAAGGTTTGTTCTTGTGCGGACTGTCTCATTCTCCTAAAATGCTTGATGAGAATATTTCTCAGGCCAAAGCTGCAGCGGCACGAGTTGCAACCATTCTCTCCAAAACTCACCTTGAAGTTGGAGTGCAGGTATCGGTTGTAAACCAAGATAAGTGCATCTCGTGTATGACTTGCGTTAAGGCTTGTCCATACGGAGCTCCATTTAGTAATTATGATCACAAGGCGGAGATTAAGAGCGCGAAATGCATGGGTTGTGGCATTTGCGCTGCGGAATGTCCGGCAAGGGCAATACAACTCAACCATTTTAAATCAGATCATTTTAAGATCATGATCGATAATTTATTTAAAGTATCTGAACCGGAAACTGTGTAAAATTATGACTGATAATACCTTTGAACCAAAAATTGTTGCTTTCTGCTGTCATTATTGTGCGTATGCTTCGGCCGATCTGGCTGGTTCAATGCGTCTTCAATATCCAGCAGGTGTGCGCATTATTCGTACGCCCTGCACCGGCAGACTGGAACCTGAATATTACATGAGATCGATTGAAAATGGAGCAGATGGTGTACTTATAGCAGGCTGCCTTGAAGGTGGATGTCATTTCATTGACGGCAACCTTTATGCCAGAAAACGGGTGAATGCAGTACGTGAAATCCTTGAAGAAAGCGGAATTGATAAGGAACGTTTGCGTATGGTCAATGTATCTGCAGCGATGGCCACAAATCTGGTTGAAGTAATGTACGAAATGGTTGATAACATAAAGAAATTAGGGCCAAATCCATTGAAAAAAGAGGCTGTTAGTCAATAGGTAATCTAGAAAAAACATAGATATTAAAAACACAAAATAAAAAGGAGATAAACACATGATTGTTGCTCAAAGAAAAAAAATCCCTGAAATAACTGAAATTATTAACGGACACAAAAACGTACTTGTCCTTGGGTGTGGAACCTGTGTAACTGTATGTTTAGCAGGAGGTGAGCGGGAGGTATCTATTATCTCTTCAGCATTGAGAATAGCTTCGCGCAAAGCAGGCACAGCAATTAAGATAAATGAACTGACCATTGAGCGTCAGTGCGATAACGTGTTTATTGAAACCGCTGCAGAAGAAATTAAGAAAAACGATGCAGTGCTTTCCCTTGGTTGCGGTGCAGGAGTTCAAGCCATAGCAGAGCGTTACCCTGACAAGCCAGTTTATGCAGGTCTCGACACAGCCTTCCTCGGCATCCTCGAATCAAGAGGTGTGTGGACGGAAAAATGTGCACAATGTGGCGCTTGCGTGCTTGCAGATTTTGGTGGAATATGCCCCGTTACACGTTGTGCAAAACATATGTTGAATGGCCCTTGCGGTGGTTCACGTGAAGAACGTTGCGAAATTAATGCCAATCAACCCTGCGCATGGCAGCTTATTTATAAAAGACTTAAAGATATTGGTCAGGTTGACAAGCTGAAGAAAATATATGCCCCAAAAGATTGGAGCACTAGCATTGACGGTGGAAGCAGAACTATTATAAGGGAAGATCACAGGATATAGACCCCTGAAGAAACAAACAGTATTGCAAAAATGAAACTAAGCTTTAGCGAAGCATTTTAAATACAGGCTTTGTTCCTTATTTAAACTAATTCGTACTCCTGAATTAAAAGGTCGGCTGATATATTAAATGCCTTGGAAAATTTACGAATCATTTGAATTGTGAGTGGTCTTTTACGGTTTAATACTTTAGATACGTTTGTTTTATCTCCTAGTATTCCAACCAAATCTATTTGTCGTAATCCACGTTGCCTTATTACAAATTTTATTATTTCGATGGGTTTTGGTGTTGAAATATTGAAATGCTTATTTTCATATTCATCAACCAAAATCGAAAGTAATTCAAGTTCATCGAATTCATGAGTGCCTGGCTCAGCGTGAAAAATTTCCTGAATTCTTTTAATTACTTTATTATAATAAGCTTCATCTCTTATGACATTCCAATTTTCCATACAGGTTTTTATGTTTAAAATTATTCAATAACCCCAGACCAAATTAGCATTTACATGATCATAATCGCTATGAGTGCCAATCCAGCAGATATAAACAATTCCAGCATTAAAATTTATCTCAACTATTAAACGATAATCATTTCCTTTAATGTTAAAAACAACTCTACTGTTAGAAAGAATACTGACATAAGAAATGTTTTTAACATCATTTAAGCTCTGCCAATCCGATTTTAGTACCAAAAAATACCATATTTCTAATGGCTTCTTGCTATCTGGGTGTATATTCCAGAAAGTTTCTAACGTTCGCTTCTTAATAATCCTCATAAAACTACTTCATATACGCAAAAATAATAAATAAGTTGACAAAATGACAACTTATCGATTATTTTTATAGTCTGAAATAACAATTTGAACATGTTATTTCCAATGTATGGAAGCATGGGATCTAATCCCCACTATCTCTACTTACTATTATCCTAAAGCCTCAATACTTATACACAATCTTATACAACTCCCTCAATGTATAACTTCCTTCAAGTCCGTAATCGCTTATCTCCAGTGGTTTTTGGTCTGTGTAGATTTTTATTTTTGAGCTTGGTTGATCTGTTTTGGTATCGTGATCTCTTCTTTTAAGTCTGCTCAAATCGGCATACTGAAGTATATTTTTAAGCTTTTTCATTTCAACCTTATCAATCGAATATTGGAAATCCTTATATGCCGGGTTGGAAAACCATTTATGGCAACTACTCGAATCCCGATCGAAATCAATGTTTGCATTTATATTAGGAACATGATCGGACTCAGCGCCCAACGCACTTAAATGCATTTCAATTTTGTTAACTTTATTGCTAGTGGGAGTTGGATTGAAATCAATAAAAGCTCCAAATTTACATACCAGCGTATCCATTCTGAGAGTATTGCCTAACTCATAACCCGCGAGAATGATTACAGGTTGTTTTTTTATGGTATCGAATTTTGAGAAAGATCCGGCATATTCCCAAATAGAGGTTAAAGAGATGATGTTATATTTACTACTGTCTGCAAGAACGACATAGGAGTAATAAGTATTGTTCAGATTTAAATTGATAATTAAATCATTGTATCCATTTTCATCAACATCGTTGACTGACCATCTCGGTGATTTATTTTCTAATGCAAATATTGGTAATGCTGAGTTTAAAGAAATATTTTTTAATTCAATTTCCGTGAATTTTTCCCTAATAAAATTCACAATTTCTTGTTCATTTTTTAGAGAATCAATTCTTGTTTGTAGTTTGTTTTGTTGGTTTGAATGTTTACAACCATATCCAAGCAAAAGAAGGATAATCCCGAGTATAAATATATTCCTTGCCATTTTCCAAATTGTTAGTTAATATTTTTTAAACCTGACAGGTTTGAGCTATTATTAAATTTACAAAATTATTTGGTCATTTTCAAGAAAGAGGCAATGAATTGGTTGTTAATATTTTTAGATTTAAACTTAAGAAAGTTTGCCGATATAGATTTGACAGGTTTCCTCTAGCTCATAAAAAAAACCTGCCAGGTTTTGGAAGCCTGACAGGTTTTAAACCAGTAAATATTAAAGTTTATGAGAACAGTAACTTCAGGTGTCTGTTCAAAATATTATTTTTTACATTGGCTTCAACTACACTTCTATATTTGTCCAATGCGTTTGTATAGGCGTCTCCTAATTCAACAGCAATTTTGTATCCCACATGGATTAATTGGCGGAAACTTGGATTATACCCTGCGCATTTTTGATTGTGAATAAGTGCATCAGTAAATTCAGCAGATGACCATTTGTCCACTACTTCAGGTTTGGGAAGTTTTGATTTGTCGATATCAAGTACAGTGGCATAAGGACCAGTGAGTTCGTCATATCTTTCCAATGATTTCCTGTAAATTGTTTTGGCAATTTCCAGACCTTCCCCACCAGCTTCAGCAAGGCCAATCACTTCTTCAAGCCAGGTTGTTCCTGCTGTTTTTACATGAATACCGGCATCAAATTTGGCAATGGCCTTTTTCATTGCAGGATAAATGGAAAATTTGTCACTTCCACTATGAACGCTCAATTTAAGGTTGGAGGGTAAACCCAATAAGCCAACAGCATATTTAATTACAGCCACATCCTGTTCAAACTCTTTTTCAAAACCAGCCACATTACCAATGTAATCAATTCCTTTTGCAAAAAGACCGGTAAATTTAGGAGCGATTGTTTGAATTTCTACCTGCTGAAATTTTAATTCAGCAAGAATAAAAAACAAATCAAGTGGCGTTTGAGCCTTATCACACTCATCCATGGAAACTTCAGGGATGAAATTGTCTTTGCCTTTTTTTTCAGCGATATGATTATAGATTTTAGCTACATTTTGAATGGCCAGCAAATATTTGTCGGCTGTGCTGGCAAGAAAAGCTTCTGTTACTTCGAATTGTTCCGGAATTCCAGGAATGGCCAATTTGCCAATATATTTGCTGTGACGTTTAATGAATTCGGCTTTATCCTTAGTATCCACAGGCTGTGCAATAAAATGCGCAACATCAATCGTAAAAAAATTACTATGCTCAATAAAATCACCAACGGTTTCCAAACCAATATGATCTGCATCAATATAGTAGTTCAGTTTCCAGTTTAGCGCTTTAACAGCTTCCGCGGCTTCTTTGGCTACTGATGCCTGGGTTGTATGAACTATTTTATGTTCTCTGTTGGATTTATTCCATACAGGAACTACCTGAATTCCACTTTTATTGATCTCGAGAATAGCTTCCAGTTGGGCTTTACCTTCTTTTGTAAAACGATCGCCTACGCCGAAGGAGTATTTTTCAATTTTCATGTTTTTATTTATTTTGAGTTAAGGATTTTGGTGCCTTTGTCTAACTTAGCTAAAAGACACATTTACAATAGTTTGATATATCTATAGGTTATCGTTATTCATTAGATGGTTTTCCAATGGTGGCAAGAATTCCGCCATCAACGTACAGGACATGTCCATTTACGAAATCTGAGGCCTTTGATGCCAGGAAAATGATGGTTCCAGCCAACTCTTCAGGTTGCCCCCACCTACCTGCAGGTGTGCGGCTAATGATAAAGTCGTTAAATGGATGTCCGTTCACTCTGATGGGCTCGGTTTGAGCGGTGGCAAAATAACCTGGTCCAATGCCATTGGCTTGGATATTAAATTTGGCCCACTCAGTCGCCATATTTTTAGTCAACATCTTTAAACCGCCTTTGGCTGCTGCGTATGCGGAAACAGTATCTCTGCCCAGTTCGCTCATCATGGAACAAATGTTGATAATTTTTCCACCGGATTTGCGACTAATCATGCTTTTTACGACATGTTTTGCCATGATAAATGGCGCTACCAAATCGATATCGATAACCTGTCTGAATTCAGCAACTTCCATATCAACCATAGGTATCCTCTTGATAATACCCGCGTTATTTACTAAAATATCAATGGGTGCTACTTCTTTTTCAATTTTAGCAATATATTCTATCACTTGCTTTTCATCGGTTACGTCAAATATATAACCATGTGCGTTAAATCCACAAGCCTTATATTCCTTGACAGCGCCTTCAATTTTTTCTTTTGATATATCGTTTACCACGATGGTTGCTCCGGCACTACCCAAACCTTTGGCCATAGCCATACCTAAACCATGTGTACCTCCGGTAATGAGGGCTGTTTTTCCCTTTAAACTGAATAATTCTAATGACATAATGTAATATTTAAATGTTAACTTATTTTAATTGTGATGGTTGGCAAACATCCATGTCGCCATAATCAAGATTTTCGCCTGCCATACCCCAAATGAAGGCATATTTTGCTGTTCCCACACCTGAATGAATCGACCAGTTGGGAGAAATTACGGCTTCTTCATTTTGAACCCAAATGTGCCTTGTTTCCTGTGGTTCACCCATAAAATGGCATATAGCCTGATTTTCGGGAATTTCAAAATACATATAGATTTCCATTCTGCGACTATGTGTATGTGCAGGCATGGTGTTCCAAACACTACCAGACTGGAATTCAGTCATACCCATTTGCAATTGGCATGTTTGAACTACACTGGCAACTAATAATCTGTTAATTTTACGTTGATTTGAAGTTGCTGCGGAGCCCATCTCCATGGCATCTGCTTCTGCCAACGTAACCTTTTTCACTGGATATTCTTTATGAGCAGGAGCTGAATTGATATAAAGTTTTGCTGGTTTGGCAGAATCGGCACTTGAAAATTCAACTTCCTTATGCCCTCTGCCAATATACAAAGCCTCTTTGTGGGCAATTTCAAATTTTTGACCATCAATCATAATGATGGCTGTTCCCCCGATATTGATTATACCCATTTCCCGTCTCTCCAGAAAATAAGCAGACTTTAAAGGATCAATCGTCTCCAGTTTCAATTTTTGTTTAACAGGATAGATACCTCCAGCCATATAACGGTCATATTCCGAATAGACTAAGTTTATTGTATCTGCTTCAAACAGGTTTTGCACGAGAAACTCATCTCTGAGTCGCTGGGTGTCATATGATTTAGCGTCTGCAGGATGTGCAGCATACCTCATTTGATATTTTGTATTCATGTTTTTAAAATATATTAATTCAATGATGTGCTTGTTGTATTAAAAAATCAGTCAGATTTTCAGCTGCTTTACGGTTATCAAAATCCACAGGCAGGCGGTCGTGGTCTATATATTCATTGTAAATCCAGGGATCACCAATTGCTAATACAAATCCTTTACCATAATTGCATGATGCCATAAATACCTGTCCTTCTTGCGAAAGAACTGGCTTAGCACCCTTACTCAGGGTAAGAGCAGCTATTTCTTTTAGGTAAATTTTCTTTAATCCTTTAAATAGTGGATGATCGGGGAATTCAGTAAATGCTCCCATATCCCATTTTTTATCCACAACCGGGTGAAAAGTTTTGTGATTGAAAATGATACCAAACCTTGAAGAAAATTGATTCAGGTGAGTAAATTCGCAGTTGGGTCCATCATTGGCCAAGATAGCCAATACGCCGCCATCTTTTACCCATTGTTCTATGGTACTGGCATCTTCAGGCATAATGTAATTGGGAGAAGGGTTTTCTGAAGTGGTATCAGGATCTACAATGATATAAATATTCACCTTCGACAAGGTGGCGGCATCCGGACGATTTAATGTGCTAATTACAGCACCTTTATCGGTGAAAATTTTCCCCCATCGGGAATATCCGCTATTCGCAGTATCTGTCCAAAGATAATGGAAAAGTTTACCCGTTTTTGCATTTGTTTCATGGTTGAACCAATTGTCTAACCCAACCTTTACCTGAGCTTGGCAAGCTACTGTGCATAAGAAACAGAATAAATAGCTTAATTTTATAATCCCTTTTGTCATAAGAAAATAAATTAGTTGTTAAAAATTAGAGCATCCATGATTTATTTTGGAATCATGAAGTTCATTTGACTATTAGTTAATTATTTGACCTAATGTAACTTTCTAGGTAGAAAATTAATCGGCTTTAACTTTTATAACAATTTTTTTATCAGTATCAGATTCATCTACTTTTATATTTGGCCGATGTGCTTCTATGGGAAAGAAAATAAAATATGTTCCTGGTTCTGCATTATAGATTTTTCCTTCAACGTCGGCAACGGCATAAAATCCTACATCTTTAGTTTCATCATAGGTCTCTACTTCTTTGGCTTGGGAGAAAGGAGCGACACCCATTTTTTCTTTTCCTTTAATAACATATTGAATATCGACGTATTTCCGGTGAGCTTCCCATTTAGTGTTCTCGAATGGTTTTAGCTTATTCATTGTTACAGAAACAAACACATTATTGCCATCCAGGTAATATTTGCCAGGAGAAACCGTATCAAGATTGGTGTTTTTCAAATATGCAAAAGCTTTATCCCAGTAGGCTTTATTTTTGTTGTACTGTTTTGCAAACTCCAGTTTATTAACCGAATCGTACACTTTGAGAGATAACCCATTTGTCCATTCTTTGGCTTCAAACCATTTGGTTGCTTTTTCCAGGGTCCATGCTTGAGCGCATGTTTGTGACCGGCAGGAACTATTGCTCAGAAAAATTGAAATAATAAACAACGGTAATGAAATACATATTTTTTTCATAATAAATATTTTAACGGGTTGTAATTTGGGTTAATTTAGGCATACGAATATATGAAATTTCACTTTAGAATCTTAAAAAATGTTTAAGAATGAATTTTTCCTCAGATAAATTAATATAACAGCCACTGGTTGGGCGATAGTCATTTTGGCAATTACCTCTAATGGATTGTTATTTAGCATAAAGCGTAGTATATTAAAAAAACCATTATTAAGTTGAAAATAATGATGAATTTCTTGTTACATTTCATGCAAAATCTTCATACTGTCTAAATGCGATTTTTGAATATTTTAGGATTGATGGTTTTCATCTTTTTGATTTCCTGTAAGGCTACACACAAAATTGTGCAGAAGCAGGATCAGTCCGTGATTTATAAACCGGGTAAAGTGGCGCTTCATCCCGAATACCTTGTTTTTCATTTGAATGATACTGCTTCACAATTACTCGTAAAACTCATCACGGATGAGCTTCTGTTCAATCAAGCCAATCCGGAAAATCAGATGCAGGCGGCAATTAAAATTAGTTATCAGCTCATTGATATTACAACTGATCCGAATAACAAAGCGATTGATGACAGCACTACACTCTTTAGAACTATTGATAAATCAGCAACTAAAAGAATCAATATAACCACGCTTATTATTAAAGCTCGTTTGGGAAAAGAATATCTACTGAAAGTGTCTATTGCTGATGTTTTACACAACATTTCGCAACAGAATTTTGTGTATGTCCACAAACAAAGCAAATATTCTGCTCAAAATTATAAGCTTCTTTACCGAATTAATGATGCGCCGGTTTTCAGATCTTATATACTTCCAGATGAGGTGGTCAGGGTTATGACCAATCGCCCGGATGCAAGAAAAATTTATATTCGATATCAAAAAGACAACACACCTTTGCCACCACCGCCCTTTTCGGTACAGGTTGAGCCAAAATTCTTGTTTAAGACTGATAGTATTTGGTCTTATAATTATTCAAAGCAACAGGGATTTATCTTTCCATATAAAGGATTTTACCTGATTCAAACGGATACTTCTCAGAATGATGGTTTGTTTATAGCCAATTATGGTAGAGCATTCCCGAAAGTTAAGGAAGCTCCTCCAATGATTCCACCACTTGAATATATTACCACGTCTGAAGAATTCAGAAATCTTCAAAAAGGAGATAATAAAAAGCTGACCGTTGATAATTATTGGCTTAATATGACCAGTAATGTGGAGTTGGCTCGGCAATTAATCAGGATTTATTATAGTAGGTTGTATTATGCAAACCTCTTTTTTACAAGTTATAAAGAAGGGTGGAAAACGGACAGGGGAATGATTTATATTATTTTCGGGCCTCCTAGTTTTATAACTAAAACAAATTCAAGCGAAATATGGGAATATCATGACAAAAGGAAAGTCAAAATTTTTAGTATTAATTTTTCCAAATTATCCACTACCTATAGTGATAATCACTTCATAATGCAACGCAACGATTCTTATACTCCTTATTGGCGAAATGCAGTAGATTCCTGGCACAACGGTAAAGTGTATAATCCTGAAGACTAATTCCAACCATTTCCCCCAAACGTTATAAGCTAACAAATTTCATTTAGGTGATATAAATCATCTATTTGCGGAGATGAATATCATCTGTTCTCAAATTTTCAAAATGTATCTTTATAATAAACCACGACTTTCTCCTTAAAGGTTTTAGTTGATAAAGGGATAGTCATATAAACTAACTTCAACTTATAGTTTTATTATGCAAAGAGCCTGTTTAGAATCTTCGGCACTAGGGACGAGTTGTATCCGATCTGTTGAAAATAATTTCATATGGATAAAAAGGTACATTCTTTTGGCATCAATTATTTTAGCTGTTTATAGTAAGGCATACTCGCAATGTTCCGGATGTACAATGACAATAAACTCCAGCAGTTCAGCGGCTTTTACATTAACGGCAACGGATGTACTTTGTATTACAGGTGGAACTTTCACCGGATCGATATTGGCTTTTCCATCTGGCTCAAAGATTTGTGTATCCGGTGGAGCTGCTTTTAATCCATCTGCAATGCCGGCCTCTTGCGTTGGCAATATAATTATCTCATCAGGTAGTTCGTCATTGTTACCAGTTATAACTACAGGTGCCGGATTCAAGATAGATAATTATGGCACTGTTACATTTAATGCCGGTTTTACGTTAAGTGGCATTTCAACTTTAAACAATTATGCTGGTAGCAGCATGACTGTTACTCAGGCATTTATTCTCGCAAATACCGGCTCCTCAATAACCAACAATGGGACCCTTAATTTTTCTGGAACTTATACAGGTAATAACTCAACCAATGTATATAATTATGGATTTTTTAACTGTTCATCTACATTTACCAATGGATCAAGCTTCAAAAATTATGGCAAACTTGCTGTAACCGGCGATGTTTCATTCAGTGCTGGAGCAGGCTCTTTGTTTCATAACTACTGTACCCTTATTACAGATGGAAATCTTACCAACAATAACACCAATGTAAGTGGACTTAATAATTATGGCTTTATTATTGCGGATGCCGCTATCAAAAAAATAACTAATATTGCTGCGTGCCCATGGTATCAGACTGCAGATGGTGTGACCAAAGGCATTGATTTTGATAATAACGGAACTGTTACCGGGAAAGGTAATTATTATTTCTCTGGAACTACTAGGAATTTGGCTGGTTCAGCAATTGGGTCCGATGCACAAGGTATAAATTTCTATGATGCAACGCCTACCGGATTGCAGATAATGGACGTACAAACAGTTGTTCCCAATGCTTCTGTCACTAAAACTATCTTTACCCCACCTACACGAACTGATTTAATTTCAACATGTAATATTACGGTAAACAAAAGTCCCGTTGCCGCTGATGATTTCTATATAACTTCTCAAAATACAAGTGTTTTCGGGAATGTGTTGGCAAATGACATTGATCCTGAAAACAATCTTTTAAACCTTCCAACAACGCTGCTTTCCAATGTTGCAAATGGAACACTCGTTTTTTCAATTAATGGTGATTTTACCTATACTCCAACTTCTGGTTATTATGGAACTGATTTATTTATTTATAGTGTTTGTGATAATGGTGTCCCTTCAAAATGCGATACTGCATCGGTTACAATTACTATTAATCAGAATCCCATACCCATGCCATCATGCGATAATCCTGGAACAGATGCAACTACCACACTTGGTACACCTCCAAACACCTATTATTCAGGTACAGCAAGTGTTAATGCCGGTGTCAGCTCAATTACAATCGGGGCGCACATGGCTGGTGATGCTAATCAGGCCATCGCAATTGGAGATAAACTTATGGTTATTCAAGTCCAGGGGGCAGATATAAATTCAACAAATACGGATGCTTATGGTGATGGCGTAAATGGAGGGGTTGGCTATGGAATTTTGTATAATGCTAATATTACAGTGGGTGTTTATGAATTTGTTACGGCAACCAATGCTGTTCCAACTACAGGAGGCACCTTAAATATAGGATCACCGCTTGTTTATAGTTATGTTAACGGAAATTATGTTGCAGGAACCAACGGACAACGTAGGTTTCAGGTTATTAAAGTGCCTCAATACAGCAACCTAACTTTAACTGCAAGCATTTCTGTACCTGGTTGGAACGGAACTGTTGGAGGAATTTTTTGTATTTCAGTTGCTAATACCCTCAATATGGCAGGGTTTACCATTGATGCAAAAGGAAAGGGGTTTAGAGGAGGGGCAGGCCGTACTTTGACAGCGGCTGGGGGCCCTTATACTGATTACAGGACGCTTGCATCAGTGGCTCATAATGGCAGTAAAGGAGAAGGAATTGCTGGTACATCACAATATCTTAATAATAATGGCATACTCTTGAATACTACTATTGAAGGTTACCCAAATGGAAGTATGGGACAAGGAGCACCAGGGAATGCCGGAGGAGGTGGAACTGACGGAGATCCTACTGTAAATCAGATGAATACTGGTGGAGGTGGTGGAGCCAATGGAGGATCAGGGGGAAAGGGCGG
>WSSedL1CaDRAFT_10000976_pt1 | contig 18258 bp, 9 predicted proteins | sample WetSurSL1Cattail_FD_9464 | JGI IMG/M metagenome (IMG submission 9464)
GGTTACTGTTGACGGAACAACAGGTTTGTAATATGCTTGAAACGTAGTCGCATCAAGCCTTTCAAACATTTATCTATACTGCGACGTGTCGCAGTTATCCTTTTACCGCACCGGCCGTCAAGCCCTTTACAAGATACTTCTGCAGGAAAATCATAACCAGGCATACCGGAATAACGATACTTACGACGCCAGCTGCCGACAGGGTCCAGTAAGATAAATCTTCCGCACCATATTGTCCGATTGCTACCGGAAGCGTCATTGCCCTCTTCTGTGTTAAAATAAGTGCAAATAGGTATTCATTATAGGAAAGTAAAAATGTAAAGATAGAAGCAGTTGAAATACCGGGCAACGACACCGGAAGAATGATTCTGGTAACAGTTTGCACCATATTGCAGCCATCAATTTTTGCCGCTTCGTCCAATTCCTTCGGTACCCCGACCAGAAATCCCCGCATCAGCCAGATGGCAAACGGCTGGTTAGCTGCGACAATAATTAAAATCAGAATGATATACGTATCCGCAAGCCCCCATTTTGTAGCAAGCAAAAAGTACGGAATGGCCAGCAGCATCTGTGGAAACATTCTGAAACCCAACATAAAATTCAGAGCATTGTTTGAAAGTTTGCTTTCATGCCGAAGTAATCCGTACGCTGCAAGAGTTGCAAGCGGAACTGATATCAGTACGGAGGAAACGGTTACAACGACAGTATTCTTTAAATAAAAGGTAAATCCCCTTTCAATCCATAACGTTTTAAAATTTTCAAAGGTCGGCGTATAAATCCACCTAAATGGTATGGAAAAAGCATCTACCGGATTTTTGGTCCCGATCATAAATGCATATACTAAAGGAAATACAGCAAATATTGCAATAAGTAGTAAAGCAATATAGCTCATTGCAATTAAAAAAGTCTTTTTCTTTTGCATCAGTCCACCTCCGCCGAACGCATACCCTTCATCAGGAAGAAAACCGGAATGGCCAGTATAATTAGTGTAAGAACACCAACTGCACATCCCTGTCCTATACGAAGCATGCTGAATGAAATTGTATAATTATATATTGCCAGTGTTTGAGTAGACTCTGCGGGACCACCATTCGTCATGACGGAGATTCTGTCAAACAATCTGAATGAATCCATTATTCTCATCATAAAAATAAGCAAAATAAGATGCCTCATGTTTGCAAGCTTAACATGCCTGAATACCTGCCAGGGATTCGCTCCATCTATTTTTGCCGCTTCTATCCGTTCCATTGACAGGGACTGGAGACCTGCATACAAAATAATAACTGCAAATGGCGTATTTTGCCAAACTTCGGCAAGAACAACAAGTACCTGGGCCCATATCGGGCTGTCAAACCAATTGGGGGACGTCAGTCCGACGAGAGAACATAGCTGGGAGACAATGCCCCATTGTGCCATAAACATCCAGCGGAAAATTACACCTGCAGCAGCTGCAGTAATAAAATAGGGCAAATAGATTAAAATGCTCAACGGTTTTTTCCAATGGATGATATTATCCATTAGCAATGCAATTCCTAAACCTACTATAAATTGAGCAATTACAACAACCACCGTGAATTTTGTGCTAAACATTACCGCCTGCAGGAATTTGGGATCCCGAAATATTTCGATATAATTTAAAAGCCCGGTAAATGTTGCTTTATCACCAAGGTTATAATTGAAAAAGCTATAATAAATTGCATAGCCGACGGGAAACAACATAACACAAACTATTGCTAAAAAACTAGGTAAAGCAAATAACAGATACCGATTCTTCTTGGTCATGGCAAATATCCCTTCTCCTGAAGATTTTTCCGGACCATTTTTTCAAATAGTCCGGAAAAATTCTACACAACTTTTTTCAATACGTTTATCAGTTGTAATATCCAGCTTCTTTCAAGATTTTATAACATTGATCGGCAGCTGCATCCATAGTACTCTGAGCATCCACCCCATCAGTGAGAACCTTGGCAAGAGCCTGCATGGATATTTCCATAATTTGATTGAACTCCGGAATAGCCGGTCTCATAGCTGCACCGGAATTGATTGCCTGCAATGCCGCTTGATAATCGGGACGGGATTTCAATAAGTCCTCTGTTAATGCGGATGTACGGATAGGCATGCCGGAAGCTGCACCGCGGGCCTCGGAATCAGCATCTGTTGCATTTGCAATTGTTTGGAATATCACATCCGGATCATTTTTGGTAAACTTGGAAATGGAGTAGCCGGCTGTTGCAAACAAAGCTGCTTGAGCGCCGCCTTCCTTAAGAGACGGTGCAGGATAGTAACCTACAAGTCCGGATACTTTAGACGTAGCCTTATCATCCATTTTGGATGATCTTGTTGTCTGCAGTAAGCCCATGGCAGCCAGATCCTGGGTCATAGCCAATGTAGACTCATCAGAACCGTAGGTTGTGCTTCCCTTCGGACAATATGGCATTAATTTCTTCAGGTAATCGATTGCAAGCATAGCTTCTTTACTGTTGAACGCCGGAACCATTTTATCGTCGAACCACGATCCACCGGTGGCCGTTAACAGGCATTGGAACGTAATGGCCAGATGATCCGCCGCTTTAAGAGTCAGGGTTATTCCGGAACGCCCGTCGGTTGTCAATGTCTTGGACGCATTCACCAATTCATCAAGAGTCTTTGGGGCTTCAATACCGGCAGTTTTAAGCAGATCATTGCGGGCAAAAAGGATTGCCGCCCACTGATGACTCGGAATGCCGTAAATATGTCCTTTATATGTGTAAGCATCCCACAAATACTTGGGAATATCATCAAAATTATATTTTTCCTTATACTTTGCAATATAATCGTCAAGTGGCAGCAGCCAGCCCTTCGATGCAAAAGTCGCCAGATCGGGCGGGTAAATGTATGTCATATCATAAGCGGAAGAACCGCTTGATAGATTGACTGTCATTTTTTTCTGCCAGTCAGCGTAAGTTGTTAATTCTGTATTAACAGTTACATTTTGGGGAGCTTTGGTGATTAATTCATTGGCATAAAACTCCAGTGCCGCATATCTGTGGCTTAGTAAACTAAGTGTAACAGGTTTTGCAGCCTCCGTTGTTCCAGTACTTGCATTCGATGTAGTCCCCACCGTTGGTTCAGCTGTAGTGGCAGTATCATTCGTTGTACTGCTGTTGTTGGAACCACAGCCTGCAAATGAAAATACAAGAACAATTGTAAGTACAAGTAGCATGGCCTTTTTCCAAAAAGCATTTTTCATGAATAAATTCCTCCCTTTATATTTTAATATACCCTCGACACAAACTGCCAATTGTCCTATATTAAGGTACTGTGTTACGCAATACAGAACAGTGTCGTTTATGCAATATCATTATATGCTTTTATAATACTCATGTCAATATAGATAATAATTTATCTTTTTTTATCTAAAAATAATTGCAAATATTATGTGAACTTTTTTGATTTTTATACCATGAATAGGCATGGCAGGAAAAACATTTGCATGATACAGGTAAGGAGCAGATGCTAAAAACAGTTCTGCACTCAGTTAATTATCACTAAGTTTTGAAGTTTTGAAGTTTTGAAGTTAACACACGACTTTAAAATGTGACCGTTCTTGCGGGGCACGACCTCATATTCCTTGAAGGGCTTTGAACATCACCGCATTTTTTGAGATATGGATACATTATAGATGTGTAATTTTATTGAATTATGACCTGTTTTTTGCTGCCTTTATCCAAAATTACTCTCTCTTCGGCATAACATTTCCGATATAATAAAAAGCAAGTTATACAATATATTCTGTATTGTTTTTTAATTATACAATGCATTAATTTTCACAGAAATGGCAATCAGCTGTTTAGTCAAGTATTTTAATAATCGGTTCCTTGAGTAAGCCGGAAGGTATCAGTTCATACCCTTCAGAAAACTCATCGTCCTCGGTTACAAAGCTGAAAGGTCCATACGTATGAGCTCGTAAAGGCAATTGGTGCAGCGGGCCGAAGGTGTTTCTGCGGGTAAGGACCGCCTCAACGGTTATTCCCCCGCTCCTTTCGATATCATCCGTAATGTCCGCTTCATATGGCTGCCATGCAATCATTTTTTCTTCTTTATCCTCTGAAATAACTTTAATACAGGCTGCTTCAAACTGTTCCAGTGTTAAGTATGCTCTTTCTCCTTGTTTGAGTTTTCTGGACGTCTTCATATGATAGCGAATTTTACCCGAATAAAACGGTAGTCCCTGACTTGTCAAATCTCTCGCAAACAGCTTATCCTGACTTGCAACAAGGGTCTTCCTGCCACCCTCGGTCTTCACTCCGAATCTTCCTAACATATATATGGCTTCCAGGTTGATTTTTTCATGAAAACCGACCTTCATTTCCACTGTATTTCTTCCTGGCTTTATACAGCCCACAGGCAATGTGATTTTTTTAAAGCACTGATCAATCCACCAGCCATTTGTTGAGGTGTTATCTATTGTTTGTCCATTTATAAACAGTTCAAAGTTTTCAGGTCTTTCCAATACAAGCTCCATATGATCTTCCGGCACATCTTCAACATAAAAACTAAATTCAAGGGATACCTTGCCTTTTATGCCTGACTTTTGTTTCTCTGCAAACCATGGCTGCAGCATTTCACCGCCTCGATATTCCAAGCCGTAATTTCTCCTTACCGCCTGGTCTACTTTCAATATTTCCAGTTCCTCCTGCCAGTCTCCCTCATCAAACCGATACTTTGCCATGTCCAATACACATACATTCGGTTCATCCAATGTGTATTCATACGGACCTGATAAAGTAAATCTCTCTTTTTCATTGAATATGGGCTTCAGTTGCAGTTGCGAACCAGTTTCCGGTGTAATCACATATAGATGCTCTTTCCCTGGTTCAAAGCGGGTTTTAAATTCTACCGAGCCATCCATCCCTGATTCCATCATGGCAAACCGCTCACCGGAAGAACACACCCACTCCTCCACATTTCCTGGTGTATTTATTTTTATGTTAACACTTTCATATTCCTTTTCCCGGTTCACATTTAAAAACATCACATATTTATTAGTACCATCTTCTCTCATCTGACAATAAATATCCTCAATATTCTTTCCATCCATATCTGTTATTTCGATAGAAATGCTCAGTTGTTTCAAAACAGATGAGATAAGACTTTCTTTTTCAAAGGGAATCCGTGCAGCGAATGTCAAAAGCTCCTGCGGCAGTTTTGATTTGACTGCATCCAAATAAGCGGGCAATTCACCAACCACCACTACTTTTCCGCCTGCCTGGGTAAATTCCTTTAATATTTTCAGGGTAGAAGCGCGCAGGGTACTCATCCCCCCTAAAATAGCCATTCTATAGCTTGCTTCACCAATTTTCAAAATTGGTTTTTCCTCTGCACCCTGTTCAATACTATAATATCTGGAGATCATCTCCTCATCTCCGTAGTCAAAATCAATATGTGCACCTGACAGCCAGTGGAACAAATTCCGATACTGTTCTTCCAGCTTGATGATCTCCGGAGCTTTCGCCTCCAGCATTTTTGCCCATCCCGGATGAACCTGGCTCCAAACACTTTCTACCGGATTTATAACGAGGACATCGCAGCAAGGTCTTCCCTGACTCATTACAACCCCAATCCTTGAGAAATAATCCTCCACATACTTGTATTCCCTCCACCAGGTGGACTGATGAAGTATACTTGCCGGGTAGTCGCGTTTTGATTCTCCTTCCATGGTATACCAGGACAGATGATGGCAGCGAATATTGATACCAAAAAGTGCCTGCCAGTCACCAACAGCTTTGTGACCTTCAAAATTCATTTGCCACCCTGTACAACCGTAAAGTTCCGATACCATCCACTTTTTCCCGAGCTGCCTGGCAACAGAGGAAAGCTGTTTTACAACCCAGAATGCTTTGTTCTCTTCCGTTAATAAATCGACACCGGGGTATCCCAGGTGTTCATAATAACGCATAACCGAGCCGCTCATGGCTGTCTGCGCAGTCAAGCTGTCTTCATGGAGTACATGTCCGGTAAGTATGATATTGTTCTTATCGCACCACTCATTTATCGGTTTTGCGTAATTGTCAAGAAACATCTGCTGAACGGTCTCAACATAATGCCATTTCACTTGTGAAACAGTATTACCATCAGGCTTTAGAAACAGCTCGGGTAACTTCTCCACAAGTTCATATCCATAATTGTTTTTAAATACTGCAGGAAGCAATTCCGTCCATGGCGCACGCCAAATGTCACTGTCATTACCGGCGCCAAATTCATCCATCAAGGTTCCACGGTGCGGCTCATCGGTAAATATTCCTTTTATTGATTTGCCAAGTCTGTCCCCGCAATTTTGCTTATATTTTTCATGAGTTAACTCTATAAATTTCTCTGTAGCTTTTCTGTTTAAAGTATCAACATAGGTATATCCGTTATAAATGCTTTTCTTCGACATTTCTATGAGAGAAAAAGCCAGAATCTGCTTATTTTTCATGCCTTCAACAGGAGTATCCCGGTTGATTCTTTCATATTCATATACCGATACTCCTTCCAGTCTGCATGAAAAAACAGCCATGAATTCTTTCTCCCAGGGAACATCCTCATAGTTCCCGAAAGCTTCCAGCTTAATGGATTTCATTCTGAATTCCCGATTTTCAGTAACCATGCCTCCTGCTATACCGCTGGGCCACCGATCCTCATCGTATAGCCATGCTTCCATGCCCAGTTTTTCCGCTTCATCCGCACAAGCATTGATCAGTTCAAACCATTCCTCTCCGAGGTATTCAGTCTGAAGACCTGTCCTTGAGTGCATGAAGAATCCCCCGAAGCCCATTTCCTTCATTACGTGTACCTGTCTTATAAGCTCGTCTTTTTCAAGCTTTCCATTCCACGACCAGAAGGGCTTCCCACGATATTTAGCTGCAGGGGTCTTGAACTCTGAAAACAATTTATCCGGCATAATTTTTTCTCCTGTATTGCTGAGACTCTATATGATAAAGGATCTTATCTTACCTCAATTCAACTTTAACCTTATGAACCTGATTATCTGCAAAAAGCGGAAGAACATTTCCTTGGATTTTTTCTCCGTCTACTGTTAATACTACTGTGCTACCGCCGTAATTATGGTATTCCAGAAGATAAGTGCAGCCACGGAAAGTGCGTTGAGCTGTGACATGAGTCCATTCATCAGATAGAGCAGGTACTACTTCCAGTCCGGCATAAGTTCTCCTGAGGCCCAGAATACCTTCATAAAATCCCCTTAATGCCCAGGCGGATGCTCCGGTCTGCCATGAAAAGCCTACAACAAGATGTGCTGATTTATGCAAAAGGTAGCAGTTTGTGAAAACGTATGGTTCTGTAGTAGTAACACTACTTGGGGTATGTTCACCATCTGGAATCATTTTTCTTAATGATTGTAATGCCTTTTCTTTCCTTCCAACCTTGCAATCCGCCATAATCTTGAAGCCGCAAGCATGATGGTATATCCCTCCATTTTCATAAACTCCGGGAAGCATTCCCGACATTCTCCCAACTACATCATAGTAGTGTTCATACGCAGGCTTGCAAAGTGGTATTCCGTAATCGGTTTCCATACTATCAATGGATGCAAATAATTTTTCAAGATATTCCTCCGGCACAACATCTCCAAGTATGGACCAGGTTTGAGGATTAATGTATATGTTTCCTCCAACGGGGCTGTCCTTGTCGCCTATATTGCCAAACTTGGACAATGCCCGGATATAATAATCACCGTTCCAGGCAATCTTATTTATTGTAGTCACCAGTTCTTCTCTTTTTGGGATAAGTACCTTCATGAATTCAATATCTCCAACCGTTTCGGCAAGTGCAATCAGTTCATTGAGTGCCCATGAAACACCCATAGCCATAAAAACAGATTCGGCGTTTTCATCCGGTATATTGAGTGCATCATTCCAGTCGGCATAATGTATCCTTTGGAGGCCATTGGGTCCTGTACTGTTAATCAGCCAGTTGACAGCCCTTTTCAGATGCTCGTAAACCGGAGCGCTTCCTTCATCATAGAAGGGCACCTCTAAATCAAGAAATCCAATATTTCCAGTTTCCTTTATCACTTCACAAACAGAAAGTATTAACCACATAGGAGGATCTGAATACAGGTCCTCAACCAGCCACGGACTCCATAAAAGCATGGCATGCCCGTCGGCGAACTGATGGGCCAGGCATTCAATCATTGACTTCTCTGCCAATTCAGTATTAAAGTTCAGGACCCCCATAGTAATCTGCGCATTGTCACGAACTGCCTTTTTCCCAATACCACAGAATTCAACCTGCTTTTGAGCCCAGAAATTCATTATATTATTGATTCTGGCGTCCGGAGTTTCAACTCTCAACGTTCCAAATCTTTTTATGCCTCTCTCTATCACAGTTGAGCAAAAACTTTCAGCTGTTTTCAAAGCTTCACGACATTCACTGACAGCAGTTTCCGGATTATCGCTAAAACCTGCTATATAGTAGATCTCTTTAACTTCTCCTGCATCAAGCTCAACAATGTTTTGCAATACGGCACCTCTTTCACGTACAGTTATTTGCGAATTGGTGCAGTTTTTACCGTTCACCAGAACATCAGGTCTTGCACAATTACCTAGTCCGTTGAATTTCTCCAGCCATCCGTCGTAATAACTCACTTTTTCCGATGCTGCAAGATAACCACTGCAATGGCTATGGGGTTGAAAAGGATTTTTACTCCAATCAATAATTCCATTTAACTCTTCTACAAACAAGGTTTCGGTGGTAGTATCGGGATTGTAATAAAAAGGTTGTGAATAACCAGCCAAGTCAAATTTGATATATGGAAATAAACTTATCGTTTTCTTGCTGGTGTTATTGTTTTCAACTGTTACTTTCCAAATTTCGCAAGTACCCGTTTCAGGAATAGTAAACATCCATGAAGCTTTTAACCCCTTATGCTCTGATGATATCTTTGAATATTCCAATCCATGCTCACAATGATAATTTTCCACAGGAACCATAGTCGGCCCGATACCAATATTCCAGAAGTCCTTATCATCCTCATCCCTGATATAAAAATATCTTTGTTCCTCCTGCACTAAAAACACATTTTTTGCATCCTCGTTCACATATCGGCTCAAACCATGACCGGTATGGGATACCGACATATGGTATCCATCTTTGTTCCATAGTTGGTTGTACCAGTCCTTTCCCGTTTGCGGATCTGAAATGTGAAATGTCCCTGTTTCATGATCAAACCAATATTTCTTTACCATTTTTGCACACCCCTAAAAATTAGTATAATTTTCAAACCCATACTTTCTTAAATACAGACCCTACTTATTAAATATGCTTCCGCTTAGTGTCACGTTTATTACTTCAGCATTATCTGCAAGCTTAACATAGCATATTTCAGATGCGGAATCGGCATACCACCCGGATGCGGCGGCATTCAGTAATGTCAGGCTGGTGTATGGGGTAAGGCTTAAATCGTCCTTTTTAACCGAAAGATTCCCAAGATTCGATTTGTGCAGCTGCAGCATATAACTCCTTGCTGCGGGAGTATATTCGTCGCTTCCCTGCTGTCTTGCATTTATCTTTACAGCTGTTGTCTGTTGATTGGTTGAAGCGTTTTTATCAACTGTACACTCATATTTTGTAGTACAATATTGTCCGGACTGGTAAGCAAAAGTTGCTCCGTCATCCTCATAAAGCACAAATGACGAGGTTCCGTTCTCAATAAGCGGAAATACATCAAGTGTAATCTGGTCAATAGGGTTCTGTCCATAATACTTCATCGCAGGCATCATAGGAATTATAGCTCCCGCCTTTGCGAATACGGGAAGTTTGTCAATAGGAGCCTCGTAGTTTACTGTACTTTGACCGGTATATAAAGTTTTTCCGTCTGAATAATCATACCAGCTTCCCTCCGGAAAATAAACAGATTTTACATACGCAGGATCCGTAACAGGTGCTACAAGAAAATCAGGTCCGCACATAAACTCACTTTGGTTCGTATATGTATTGGGATCATTGGAGAATTCATATGACAAGGATCTCATCAAAGGAGCTCCGGTCCCTCCGCTGCCAAGGCCTGTTTCAAGCCCGGTGCCTAAAACAGAATCTGCAGTACATGAATAAAAATAAGGGATAAGACGTTCTCTCTGCGTAATATATTTTCTGGAAATATCCTCGGCGCCATGGGCCCATGCCACATTTGGAGAAGTGCCAATCGCATAGTGGAACCTGTGTGTCGGAGCAAACGCCGCAAGCTCAACCCATCTTTTGAACTGGTCATCTGTTGCATTACCCGCAAAGCCGCCTATATCGAAGCCCCACATGAGGTAACCGGAGAGCCCCATGCTTGTGCCCATTCTTAATTGAGCATCTAAATCAGCCCAACCTGAATCGGTATCACCTGACCACGGTGAAGCATATTTGCTGGAACCGGAGAAGAAGGAACGTGTTAAAACAAAAGGCCTTTTATTGGCATAGTCTTTGAAGGATTCATAAACTGTCCTTGAGTGTTGTTGTGCAAAAACATTGTGCATTTCGTTAATATCACCTTTAGAACCACCGGATTCATTATGAAAGGTCCAAGCTGTTGAATATCTTGCCGGTTCATTCATGTCAGTCCAATAACAGTCTATACCTTCGTCGGCTAAATGGTTGTGCAGGCCCTTCCACCAGCTTCTGGCGCCTGGATTGAAGAAATCAACAATACCGGAGTCACCGCCCCAGGGCCAATCAACTGTTACAACCTGATCATTTGAATTCTTAAGAAAGTAGCCGTTGTTTACTCCTATTGTGTAATCTGCTGAAGTATTGGTCACATTTGGATCATCAATAACACCCATTTTAAAGCCCTGGGCAGTCAAGTCATTCAGCATGGTCTGCGGGTCGGGAAAGTTGACCGGATTCCATGCTCTTGGAGTACTATACTCTTTGTACCATTCTATATCGGCCCACATGGTGTCACAAGGGATATTTTTGCTTCTGTAGGTACCGGCAACAGACTCGATATCGCTTTGAGTATATCCCCAGTGACACTGGCCATTACCGAAAGCCCAAATTGGAGGCATAAAAGATTTGCCGGTCAAATCGGTATAGTTTTTAACCATTTGCTTATTTGTCGGTCCATAAATAAAATAGTACAGCAATTCTCCACCCGGTGCAGGGTTTACAGAACCAAAATTGTATTCTGCAGATACAGTTCTCGCCATATCAAAAATCGTCCTGCCGGTATTGTCAAAGTATATGGAATATCCCCTTGAGCTCAGGAAATGTGTATCGGCGCCATACCAGGATTCACCTTCTCCTGGAGCCGGTCCTAAAGGATCCTCCAAATTCGCGCCTACATCCATACCCCATTCACACACTCTTTGAAATCTTCTGTCATAAGCCTCTTTCTTTTCTCCAAGACCCCAGTAATGCTCATCAGCCGGCGAGTCATTCCATACTCCGGTTTCACCATCTGTACTCCATCCCATTCCCTTTGATGCAGTATTGCTTGTCAGAAGCACAGCACCTGTATCGTAGTATGCAAGTCTGAATGGTGATTTGTATGCCCTTACTACTATCTTTGCCGTAGAGAATTGATAATAATTGCCGTTATCATCAACATTCAAGTTAACCGGACTCAAATTCTCATTTTGAACAGCGAAGGAAGGATATTTCCTTGCAAAAGTTCCTGCAGGCTCACACCATACTTTTATGATCTCAGGTGAACAAGCCTTTACACTTACTTTGGCAGTACCGCAGGTAAAGATTAACTCGCTTGTACCTTCACCGCTGTAACCTGTGCAGTTACCTATATAAGTCCATTTTGCCGCAGAAGATGCAGTAGTTCCACCCCAAAAACCAGACAGGATTAAATTTTTTACCCTTGCAATTACAAACGCAAGGCACTTTTTTAATCTTTTCATCCATATACCTCCATCAAGTTTTTAGTTTGCAGCAGGATTTAGTAACCTCCGTTTTAGGTTACTTTCAGTTGATATTATATCTACCAACAAGCTGACAAACAAGTTTGCAAATTATAGATTGCACTTTAAAATATATATATTGGTTTGATTTTTACCATTCCAGTTGATATAATAAAATGATTTCCTCTGTTGAATTCAAGTCCTGCAGGAGGCTATATGTGTAGTGTTCTGGGATCAGTGAAAACGTTTTACCGCAAGCATATTGCAAATAGTTTTCTATCAAAACATATGCTGATCTACTCCGTCATCAGCATATTTCCGGTACTTATTCTGGCTTTTCTTGTATCCGGCAGCATTACGGGTTTACTTATCGAGAAGGAGTCACAACAGAATGACCTGATGCTTTATAACCTGAACCAATATGTGGATCAAAAGTATGAATTAATATATAAAATCGTCCAGCAGGCATATTCTGATATTGTTACAGTACCAGAGGTCTTTACTTTTCTTGAAAACGATATCGATGAAACATCGCTGCAATATTATGATTATAAAAAGAAATTCAACAGCTATTTCAACCTGTTTTTCGGCGCAGATAAGGATTTGGAGAACGTGCTTGTCTATAAAAAGGTCAACCGGATGACTTACCTGATTTCACGGGATATCAACCGGGCATTGGAAGCCAGCGAGGTTAGTCCGGATTTCCTTCAGAAAATCAGCGACAAGCCGCCGACGGTCAGTATTGCCTCAGCACACGCACCGAAATACAAACCGCGCACCATGGTATATTCCTTTTACATTAATATCAAGGTTCTAGGCACCAATGAGAATTCCGGCCTTTTAATGTTGGATTTCAATCCGGATGGTTTTGCAGGCGCACTAAAGAAGATGAGCTACGATCAGCAGCAAGGCGATATTTATGTTTTAACTCCGTCCGGCGACATATTGTTTGATTCCACCGGGCGTTTATACGGCAAGAAATTTCCATATCTGGATCAGGTCAATGCAAAAGCCGGTTCCATCACTATCAATGATGAAAAGATCATCCTCTCCTCCAGCAATGACAATAAACCCGGCCTTTATATTGTCAACCTGGTTCCGCAGAAGGTTGTTTTGCACGATGTGAATGTTACCCAGAAATTGATTTTCGGCGTATCCTTTCTGTGCATCTTTCTGGCAGCTGTTTTTATCCCCGTAAGCACCGTGTACTTTAGCCGCCGGATAAAACTCATTACCGCTGCAATGTCGGACGTGCGCGACGGCAAGCTGGAGACGAGGGTCGCACCGATGAAGCAGCACGACGAGATCGCTATCATCGCCGAAAGCCTGAACAGGATGTGTGACGACCTGCAGCAATATATCAACAGGGTCTATGTAGCGGAGATCAAGCAAAAGAATGCGGAGATCAACGCACTGCAAGCACAAATCAATCCTCATTTTCTCTACAATACGCTGGAAGCGATTCATATGACAGCGATTGCACATGGCGACAAGGAAGTCGGTAAAATGGTCTATATTCTGGCCAATCTGTTCAGAAGCATTGTGCGGGAAGAAACCATTGTTCCGCTCGCGTCGGAGATGGAATACGCCAAATCGTATCTGGAGCTTTTCAAGATACGGTATGGTGACAAGCTGCAGTATAAATTTGAAGTCGGCGAAAATGTTCTGAGCCTTGGCATTGTAAAGCATTTGATTCAGCCTGTTATCGAAAACTATATCATGCACGGCTATGATGTGAAAAAAGAGAAGAATACCATAGAAATACAGTGTTATCTCGATGAGGACGCCATCATTATAACCATCACAGACAATGGTTTCGGAATTAAACCGGATCAGCTGGCTCAAATCAAGCAAGACTTATCCTCTTATGATGCAGGTACAAAATTCAGTATCGGCCTGCGTAATGTCAACGAGAGGATAAGACTGATCTACGGTGCTATGTATTCGGTGAATATTGACAGCGAAGAGGGAAAGGGAACCACAGTCACACTGCGGGTAGCCGCCAGGACACAAAAGGAGTTGATGGAAAATGTACAGCGTATTGATCGCAGACGATGAACCTGCCATTTTGCAGGGGATGGCAAATATAATCGACTGGGAAAGCTTTGATCTTAAAATTGCCGGTTTCGCGCAGTGCGGCACGGAAGCTTTGGAAGTCATACAAAAAGAAGATATTCAAATACTCCTGACAGACATAAAAATGCCGTACATGGATGGGCTGGAATTGATCAAAAGCATCCGCAGCGAGGGCAGGGACATCAAGTGCATCATACTTAGCGGCTATGATGACTTCCAATATGTGAAGGAAGCCGCCAAACTGGGAATTGAAAACTATCTCCTGAAGCCGCTGTCCGAAGTTGAATTGGTTTCTACCTTGCAATCAACTCTTCAGAAAATTCAGCAGGAGCATTCCATGCAGTCCGGTGTCCGTGAAGGGTTAAATATTCTCAAAAGCAATATTCTTCAGCGCTGGGTCACTGACAACATTGATCAAAATGAATTGCAGGAGCGGGCCGCACTGCTGAATATTGATTTGAAGTGCAGTAAATATCTTGTTATCATCATCAAAGACATCACTATTTCATCGGGCAATAACCATTCCGGACAAAAATGGAACGCATCCCGGATGAGTGTGTTGAAAACACTTGAAAGACAGTTTCACACTATCGGTACCTGTTTGATCTTTATGGACATGAGTGAAGACTTTGTGTTATTGGTTTCCAACACAGATGCGCAACAGGATCTTTTTATTCGCAGCACTGCCCTGCCCGGTTGTATTGAAGCCTTGAAAGCGCGGTACGGCACAGATGCGTATATCACCCTTGGATGTGATGTGCGCGCTTCTCAGGATGTCCATCTTAGCTACTTCTGCGCAAAAAGCCTGCAGGAATACCGCCTGATACAGCCCATCAGCAACATCATGGTATTTGGCAATGTTCACAACAGCATTGAAGACAATGAACACATCTATCAGCACAACTTCGACGACCTCGCATCGGCTGTGATTCATAAAAGAACAGAATCGGCTTATGCATGGATTGATGCGGCATACAGCCAGTTTTTAAAAGCCCGTAATATCAAGCCGTCAACTATTCGGAACTTCACTGTAGAGGCGCTGTTCACCATCATTAATGCGGCAAAGGCGGTAGGGTTGGATTTGAGCAGCTACGCTGAAAATAAGGATTTATATAAGAGTATAACAGGCTTAAGTTCCTTACATGAGCTGGTGGCCTGGCTTAAAATCATTGTACAGGAAATCATTGACCAATTTCACGTACATGAATCCAACGAGAGCAGCCTTTTTGCCAGAATGCTTGGCTATGTACAATCCAACTATGCCAAAGACCTTAATTTGAAAACAATAGCTTCTGAGTTTCACAACAACCCGGCATATCTTGGGCAACTTTTCAAGAAAGAAACCGGGCAATCCTTTACCACTTATCTAAACGGCATTCGTGTGCAAAAGGCCAAGGAGCTCCTGATCAGCAGCAAATTGAAGATCAATGAAGTTTCTGAAAAAGTGGGATACTTCAATGTCAATTATTTCTATACCGTGTTCAAAAAGCTGACCGGGTTCTCAGTAATGGAGTTCAAGGATGGGAAAAGATAGCGTTATTTGCAAAATGTGAGGCCCAGTCTGTATATGCTGCAGAACTGGGCCTCACTTGGTTATTATAAAGAGTTACTAAAGATTACTTGACCGAATCAAGGAATTCCTGCTCTATTGCTTTTGCCTTTTCGAAGTCATCCAGGTACCACTTCTGGATGGTATCAACGTCCATGGCTTTCAAATCAGCGCGGAATTTCACGATCATCGAGTTAAGCTCGTCGTCTGACTTGGCAAGTACCATTTTAGGCAGTTCTTTGATATAATAGGCCCTGATCTTCTGCGCGCCGGAGTTGATGTCCGTTGGCGGGGTTACTGTTGTGAATTTGCTGATATATTCATCTACGATCGGTCTCTTTGCAAACTTAAAGACTGCGTCTTCTACGTTTTCCACTCCATAATGCGTGCAATAGTCTTTATCGACTTGAGTATAGGTGGATCTTAAAATCGCATTATCCTTAAGAAGATGGATTGTCTGCTTGGAAGGCAGTTGATAGGTTGGACCCAGGCCAACCCAAGTGTTGTATTTGTTCGCGCCTGTCGTCAACACATAATTGGGATCGTTATTCATCGTATCTGTGAATTTCTGTGTCAGTGCGTATGTGCCGTTATTCTCAGTCCACATATCGCCTTTGACGCCGTTGTACATTGTGAGGGCGCCTTCTTCGCTGAACATGTAGTTGAGCAAGTCCATCGCCCTGTCAGGGTACTTGCAATTAGCTGAGATCGCCCAGGAGCGGCCATCATTTCCTATCATAGTCTTACTACCACCCCAATAGCCGTCGGTTCCTTCAAATGGCGGAAGCGGTTCGACACCACGCTCAGGAAACCCAGCTGCTGCAAGGTCCTTGTTTGTATTCGCCTGCACCCACTTGGCTATTGAGCAAATTACCCTGTTCGAGCCGGCTTTCTGAAGTGACTGGTCATAACTCTGTGTCAACGCATCCGGATCCAGGAGCCCCATGCGGTTTGCCTTATTCCAGAAACGTACGCCCTTCCACATGAAGGCGTTGTCATCGTTGATCCAGCTGGCTTCGGTTTTGTTTATCTCATCGTAACCGAGGCCCGGATCCAATTGTTGAATACCGCTCTGATAGCCGGGAAGCATTCCGAAGGCAAACGTATCCCAGTCAAACCACATTGAGAACCCAAACATTTTCTGGCCTGCCTCGTTGGTTGGATGCTTCGCTGCCATCTGGGCAACGACGTTAAGCAGGTCGTCATAGCTGTTAACCGCGGGATAGCCAAGTTCGGCATAATAGTCCCAGCGGATATAAGGAGCTATAGGGTTCGCCATCTGCCCGGACGGATCAACCTGAGCGGGAATACAGTACAGCTTGTCTTGTCCCATAGAAATGTACTTCTTGGCATAGGCAACGGCAAGAGGGGCATTCTTCATAATGTCCGGACCATTTGTTGCAAGCAGGTCATCAAGTGGAAGGAGCTGCTTATTAGTGATCAGGGTTTCTATATGGGTGCGGAGTATTTGCACCATATCGGGAATGTCACCTGATGCGACAAGAATCTTGGCCTTTTCAGGCGTCGCAGATTGGTCCGAGATGTCTATCGTGATTCCCAGTTTATCCTGGATGTCCTTGGCGACTGCATCAGTCTGTACACCTGTGGGGTAAGTCTTCTCAGTTTCGCATCCGAAGATCCTTAACGTAATCGGTTCTTTCGCCGCTACAGTCGTGCTTGCCGCTTCTGCGGCAGCCACCGTCGATGAGCTGGCGGTATTTGTGGTATTTGTGGTTGCGCCGCACGCGGCTATTGAAATAATCATCGCAACCAATACAACAACAGTGATGGAACGTTTAAAAAAGTTTGCCATGTTAAATCCTCCTCTTCTATTTTAACACAGGCCGAGTTGATCAGGCTGGTCTATGCTAATTACAGTATTTGGAATATCCAACTTGCATGTCATCCCTTTACAGCGCCAAGGAGCATTCCCTTGATGAAATACTTTTGCATGAACGGGTAAACAATCATGATGGGCAGTGTAACAAACACCGTCAGAGTGATACGGATGGACACCGGTGTCAGCGTATGGCGGACATCCTGCAGATTAATCGCTGTATTGCCCGATTGCATCGCCTGTGCAATATTGTTAGCTTCCCGCAAATAATTCAAAAGCGTCATTTGCAAAGTCTGCAAGTTGCTCTTGGACACCAGATAAAAGTTGTCTGTCCATGCGTTCCAATGAAAGACTGCCGTGTAAACAATAATGGCAGCCAGTACGGGCTTGCATATTGGCATTATAATTTGAGCAAAAATCGTGAAAGGGCGGGCGCCATCAATTTCAGCAGACTCCTGCAATGAGTCGGGCAATTGTTCCATGAATGTTTTTACAAGTATCAGGTTGAATGCCCCGATCAGGTAAGGAAGGATATAGAGCAGAAAGCTATTTTTCAACCCCAGAAACTTCATTGTCAGATACCAAGGAATCAGCCCCGCGTTAAGATACATTGAGACAACAATCAACCGATAGAAAAATTTCCGGAATACCATTGCTTTCTGAGTGAGCACGTATGCCAGCATAGCTGTTAAAAGTGTGCCCAAAATTGTGCCAATAACCACTCTGAGGACCGAAACGGCAAGCGCATTGTAGATGTTGGGAAGTGAGAGTATCCTGATATAATTTGAGAAAGTAAATCCAACCGGCAGCAGCACCACGTTATATTTCATTGCGTCTGCAGGAGAGCTGAGAGAGTAGATTATCAAATAATAGAATGGATACGCACAAGCCAAAGAAAACAATAGAAACAGCGTATAGAG
>WSSedL1CaDRAFT_10000977_pt1 | contig 18257 bp, 21 predicted proteins | sample WetSurSL1Cattail_FD_9464 | JGI IMG/M metagenome (IMG submission 9464)
GTTTTGAATACAAATTCTTTGGCTTCGGCAGGATCAGTAAAACTGGCGGACTTGTCACTAACTTCCAAGCCGTCTTCTTTGCCGCCGACCTTACCGAGCTCGGCCTCAACCGGAATACCCACCGCATGGGACATCTCGACTACCCGCCTGGAAACCGCAATATTTTCCGCGAAAGGAAGCTTGGAACCGTCAATCATGATTGATGTATACCCTGCTCGCAGTGTCTGCACAGCCAGGTCAAAACTTTCGCCGTGATCAAGATGGAGTGCCACCGGAACCGGGCAAGACTTGGCAGCGGTCCGGACCATGGCTGCCAGCATTTCCACTCCGGCGTATTTGATCGTCCCCGGTGTGGTTTGGATCATCACCGGAGCCTGAAGTTCAGCAGCGGTCGCGAGCACCGTCTGAACCATTTCCATATTTTCGATATTAAATGCAGCCACCCCGTACTTGCCTCTCCGGGCATCCTCCAGCATCAGCTTACTTGTAACTAAAGGCATTTGCAACACTTCTTTCTGTTAATTTTTTATTCACATCTAAAAAGCTAAAATTTACTCACCGGGTTCGGCGACAATAACGGTTACCCCTAGTTCGCGAATCTGCTTAATATACTCTGTCTGTATATTCCAATCGGTAATGAGCAAATCAATACTCTCAATCGGGCAAACCTTCACCAAAGATGTTTCATTAAACTTACTGGAATCGGCCAATACGATTTTCTGTTTAGCCGATTTTAACATCTGTTGTTTTACTTGGGCTTCATATGTATTGGGGGTCGTTACGCCATGTTCAATGTCGATACAGTTGGCGCCCAAAAACACTTTATCAAAATATAGACTCTCAATCGCCCGCTCGGTAAGCCCTCCTACGCAAGAAAGAATTCGGTGGCGGACATTACCGCCAATCAAAATTAAGTCAATATCTTCAGCATCAACCATCTCAACCGCCAGGTTAATTGCATTGGTAATCACCACAATATTACGTTTGTTACCGTTTTTAATGAACCGAATCAGTTCTAAGGTAGTCGAACCGGCATCGATAAAAGCAGTTTCGCCATCCTCAATCTGTTCATAAGCTTTTTTAGCAATAGCCTTTTTCTCCGCGGTATTTTTGGCTTCTTTTTCTTTCTCTTCAAACTCCCGGATGGAAGTGGCGAGACTGACCGCACCACCCCGGGTCCGTTTCAAAAATCCGTAATTGTCCAATTCGTTCAATATCTTTCGAATGGTTACGTCGGATACATTAAATAAATCACTGAGTTCACCTACTGAAACAGACATTTTTTCTTGAAGAATATCAAGAATAGCTCGTTTTCTTTCTTCAGTAAGCATTTTATGACACCCCATTCATCCATTTCATTTTCATCCATATTTTATATTTTTTCTGTTTCAAATGTCAAGCTTGTATACCTATTTGTAAAACTTTTAGATCATATTCCGAAATATTCCGAAATGCGTGTCGGAGATAAGTGCCCGCTTTAAGAAAATTGAACCGAAATCTTTCAACCTGAATATGTTATTTTATGCCAGGATAGCATTTGATTAATCTCATATCGAGCTTTCCCAGTCTCTCGGTAGACCGAAGGATTTTTACATCGGTGGGGTATGAGGAATTAAACAATGGACTCACACTGGATACCAATCTAAATTTGGAAAACCAAAATATCTATGTCAAAGGAGAATTTAATTCACCCTGTAGGATGTATACGCTCAACTCGGGATATGTATTTAACGATAATCCGGCTATTAACGGCAAATATGCGGATGGAAACACAGATTTTGCCCGATTAAACGGCAATAATAGCGGTTCCGGATCCGATTCCAATACCTATCAATTAAACAGTTCGATTACTCAAGACAATAAATTGTGGCAAATTGAAGGAGTCTACCGGTGGACTATCCATGACAGCGTTAAAATTGGCGGGATTATCGGTTACCAAAATTCCGAGACCACCATTAATGGCAAATTTGCTTTAGCAAATACCGACGGTACAAACAGTATATCCGGGTCGGGTAAAATCACCCAGAAATTTGACGGTCCATTTATCGGGGCCTTGGTTACTTATAACCCTACCGATAAATTTGAACTTGGCACTACTTACCGGTGGTTCACCAATCCCAACGGTAGTTTGGATGTTTCCGGCTCCTACGACTACATTTCAGGATCTGACGATGAAAATAGTTCAGGAGCAGCCAAAGGGTCATTCAATCATTTACTAGCCAATTCTTTTTGCAACATGATGGAGTCTTTGATTTTGCCATAACCATTACGGTAATAAAATCGATGCGCCAGTTCCCGCTTACAATTGGAATACAACATAACGGCAGTGATGTTCTGTCCGTGAGCCCACTCTTCAGCAGCATCCAAAAGCTCTTTACCCACTCCTTGACTCCGGAATGTCTCGGCAACAACGAGAGAAACAATTTCCACCGAACAATCCGATATCAAGCTTAATCTACGTTGCAGGTGAATTAGGCCAATCACTTGATCTGCCTGGAGGGCGACCAAAATCTGTTGCTGTTCAGGGTTAACCCGGATTGTTTCCAATCGGCGTTGCATTTCCAAACGAGTGGCTGCATAACCCAGTTGCAGTATTAACCGAACGAATGTCTCCCCATCTTCCATTATGGCATTGCGAATCATTACTTTGGCCATACCGGATCAACCTCCTCTCATCCCGTTTTCTTACGCTACTGCAGTTAAGGCGCCATCCACCATTGATAGCTTTAAGTCGGCTATTTGACGCATCAGATCCAGGTCGTGAAAAATACCGATCATCGTAGTACCCTCTTGTTTTAATTCAGCCAAGATTTGCAGCACCGCGTGTTGCATCTTGATATCCAGGGAGGCGGTCGGTTCATCCAGCAACAACAAACGCGGTTTACTGATGACACCCCGGGCGATATTAACCCGTTGACGTTCTCCGCCGCTAAAAGTCGATGGGCAAGCATCCCATAGCTCTGCCGGTAAATTTAACCTCCCCAGTAACGCTTGGGCTTTTGCCAAAGCTGCGCCGGATTCCGCTCCCCGATTAATTAAACCTTCGGCTACTATCTGCTGAGCTGAAACTCTGGGAATGACCTGAAGAAACTGGGAGATATATCCCATTTCTTGGTGGCGCAGTGCCAAAATTTGTTGTTCGGTAGCCGCCGCTAAATCAACCTTGCCAAAAAGCTTGGAATGATAAATCATCCGGCCGGCACTGGGCAGATAGGTACGATAAATACATTTTAGAATCGTTGACTTACCGGCGCCGCTGGGCCCGTAGATGCCGAGGAATTGTCCCTGGTTTAAGAAAAAATTCAATTCCTGACAACCTTTGATGATTTTTTCATTCTGAGTATACATGCAAAAATCCTTTTCCAAACCACTTACCTGTAAAATCGGATTCATGTTTTTCCCTCCTTACAACAATGAACTTACCAGCAATTGCGTATATTCATGTTGCGGATCTTCTAAAATCTGGTCGGTTAGACCGATCTCCACAATATGCCCATTTTTGACAACCATCGTCCGGTCGGTCAAAAGCCGAATAACACCCAAATCGTGGGATACGATAATCATGGTCATATTCAGTTCCCGCTGCAAATGTTTGATTAGATCGAGCACCTTCGCCTGAACGGAGAGGTCAAGACCACTGGTCACCTCATCCAGCAAGACGATTTGAGGTTGATTGGCAATGGCTTTCGCAATTTGAACCCGTTGCTGCATGCCACCGCTAAAATGTCGCGGCAAATCATCCATCCGCGATAGCGGAACTTCGGTCCGTTCCAACAATTCGCCTGCCTTTTCCCTGATCCGTCCCACATGATAGTCGCCGGCCGAAAGCAGCTTTTCGGCAATATTTCCACCGGCGGTAAAGTCCAACCGCAAACCCAAATGAGGATGTTGATACACCATACCCAATAGATAATTTCGCAAGTGCCGTTTTTTTTGTAAGGATAATTGAAACGCATTCGCCGTTTCGGCATAATTCGCAAAGTATAGCGAACCGGCAGTAGCCTCGTAATCAAAATATAAGCAACGGATAATGGTACTTTTTCCCGAACCGCTTTCACCAACGATTCCTAAAATCTCACCCTGGGACACGGAAAAATTGATATCGGCACAAGCCACAATTGAACCACAAGCCGGGCATTGATTGGTACCCCATTCGGGACCGGTCTTTTTAACACAATCCGGACAATTCGGTCCGTATATCTTGGTAAGTCCTTCTACTTTCATGATTTCTTCGGCATTGATGTTACGCATCGGCTGATCCCTTTCCCTTCCCGTTACGCAACCGCTCGTCGCAAAAATCCGAGTCGGAGCAGGTATAAAAACGTTCGCCGCCGGCGGCGTTATAGGTCTCATCCAAATAAGACTTGGTACTGCCGCAACGATGACAACATTTGCCGGAAAAATCTTCGACCCGGAAACGGTAATCTTCAAATTCCAAAGGTTTAACCGAAGTATACGGCGGCAGGGCATAAATCCGTTTCTCCCGTCCCGCCCCGAACAGAAACAAGGTCTCCGCCATATTCAACTTCGGCAAATCCCAGCGGGGAATCGGTGAAGGACTCATAATATATCGCCCGTTAACCAGGACAGGGTACTGCGAGCCAATTGTAATTTCCCCCCAGCGGACCACTCGTTCATAAAGATCCAGCCAGGCAAGGCTGTAATCATTCTCGCCGTGCATTTGCCGGGTAACTTGTTCGGATGGTTCCACCCGACGTAGCGGTTCCGGATAGGGCACCTGCAACACCAGGATTTGATCGTTCCGTAATGCTTTTTCGGGAATCCGGTGCCGAGTTTGAATGATGGTCGCCTCTTCAGTCCGATATGTCGTAGCAACCCCGGTTGTCTTTACAAGCAAATTACGTAAATTTACCGCATTAACAACCCCGTCACAGCCCTGGTCAATCACTTTGAGAATATCGTCCGGTCCAATAATGGCCATGGTAATCTGTAAGCCGCCCGTCCCCCAGCCTCGGGCAATCGGTAATTCCCGGGAGGCAAAGGGAACCTGATAACCGGGAATGGCTACCGCCTTTAGCAATTTCCGCCGGATTTCCCGCTTGGTATTTTCATCCACAAAGGCAAAATTGAGTAAGTTTCCTTTCGTCGCTGCCAATGTTGTTTCAACCGCCATTTCGACTTACCCCCTTGACTCATTTTCCATTTTCTTTGACAGTCCGGGACTTGCGAATCCGATCCAATTCCGACTGGAAGGTTACATAATGGGGTAACTTCCAGTGGGCAGTAAATCCCGCTGCTTCGATCCCATCCACGTGGGATAATACAAACTCTTCATCCTGGGCCGGAGCTTGCGGCTCGCGGGTATCGATCGCCCGTTCCAAAATTGCCATGGCGATGGCTTTTTCTTCGTTTTGTCCGAAACAAAGGCCATATCCTATGGTAAAAGTAGGTTTCCCTTCTCCTTTTCCGGCTTCGCTTACAAAACTTTGCGAAACGACTTCGGCCTCCGTAACCAGCACTTCGCCAACCACCAATTCACCATGACCGGCTGGATGTTTAATTTTTAACGGTAAGTATCCCACCCGCAATTCGCCTAACGTTGGATGAATATTACCATAGCCCCGCATCGTGGTGTAGGCTAAGGTAACCATACCGCCGGTTTCGCCCCGTGCTAAGACTTGTAACCGGGCCGCCCGGGTCGCGGGAAAAGTTAAACCGTCCCGCGTAATATCCGCATCCGGTTTCGTCATTTCCAAACCGGGGCTGGCTTTTAACAAGCCTTGTTCCCGCAATAAATCAACGATTTTCGGGAAAATAGGGGGTTCCTGGAACTCGTCGGCAAGTATATCCGATAAAAACTCATCCACAAAGCATCGGGCAGCCTCTTCTGTTTCCTGGGCCAACTCATAATTAAGCAGACGCACGGTATAATCACGGGTAGGGCCGAGAATTTGACCACCGGGCACATCCTTAAAGGTGGCGGAAATTCTGCGAATCACCCGCATTTGCCGTGTATCCCCGACCAGCGAGTAAAAATCCCGCGGTTGCGTGGAACGGTAAGCTCTTAAAATAAATGCCGCTTCCATCGGGTCCCCTTCTGCTTGCTTAACGGCTATGGCCGCTAAGTCCGGGGCATAGATTGAACCTTCGGACATCGCGCGATCAACCATAAAACGGAGTTGATCACGGATTTGCTCCACTTTTAATACGGGACTGCGGCCTTTTAACCGGAAATATTTCGCTAACTTTTCAGCATTTTCAACCGCTACGGTACCGCCCTTAACTGCCACATAACCCATGGTGCTAATTCCTCCTTACGTTAAGTTCCACCGAGCGCGGGATGCATGCCAACCGGCCGCCGCATACTAAAATCAAATCTATACCCAGTGGAAACTCCACGTTAACATCACGCAGCACCCGCACATGCCGCTCCGTCAGACCGGTGACAAATAATGCCTTCTTACCGAATATCCCCGGCCCTTTTAACTCCAACTGAACTCCTGCAACGGTTTCAGGCAACCTTTCCTCACTTAAATAATCGATCCGGATGATGACCGTCGCCCCGCTATCCGGATAATCCAAATTACCGCATTTCGCATTGGCCAATGATTCCGGTTCATCCGCGCTCGTCATAAAAATAAAATCCGCTTCAGCCAAAGAGCAAACTTGAGAATTGGTCTGAAACTCCAATGCCGCCGCCAGACCGGTCCGTGACTGTTCTTGCTGGAATACATAAAAACCGACTTCTACATCGAGTAGTGTATACCCCAATCCCAGCAAATAGGGGGAAACATCGGCTTCAAATCCGCTCCCCGAAGCGGGGAAAGGTTGGAACCAATTTACCTTGCCGGGCCTCGCCATGCAATCCAATATCTGCCGGAAAGTTCTCTGACTATAGAGGACTAATTGCTTATCAAAATCAACTGCCAGATTCATCTTTAGGCCTCCTGCATGGAATCAAATTGCACGCGAGTTTGGCTAACTGCGGCATAATCCAATATTTTTTCATGGCGCAATACTTCGGCCTGGCGTTTGATAAACTCACTAATCATTGCAATTTCCGGATGTTCACTTTGGAGCGCTGCCTCAATCACAGCCAGACAGTATGCTCTTTCAGGGTCATCCCCCATGGCAAAACCGTAACCGTAAATTTCATTGATCGATACTGCGCATTGGGTGATCAAAACCTCGCCCAAATAAAAAGGAACTTCTTGCACCGAATCTTTAATCCCCATCATTACTAAAGAGGTATTGGCCGGTTTTACCACCGTCACCTGAGAAACCGCACTAACCTCTGCAACGACTTCATAAAGCAGCTTAAGATCAGTCTTGCTCAACGTTAACACCAAGCCGTCATTTTCCATGACTTAATTAACCTCCATCGATTGTTTTCTTAAATATCCGCCGCAATCTTATAATCATTTTGTTTGGCATTGGCCTGATAATTCCAATAATCACCGCTATAAACCAATTTACCGTTAACAAAGGTCTTATGCACCACCGGCAATTCCCCGCAGCTTCCGACGATTATCAAGTCAGCCTGTTTACCCTGTTCCAATGAACCGAACATTTTATCTTTCCGGGTGGCGATAGCCGGATTCAAAGTCACCATTTTGACAGCTTCCGGTAAATCGTGAATCGCCTCCGCCACTTTAAATACCGCATATAACATACTGGCGGTGTAATAATCCGAACAAACGATATTGGCAAAACCGGCTTTAATTAAGTCCAAAGCGGATAGATTTCCATTATGAGATCCACCCCGGGCTATATTAGGAGCGCCGACAAGTACAAACAGTTTTTTAGCTGTTGCCTGTTCAGCCGTTTCCATGTTGATTGGGAATTCCGCGATGGAGACACCGGCGCTACGAGCCCATTGAATTTTAGCCACTGTATCATCGTCATGAGAGGCCACCGGAATCCTCTGCTCAACGGCAGAATGGACAATCCCGGTCAACGTTTCGGCACTGACCATCTTCCGCCGGGTTAATCGCTCCTCGACAATCCTAGCGATCTGTTCTTCGGGAAGGCGATAGGTTTTCCGCACGTAGTGCGCATAATCTTCCATAGTCTGATATTGGCCTTGCCCCGGTGAATGGTCCATAATCGAAAAAAGATCAACGCTCCCCGATTGCAATAATTCGCCCACCAGCGGTAAGGATTCAAAGTTGGTAATCTCATAACGTAAATGAACGAAGTTGCGAATTACCGAGCGGGGCCGTTGTTTAATTTGAACGATAATACTTTTGGCAATACGGTCATCCCGAACGCCATCCCCGCCGGCAAAAGAAAGTGAATGAAAAACACCGGTCAAACCCTGGGAAGCCAACCGTCGCTCCAACTGTGAAAGGGCCAGTTCGATCGGAAACCGGATATCAGGGCGCGGCTCAATCTCTTTCTCCACTGCATCACTATGAATATCAATCATTCCCGGCATTACCAGCATTCCGTCAGCGTCCACTACGTCGCAGCCGGCGCAATCGGGAGGATTCATCTGCAATATATCTTTAATAACCCCGTTTTCAATGACCAAAACGGCGTGTTCCAATAGACGATCTTTTAATACTGCAGTTGCATTCTGAATAATCAGCATCATATCCATTCACCCTTTCCGGCTTTGTTACAAATGCGCAAACTAACTGTTCTCGGATTAAACCCGCAATTCGATTATAGCTTGGCGCCAAGTATGGTCAGTTAAGTCCGTATTAAACGTAAATTAAGAAGTATTGATATTAACTGATCAATTTGCGGTATTATTTCTATTTTCACAAGTCAATTTGTGCAAACTGGGCGCGCAAATCCGGGGGCAAATATTGAAGCGTCTCTCGCCACAACACAGGCGACCGGAAAGCCGCTACTAAAAGCTTATCAACCGTTGTACCCGGATTATCTTTTTTAGGGCAAAGAAAAAAGCCGCCGCACTGTTCCAAAAAGATCCTGGCGGCCGCCACATCCCATTCATAGACTGTGGCGGAGATAAACAAGTCGTAATCTCCTATAGCGACCTTGCATAACTCCAGTGAAGCGCATCCTAAATAACGGTGGGCTTGCACTCTGGAGAGTAATCCCAGGACGTCCGTACCTATAGCGTAAAATTCTCGCATCGTTCGCAAACTCATCACAACAACGGCTTTATTTAATTCCCGGCAGCGGTCGGGCAAATCGGGCAAGTTGTAACCATTCAAGGTCGCACCTTCCGCTTGCCCGGCTCTGAACATAACGTCGGCGGCAACATCATATACTAAGCCGAAAACCGGAGTTTCGTCCTTATAAAGGGCGATTGAAACAGTATAATCTTTACCAAAGCGGTAATAGTTAACGGTTCCGTCTATCGGATCAATAACCCATCTGTATCCTTGGCGATGGGCCTTAATCCGCTCATTGGAACCAAGGACAATACAGCTGACCGTCCCTTTAGGATCGCTCCCCGTTTGGCTCTCCTCGGCCAGTATCTCGTGGTCGGGATATTTTTCCTTAATCATTTCAATCAAAAACCTTTCGATTACCAAATCATATTCTGTCACCAGATCCATCGGAGATGTCTTTTCCCTAACTCGAAGAACTGAATTCTTCCGTCCCTGTTTCAATTGCAATCCGGCAGACCGGGTTAAGCTATAAGCAAAATCAAACATTTGTTTTTCGTCATTATTCATAATTTTAAGCGATCTTAGCTTTCATATTGGTGGCTATCGTCTCCATAACAATGGCAAATGCTAATATAAAGTAGGTTACTAACCCTATTTCATGCAGATCAAAATAAAATCCGCTGGCCATAAACAGATCAAAGCCGATCCCGGCGGCACCGGCAGCAGCGCCCATCGCTATGGCATTGGCGAAGTTAATTTCAAACCGTAAAAATGTCCAGGAAAGCAAATAAGTTGCCGATGACGGAATTACCGCCTGAAAGACAATTTGCCACCAATTCGCCCCGCTGGCCTTTAACGCTTCAATGACACTTTTGTCCAAGTCTTCAAAAGACTCCGCATAGGCTTTGGCTAAATAACTGATTGAATGAAAAGTCAGACCGATGACCGCCGCCGTACTGCCTAGTCCGGCTGCCACGGCAAAGATCAAAACCCACAGGATTGTGGGGACTGCCCGAATAAAGGCAATCACCCCTTTGATAATATTGGTAACTTGTTTGGGCGCTAAATTCTGAGCCGCCAGCAACCCTAAAAACAAGGAGATTAGCCCGCTGAATAACGTAGTTAAAAACGCCAACCCTAAAGTCATCACGACTTCAATAAAAGCATCCCATAAACTTAGCCGCTGAGTGTTAGGCTGCGTAAATATAATTTTAAAATTACTAAGCGTAGCGACTATTGCTTTAGGAATATCGACCTTATGGTAATCCAAGGTGAACAACGCATAGATGGTTAAGCCCGCCAAAACAAGCATGAATATCCTAATAACCAAAGTCTCCCTGTTCAAAGGCTTACCAGAACCGCAAATATCGAAAGTAATCTGCTCGTTACAGGCGACTCCCTCGAACATTATTTTTTCCGGTTCCTCGATTTTCATCCCATGATCACCCTTCGGATACTATTCGATATGGTTTCAACAATGATAACCGCAATGGCGCCAAAAATCGTTACCAAGCTGGCAGTATGATAATCAAAACTTTTATAATACAAATCAAAGGAAAATCCGATTCCGGTGCCGGTAAGAAATCCAATCAGGATGGCATCGCGGATATTAGTGTCAATCATGAATAATAACCAACTGATCATCATCGGCATCGCGGAAGGTAGAACTGCTTGAAATATGACATGAATATAACTGGCTCCGGTGGCCTGCAAGGCTTCAACCGGATTGTTGCCTACTTCATCGATGGTTTCGATAAATGCCCGGGTAAGAAAACCGAGGGAGCCGCAAATTAGAGCCAAGTATCCTGTCAACTGGCTTTGACTAAAGGCCAGCATCAAAACCATGGCCCAGGCCACCAGGGGAAAGTTACGGAAAAATGAGGCAATGCCCCTGACGATAACACTGAATATACTGTTCACCCTGATTGTTCGGGAACCAAGCAATGCCAACAGGCCGGCAAAAACTGCGGCAATAGTGGTTGCGGCAATAGACATCAACACTGTTTCCCAGAGCTTATACAAAATATCCGGCAGTTGCTTCATGGACACGGCATTTGGATAAAAGTTCGCGCTCCCCCAAGCCAGGGCTCTGTAAATGCTGGTGAAACTTTTCAATACGTCATACTGGGTAATCATAACCGAACCTACGGTCAAAAAAGCCACTACGGCTAAAAATATCAGACCGTCATTCCTGCGCTTGGCAAAAATATCAGCTGGCATATCTCTCTCCTAAGTCCATCATCAAATCTTTGAACTCAGAACCATAAATGTCCGCTATCTTCTCACCGGTCAGTTCATCCGGTTGACCGTCAAAAACAATTCGCCCTTTATTAACACCGATAATCCGATCGGCATATTTCAAAGCCACATTCACCTGGTGCAGGTTTATGACTATCGTAATACCCATCTGGCTCGATATATTTTTTAAGTAATCCATGATAATCTTGGCCGCATTGGGATCTAAGGAAGCAATCGGCTCATCACATAAAATCAATTTGGGATTTTGAATCAAGGCCCGGGCAATGCCGACCCGTTGCTTTTGGCCACCGCTTAATTGGTCGCAGCGTTCATAAACCTGCTCATCCAGGCCTAATAAATTGATTATCCGGAAAGCCTGCTTTTTCTCCTCGCGGCTGTACCGGCCCAGGACACCGGCAAGAGTCGATTTGTAACCAAGTCTGCCGTGGAGTACATTCTCAATCACAGTCAATCTGTCAACCAGATTATAATGCTGAAAGATCATACCGATCTTGGTGCGCAGTTTTCGTAGGTCTCTTTTTCTCAGCAGCGAAGTAATGACCCCATCAAAGGAAATTGCTCCGCCGGTTGGTTCAATCATCCGGTTAATACAACGCAACAGTGTTGATTTCCCTGCTCCGGATGGACCGATTACCGCAACGAACTCCCCTTCCGCTACTGAAAAGCTGACGTCTGCCAGTGCCGGCGCAGCGCTGTGATAATACTTGGTAATATTCGTCAATTCCAACAAGGGTATTTTTGATTTCTGTTTCAAATTAAATCCCCCTTTCTTTTGACCACTGGGGAAGATAGGCACTGGGACAACCATATCCTTACAATAGACGGACATGGTTGACTCAAATGCCTATCATCATATCGTTAATCAATCCGCAACATCAACTATCTTGTACTTACTATAAACCAAGGACTTTTCGCATCGGATCATACCATGAATCGTCTACCTTTAAGAAGCGGTGCGGTTGAACATACAGGGAACCCTTGGACCCCTTGGGAGCAAATATCAACGGATTTGTGGTTACCGCGTCGGAAGTGAGCGCCTTAATAATTGCGTTAAGGGTCTTCTGGCTCAAATAAGCGCTATTGGCTTCCACGGGCGTGTTAAATACCGGTATTGATTTGATGATGATATATTGTGCACCGGCCAGGGTATCAAACGGAGCGTCAGCCCCTTTATTTACGGTATAGACTGCCCCTATGGCATTGTCTTCTCCCGAAGTTAACGTCACATACTGAGCAACATCGATATCATCCACTGCCGAGATGTCGGACTTGTCGGTAAGCAGATTTACTAAAGACAACTGGTGGGAGCCGCCGAAAAGCACTGTCCCGAAGAATTTTCCGGATTGGGCAATGTCTTGCTTGGTCATGTTCTTCCAATTCGCTTGTTTACCGAACTTACCCAAAATGGCTGCAGCAGGCATATTAAAGCCAGAGGTCGAACTGGTCGATACAAAAGACATTTTCTTGCCGACGATAGTGTCGATGTCATAACTGTTGCCTGATTTATACTGGCTTTCATTGCCTTTCTTAACCAGAAATCGGCTGTGATAAAGGGCGTCTTTCAAAGTCCCCGAGTCTCCGCTCTCCACCACCACCGGAATGATCTTGGGATCTTTGGCATGTTCCACCAGATATTCCCAAGGCCCGAAATAACCTAACTGAGCATCGCCGCTTTCCAATGCGGACATAGCAATATTATAATCAGTAGTTAATTTGTTTTCGACTTTTTTGCCCGTGGCCTTGGCGATAATCTGGTCAAACTCTTCGCGTAAGGCTTTCGCATTGTCCCCCGAATTATTGGGTAACCAGGCAATCGAAATGGTAGCGGGTTCTTTGACAGATGCCGCATAGGACATCGAACTGAATGAATAGCCCAAAAACAACCCTAAAGAAATAAACAATACAAACAGATAGATTTTCTTCACGTAAACACATCCTTTCATTTTCTAATTTATATTACCGCCACTGAATCCCAATATATAGCATGGATGGCTTTATATTGGAAACAATGAGATAACCCTTATGGTCCAAACTGTATTTTCAGTTTATAACGATCACTCCGGAACCTTGAAACCACAAATTCGATGGGTTGCCCATCGGGAAGTTCCGCCAGGCTGGTGACTTTTAAAACTGAAATATGTTCGTTAATTCCCAAATAAGTCAGATCTTTGGGCGTGGAGAAGGTCGCCTCAACCATTTGATATTTGCTTTTAGGAGCAATCCCGTACTGTTCTCTCAAGATCTTATAAAGTGAGCTAAAGTTTACCAAATGTTTTTCCAGGTCCGGTAGCCTTTTTTCAGGAAGTGACGAGGTATATAGCGACAAAGGAACATCATCCACAAACCGTAAAATCTCCAACCGGTAAATCAATTCTATTTCCGAAAGGCCCAAGCGTTTTTGTTCTTCGGCGCTGGGAAGCGCCTTAGCCCAATCAAGTAATTTACTATAGTGGCTTTTTCCTCTCCGGCTGAGTTTATCCGAAAAGCAACCGCTCGAAAGAACCGGATAAATTACCATTGATGGTTTCTTGCTAACATAACAGCCTTTACCCTGTACTGAATAAATTCTCCCCAGTTTGCAAAGCCGCTCGATGGCTTTACGTACCGTATGGCGATTTACATCGAAAGCGCTGCTTAATTCATTTTCAGAGGGAATTTTGGTTCCTTCCTTGTATTGTCGGCTGTCAATTTCCTTCAGGATAAACTCTTCAATCTTCAATTGCTTAATGAAAATATCCGCTTTATCCTCCAAAAGTCCACCTTCCCAGCTAAAGTTACAATACCAAAATACCAATATTAGTAACTTTTTCTATTTACAAGTAAATTGTAACTTGGCGCCAAGTAATAGTGGTTAAGTCCAGATTAGAGTTGGATTAAATGGAAATGAATCAATCAAAAAAGAGAGTACCGAGGGCATAAAAAAAGACCGTTTTCGGTAAACGGTCTTTCCTGGTATGAGACATTCACACAGACAACTGCAAATCAAAATTTCCAGCCGAGATCTACTTCATGATTTCTTTATTCGCGGTTGATTGAAATAATTTTCAAAGATTTGAAGGCCTTATGAATCTTAGTAATCGATACTTTTTTGACTCTAAATCATGATCGTCTTGCTTTTATACTCCGTGACCTCTGTGTTCTCTGTGGTAAAAGCCTTTAAGACTGTTCCGGCGGAGCCCAATCACCCGTATTTACCATTGCTTATACGGCTTCTTCACCAAGTTGGCATTCAAATACCGAGGATCATCCGTCACTTCCCCGGCGATCCATTTCGGAAGCGAAAGGACATCGTTTTCATCTTCCAGCTCAATTTCAGCCACAATCAAGCCCTGGTTCTCGCCTTGGAATTCATCGATCTCCCAAAGGTAACCCTGATCTTCAAACTCATAGCGCACTTTCTCAATAATGGTACCGGCGCATAACCGATTGATCATTTCATTGGCGTCAGCAAAGGGAATCTCATATTCATACTCCGACCTTGTCATACCGACTGTTTTCCCCTTAATCGTGATAAAGCCTTGATCATTGTATAAACGGACTCTCACCACCCGTTCCGCTTCGTTGCAAAGATAACCCTGTATAATGAAGTTGGATTTAGCCGACTGGCGGTAATCATCCCCAACCACCAAAAACTTTCGTTCAATTTCCTTTCCCATTTGGCTCCCCCATTTTCTCGATATTCCTTTCGCTTTTCAAACCACCTTGCACCTTACACAAAAGCTATAAATTGCCGGCTATCAATGCCGATTTAATAAGTCCTTTGCTATCATAACATATAACCTAAGAAATTTGACTCTGTTTACGCCAATTGTTGGTCGGAACCTCTCCGATCGGATACCTAAGAGGTGTAATGTATAATGCCCAAACCTCCGTCGAGCAAGCCAAATGGATTCCATAGATTAACATCAGGCGATGCATGATATATTTCAAACAATCTTAGAATTGAGATAATCTAGCTGTTGTGGGAAAAGGCTAATTATGATATAATTTTTAGGTTAAATGTATGCGCCCGTAGCTCAATTGGATAGAGAGTCGCCAAAACCGTCTCGTCCATGAGACGTGGCGACAAAATGCGGAGTGGACTCGTAGAGGTTCATCCCGGCGTTTCGTGCAGACCTTTGAATTGAACGATTCGAAGTCTGGCGAAGAAAGTAATTCAATATGCGCCCGTAGCTCAGTTGGATAGAGTGGCAGACTTCGAATCTGTAGGTCGTGGGTTCGAGACCCTCCGGGCGCACCATGAATAGTGACGAGGGTTCCTTAAAATTGAACCCTCTTATTTTATGCCTAAAAAGTATCCATTTCCTAAGAATTGTTAAAACCATAGGTAAACGGGTTTTCACAGTGGTGGGATAACTAACATGATCGTCAAGGAAATAAATGGATAAAGAAAAGTATTGTGGTCCAAGCATATAGTTTTACGAGTGCGAAGATAGCCAAGGCCTATGTGGATGCTTAAGATTGGCAAGATAACCTACATATTTTGTTCATGATTTTTGACAAATTTAGATCTAATTGTGGATTATAATCTAAAATTATGATAATATCAAAAGTTGGTAATTAGCAATAGGAGGTATATAAGATGTCTTCTAATTTGCCAAATTGGCTGGCCGTTTCGGAATTTGGTCGAAAAGCACAAATTAATATACGCTTATCAGATTTCGAGATTCCCCCTATGCAAGATATCCTTTTAATTGGGAAAAAAGCACCAATTGGTCCGGAAGCCGTACGTAGAATGGTGGAAGCTATGTCGCCGGAACAATATGATATTATATTTTTAGACCATAAAATCTTTGAAGCAATAGTTATCAAAAAATCTTTGCTAAAACAAATATCCAAAGAAAAATTATTACCCATTATTTTAGAGGAAGGAGAATTGATAGCAACCGAAGAAACTGTGATAAAAGCACAAGTAAATATTACTTTTGAAATAAACAGAGGCATTGTATTATGATTACTACTGTTAAAGAAATAATGACTGAAAAACTTGTGACAATAAGTCCGGAAAATTCAGTTCGAAAAGCAATCGGCCTGATGGAACACTATAAAATCAATTGCCTTCCAGTAATAGAAAACAATCAGCTAGTAGGATTAATTACTTCGCGAGATGTAAGGTTAAATCATCCTAATCGGCTGGTTGCTGATGCCATGAGCAGAAATGTAATTACTATACCATTAAACTGTACTCTATGGGAAGCAGAAAAGCTTTTAAATCAATACAAAATAGAACATTTGGTTGTCATTGAAAACAATAAGCCGGCAGGTGTAATTACTAAAACTCAATTATATATTGAATTGGGAAAATACACAGATTCGCTTACAGGTCTAAATACAGCTGATTTTTTAAGATATAAAGCTTTAGAACTACTTCAAAAAGAAAATGAAATCTGCATTATTTTTTTAGATTTAGATAAATTTGGAGAAATTAATAAAAGATTTGGTCATATCATCGGAGATAAAATATTATGTGGAGTCGCACAAATTTTGATTAACTCGATTGATGCAAAAACAGATTATTTGTGTCGATATGCCGGAGATGAATTTTCCATCCTAACAACGGAGCCATTTAATTCGGCTGTAAAATTAACTGACCAGATTTCAAATGCCCTCAAAGCAGAAAACTGGCCCAATAAAATTAAGATAACTTTGTCGAGCGGGATTGCTGGAGGGCAGCGAAATACTTGCCGTAATAAGAATTTGATTAAAGTTGTCAATAACTTAATTAACACAGCCAGCTTGGCTTCAACTAAAGCGAAGCTCGAAAAAGTGACTTCTTAATCCCTTAAAGTAAAAATATGTTGAAAAATTAAATACTCTTTTGGGATTTATTTAGTGTTCTCTTATCAGAATCGAGCTTGTTTATTTCTTTTTCAACAAGCTCATCTAATAATTCTTTAAGCTTTTCGATTTCTTGATCCGGCAGCATAAATTGATCTTTAATCATTTTTATCATCCAAGGATAGTTTTTAATATATTAGAATTACATCATTCATAAGCAAATGTCAAAATAACTTTATATAACCAATAAAATAGCAAATAAAAAAACAACCTAATATAGGCGACCCGGCGGTCAATGGCTTAATCAATTATGCGATTATGCTTTAGATCCGTAGCTTTGCGTCTCCGATTTTTATCGGATTTGCAATTAGCTAATAAAGTTGTTAATCTAAAAACAATTCTCTTATTAAAAGAATAAATTTTATTTATGTTTCTGTCAACCATTTAATTAAATTGTAATTTTAATTCTAAAAGTATTTAACATTTAAATAATATCTCAATAAAAAACCCCACCTAACTAGGCAGTGGGGTTTTATACCTTTTGATAAGGAAAGATAAACCAAATAAATAACCCTAAATCATACTCGCTTTCTAATGTTTTGTTAATAAGTAAATTTTTTTCTCAATCATGCGGCATATCGTTATCCAAGCCATCCGTTGAGCGCTTGATAAAAAAAACTTTGCTTTTACCGAAATAAAAGCAAAGTTGTGTAACCAATTATTCAATGTATTGAATCACTCAACCCCAGTACGATACCCGCCGGACAAGCGTAATCTCCCGGTCAGCCGGTGCACTATTGATAAAAGGAAGATGATCGCATTGTTGATATGGACTATGATGATCCCTTTTATGGTTACTTAGGGCCGCTTTAGCATAGTTCAATTGATGAATTTGGGCATCCGCCGAGCGCTTTTCCATTGTAACTGCTTCAATGGCTTCCCGCTTTGTCTCTGAATCCATTTTACTCTTGCCGATTAATTTCACTTCTTTATCCAATAAAGCCTCAAATTTTTTCAAAGTCTTGATCTCATTGTTGTATTCCGCTTTCTTCGCTTGCGGAGTTTCTTTTTGGATGTGTAAATTATGTGGTTCACATGAAATCGCTGAATTGTGCATGATAGACCTCCCTCTTTTTCCTTTACCTTACTTATCGGAAAATACCGGGAGAACTT
>WSSedL1CaDRAFT_10000978_pt1 | contig 18248 bp, 14 predicted proteins | sample WetSurSL1Cattail_FD_9464 | JGI IMG/M metagenome (IMG submission 9464)
CATTACGTAGCGGTACATAAGGCTCTATAGGACAGAGCCAAAGTACCGACGAATGCAAATACTCCTATATGGAAATCATTTTTTCCCAGTCCGGATATATCTCTTATGAAGGCTGAACTGTAACCTTTTTTGTATGTAAGCTAAATTGAAAAATCAAGTTCCACCCCTTATCTCCCGCACCCCCGTTGTAAATAAAATACGATAAAATACTATTGTGTCAACTATTTATTGTCATGAAATTTGTAATAGCTAAAAATATTTCATTTTGTACGTTTTTTAACATAAAGTTGAAATTTGAACAGGACACTGAATACATAGTTGTCTTGATTTATTATCATCTAACATGACGACATTGTAATATCCTACTCATATTTTGCAGTTATCTGCTAATGCTATATTTATTAGAATTGTAACCCGGATAAGGTTTTTCAAGGAGGTACCTATGCATATTTACAAAATAATATTTTCATCCTTTGCTTCCCTGGGCTCGCTGTTTCTCTTTACAAAATTAATGGGGAATCGCGAAATGTCGCAGCTTAGTATGTTCGATTATGTCAGCAGTATTGCTCTTGGTTCCATCGCAGGCGAAATGGCGGTTATGTCGACCGACAGTGTCCTAGAGCCCCTTATATCCATGATAATCTTTGCCGTTACGTCAATATCTATCTCTTATTTAACCTGTAAATCAATGTTCTTACGGAGATTTTTTGAGGGACAGCCCCTGCTCCTCTATCAAAATGGGCAAGTATATGAGAAGAATTTGTTAAAGGCAAAAATGGATATGGATGAATTTCTATCGGTTTGCCGTATCTCCGGATTTTATGATCTGCAGGAGATACACACTGTGTTTCTTGAGACAAATGGTAAAGTAAGTGTTCTGCCGGCTGTATTACACCGGCCTGCTACCCCTGCCGACTTGAAATTAACCCCCACTCAGAGTCTGCCAATGGCTAATGTTATTATTGATGGAAAAATCTTGAAGGATAATTTAAAAAGTACCGGTAAAGACGAAAAATGGGTTGAGAAGCAGCTTCATGCCAGCGGTATCAAGAATATGAAGGATGTAATACTTGCAACCTATGACAGTACGAAGGACAAACTGAATGTCTATAAAAAATATCATAAAAAGAAGCTGCGTGATATATTTGAATAATGTAATAGTTCTGATCTAAAAAACATAATATGTTACAAGTTGTGAATACAAGGGAAGATTTCGAAGTATGTTGTCAAAACTCAAGACCTGGCATATTATCATTTGTGAATTGATTTTCTTATTAATTATTTCCTCCATAACCATTAAGGAAGGACTCGATCACGAGGCTGCAATTTATTCTGCTATGTATGATACGGATAAGAAGTTTATCAAATGGGTAAGTTTTGATATCTGCAGCGAAGCCCTGGAACAGGCGTATAAATATGATGTGGAATCAAGGTCAGAAGAGATCAAGCTAAACTGGATCGAAATACTTGCCTGCCTTGGCTGTAAATATGGCGGCGATTTCTCGCATTATAAGAAGAGTAACATGTCCGAATTGGTTGAAAAGTTGACAAGCGGGAAAGAGACGATAAAATCCCTCACCGAGAATATGAAGTATTATGATTATTATTATAATGCATATGATGCGGTCCTTGGCGGCCTAGTCGGTGAATATGAAATTGAAGTTGCAGACGAGTCCTCTCCCGGAGGGAAACGCTGGGAAACTCGTTATGGGCTTAAGGCATTTCTTCCGATTGCCAAATATTATCCCTATAACGATTTTGATGATTTCGGTGTCTCAAGAAGTTATGGTTTTCGGAGAAAGCATCTCGGACATGATATGATGGGGCAGGTCGGTACTCCGATTATTGCAGTGGAATCAGGTTATGTGGAGGCACTTGGTTGGAACCAGTATGGTGGTTGGCGAATCGGAATTCGTAGCTTTGATAATAAACGCTACTATTATTATGCCCATCTTCGTAAGAATTTTCCCTATAATAAATCCTTAAAAGTTGGCAGCATTGTTCAGGCCGGTGATGTAATCGGATATATGGGACGAAGTGGCTATTCCAGCAACGAAAATGTTAATAACATCACTACTTCTCATTTACATTTTGGTCTTCAGTTGATCTTTGATGAGTCACAGAAGGAAAGTAATAACGAGATCTGGATTGACTGTTATGATCTGATTGAATTCTTAGGCAGAAACCGTTCGGAAACTGTCAAGGATACCGAGACAAAGGAATACAGTCGTATTTACAAGTTTGTTGATCCTGTGGCGCAGTATTATATCAATCATTCCACGTACAAATACAACGACACTGAAATGGATATCCACATCTATGAATAGTCCTGTGCTTCCTAATATTGCTTTTTTATCTGCTTTCGTTTTATCAGACATAAGAAGGACAGAAGTGCGGGAACGGCATACTCAAATATCAAATTCAGATTCACTATCACAAAACGGTACAAATAGTTGAATTCAAACTGTGTACTACTGATATAATAGGTTAGATAAAATACAAGGATTGTTAAGGGTACAAATAGAAAGCTGTTTTCCTTAAGATTAAACAGCCAGACAAAACACCTCGACAAAATGATTGCAAATACACATATTGCTATAAAATCTGACATGAGGCAGATTAGAGTCACTAACACCTCAAAACGTTCGAATATGTTGAAGAAGGATATACTCTTCACCGTAATATAGAACGGAAATGGTAGATTCTTTGTAAGGCTTGTCCCCGATATTCCAAAGGTAAATAAAGTGATGATAAAGGCAAACGCTGTAAAGGTGAGAACACCAAACCATAGTTTTCTCATCTGCTCCTTTGCTACTGTAATGCCGAATTTATCCGCAAAGAATAGCGCTATGACTATATTTCCGCCAACAGCAATGACATGCTTTGAAGCCATCAAAGCCTCTTTCAAATGTATGGTAGATACCGGCAATAAATAATCTGAGCGCAATCTTCCTATCGCACACAAAAACATGATTGCAAATAAGAGTAGAATCGTAGCCAGCGAAAGTTCAGAAAAACGAAATATCGTCTTGATTCCACGAATCAGTGCATAAAATACCAGTACTGCCAGAATTGTTATAAAAAAGTCCGATCTGGTATTCGGCATTAATGTTAATTGCAGTGTCAAGCTATAGATGGTTACTTTAGCGGTAATTCCGATTAATATCCATATCAGGTAGAAAAAGATGATCACTTTAGCCAGAAATTTTCCCATCAACTGTACCATAATCTCATAAAGGTTGAGTCCCGGATACGACTTGATTAATAGTATTACAATTGCTGTCAGCGGAACTGTTGCGATTACCGACAATAACGGACTTAAATATCCGCTTCTGTCGGCCTCCTGTGCCAGGGCTTCCGGAACCTGACGAAGAACTGAAGATATAGAGATAAACAAATACATAAAGGTTATCTGTCTGAGTGATACTTCCCTTTCCATTACAACCTCCCTTCCGCTGCTAACACAGCGGTACTATGAAGAATGAAGCAGCCTGCCGCTTGATTTTATTGATAAAAGAACATCGCGTGTTATTCATTATTTTAGATATTTTTCCAAATACATAGTAAGACTTGGCATATAAGGGTTCATCAGATATATGATACCAAGTGCTAACCCCATAATTGTCAGGAACAGATATATAATCAGATTCCTCTTCTCTTTCAGCAGCTTTTTCCTCTGCTGAATCAAAGTATAAATAGCTGTAGCTCCAAATACATAAATCATATTTTCCCTCCAATATTTTTTATGATATATACATGTTTACCCTTCGAATAAGTTTGGGTCGCGGATTACGCAGGCTCAATGCACAATATCAAAATATGCAGAATATAAGAAATGAATTTCCAATGAAATTCATTTTTACATTCCTAATGGCTCGCATGGTCTTCGCGCGACTATTTTCCAAGAATAAATGCCTTTGTTATCTTAGAATTGATGTCGTAATCATAATTAATCGTACTGATGGAGGTATTCCAGTTGTCTTTGATGTTCTTCCATTCGGATACATTCTGATTCTCTACCAATCGTGCTAAGCCAAATATATCAAGCCCGCTTATTTTTGAGTAGTTCGTTGCTTTTTCCAGGATATCTTTGATATAACTATTTTGTTCCCCTGTAAGCTTATCAAGTTCTTTTCGTTTAAAAATATCCTGCTCCATTAATACCTCTTTGACCGTAGTTTCAAAATTCAGCTTAATTTTAACGCTTATCTCACGATCTGATATCTTCGCTTTCAGCTTTGTGTTGGTATAAGATATCAATAGACTGATTTTATCCTCAAGATAAACCGGATAACTACGCATGATGTTCTTAAGAAAATTGACCCCATCAGATGTCTCCTCATCTAAATAATCCTTTAGTTTATACTGATCAAAGACCGCATAGCCCTGAATCAGATATCCTGATTTATCTGCTATCAGATATGGAACTAAAATGCTTGATAGCGTCTGATCCATATCGTTTAATATATTCACTACTGTATTATCATTTCTTGTTAACGTTTCTTGTTGTTTTTGTTTCATTGCTTCCAAATCCTCATGAATCGTCTGCTTATTTTTAATACCCTCGTTCATAAAATCCGAAGCTTTTTTATCCTTAATTACATAGATTAATCCTTCCATCTTAATCGTTTCATCTCTTGACAGAAAATCAAGACTTTCCCTGATTCCATGCTTCGCTGCATCTGAACCGATTAAAAATGAGCCTGTTTGTGCTAAAGAGATTGTCTTCTTATTCTTTAACTTTAGATCCTCAAGTGCCTGATAAGCTGTTTTGCCCTTACCCTGTGCAATCTTTTCTGAACCCGTTCCTGACCCGGAATTACTGCTGCTTCCTCCGCCGGCGCTTGCGCTGCCCGAATTATACAGACCACTCACCGTATACTGATTGTTTGAATAATCAATACCAAGAACAAGAACTAGATCAATATCATCGATTTCTTTCCTGCTGAAATCATGGGTACATCCGCAAAGTAATAGAGGGACTAGCAAAAGTATTAATTTTTTCATCAGCAGATGCCTCCCTTTATTTTTGCTTTGTATGATTTTCCGGTGCAAGCTTTTCTGTACGTTTTCTAAAGTAACGGATCGGATAACGAAATATCGTATCCTTATGATTACTTTCATCGATATCAACAAAGGGTGACAGATACGCTACTCCATAATTATCCATACTGCAAAGATGTGTTATTAAAATAATCAGACCTACAGTCAGACCTAAGAAGCCGCCGGCAGAGGCAAGAAATGCAAAGACAAACCGAATGACGCGGATACCGCTGCTCAAATCCTGATTCGGCATAATAAATCCTGCGATTCCGGCAAGCGATACGATAACCACAACCAAAGGTGATACGATATTGGCAGTGACAGCTGCCTGCCCAACGATAATACCTCCCAGAATAGACATTGCCGTTCCAACGGTTTTCGGTAAACGAAGCCCTGCTTCTATCAATATTTCAAAGGAAATCAGTAAACCCAGGACCTCCGTTGATGAGGAGAACGGAACATTCTGTTTTGCTGCCTGCGTTGATAAAGCCAGCTGGACCGGAAGCATTTGATTCTGATAAGTTGTTGCTGCGATATAAAAGGCCGGCAGAAATAAGGTCACAATCATTGAAATATACCTGATTGCTCTTAACGCCGAACCGACGAAGTAATGATTTGCATAATCCTCGGGAGATTGCATGAGCATTACCAGCTGACACGGTAACAAATAGACAAATGGAAGTCCATCCACCACCAAAGCAATCCTTCCGTCAGAAAGATTGGCTGATATTCGATCCGGTCTTTGCGTAGCCATAATCTGTGGAAATAAGCTTTTCGGATTTTCAACAAGAAATTCTTCTATAAACGCAGGTGTCGAAATATTATCGATATCTATTGCCTTAATCTTCTCACGAATTTTGCTGACGGTATCCATATTAACAATATTACTGACATAGCATAGTGACAGATCCGTCTTGGACACCTTTCCGACACTCAGGCTTTCAATAACAAGATATTCCGAGCGGATACGTCTACGAATTAATACCGTATTAATTCGCATTACCTCAACAAAAGCATCTTTGGCACCCTTTATTACATTCTCCTCCGTCGGCTCGGAGATGGATCTTTTTTCAAACATACGAATATCATAGATAATGGCCTTTTTCTCGCCATCAAAAATAAATGCAACCATTCCGCTCATGACATATTTCAGTAATAGCTGGTAATCGCTTTCCTCCTTTGTAAATACATGGTATGCTCCACCATTTTGCAGATAATCCATTACGGCTTTCTCTGTTTTGTATTGGGCGATATATGGATCCTCTCGCAGTGACCGAAGAAGCGCCCGATCCACCAGTTGTGAATCAATCATTCCATCTACGCAAAAAATGTGAAATGTGATATCATTCTGATTAATCTTAATCGGTCGTACCAGTACATCTCCGCTTTTTGAAAACAACTCCTTAATCACCTGCGAATTAATAACCTGCTCCATTAATACTCCCTCCTGCCTTATATAAACCCATAAAATGATTCGGGCGTCATAAGTCAAATAAATGCTGTGAAATGAATATGTGTGCATATATATTCACCTGACTCGCCTTTACCTCAAGCGGTAACTTTCTTATTAAGCCTCAAAGATACAAAAATACTCGCAGCAGCTCGTATTTTTGCTGAGTCCTAAACGAAAGAAAGGACAACCGCTTCCAGCCGGTCTCAAAGGACTAAAGTTCTTCGTCATCTGAATATATATGCACACACATTCATTGATTCACCTTATAGATGACTTCTGACGCCCGAATTATAAAATTTCATATATCATTATATTTTTTCTATAAACCGAATATTTTATTCATAAATAGTAATGTTTTACCAAAACTTTTATTCCATTAAAAAAGGCCTATTCAGTTACCCGCCATTTTCCTCGAATTATAATTCTAAGGAATCTTAGCGGGTTTATGAATCGGCCAGTTTTAAGTCACACTCATTATGTAGTCAAATCATTACGTCCATGATACTAATCATGCGCTTTACTTTCTAAAAATATCTTCTGTCATATCCTTTATATGAACAGGAAGTACTTTTCCTTTTACAATCTTCTTAAGAAAAGCTTCAGCTTCTCCTTCATCATCCGTAAAATTTTCTATGAAACAATAATCCATACTATCATTACTACCTTCTACAAAACATTCCAAACTATACAAAGCATTAATAAATGTAAGACGATATACTACCTGAATTTCTTCAGCCTTTGTACTCTTTATGCTCGACTTTAGTGATTGTTCTATCATGTAACGCCACCCTTCTTCCTATTATATATAGAGAAACGACCACATAAAATGATAATACTTGACACTATAATTATATCAGAAGTTTATAATAGATTCGAGAGGCATATTACAAATTTCTTGATGTAAATAATTCTATCTGTGCCTCATAATGTCAGAATAGTAAATTACATCTGAAAAAAATCATAGGATTTTACCATAATTGTTAGACCATACCAATCTAGGATGCCTGCCCTTTGAATTAGTTTGGGTCAAGGATAGAAACACGATATAAAATATGTAGAATATAAAATGAATTTCCAATGGAATTCATTTTTATATTCCTAATGGCTCGCATGATTTTTGTGAGATTATTTTCGCATAAGACAACTCATTAATTTTCATAAATTTTATTTTATTCGATAAACAGGTACATGAGGCTGTTGCATCATCGCGTACAAAAATACAAGCTATATATTCAACAGCCTCATGTACCGTCACCTTTGCCATTAAATTAAGGATTTGCGCCAGCCATTTGTTTATAGATTTCATATTTCTCTTTTGCATAAAGCTCCGCTTTTTTGAATAAATCTTCTGCTTGCTCCGGAAATGCCTTTTCCAGTGAGCTATAGCGGACCTGTCCCATTAGAAAATCACGAAAGCTTTCGGTTGGCTCCTTTGAATCAAGGATAAACGGATTCTTTCCCTGCTCTTTTAGTTCAGGATTATAACGTAGGAGATGCCAATATCCACAGGCAACCGCTTTCTTAATGTTCTCCATACTTCTGCCCATACCCTCTTTAATTCCATGATTAATGCAAGGGGCATATGCTATTACTATGGAGGGACCGTGATGTTCCTCGGCTTCGCGAAGGGCTTTTATCAATTGTGAATTATCTGCATGAATACCTACCTGCGCTACATATACATTGCCATAGGTCATCATCATACGAGCTAAATCCTTCTTACCCTGCTTCTTACCGGAGGCTGCGAATTTTGCAATTGCTGCGGTAGGAGTTGATTTAGATGCCTGACCGCCGGTATTAGAATATACCTCAGTATCAAATACCAGAACATTGACATCCTCACCGGAAGCCATAACATGATCGAGTCCGCCATATCCGATATCATACGCCCATCCATCACCGCCCAGCATCCAAATGGATCGTTTGATCAGATAATCTTTGTTCTCCTTAATTTCTTCCACCAGCTGTGTTATTTCCGTATCTGTAGACACAAACTGCTCTAATCTTTCAAGAACCTTTTTACTTGCTTCTTCCGAGGTTTTTCCATCCTCCTTATAATGAATCCAGTCATGGAAGGCCTCCTTTACTTTCTCTTCCACATTCATGGTATTTAACTTTCTCATATGACTCTCAAGTCTGTTACGAAGCTGTTTGACCGCTAGGTACATTCCGTATCCGAATTCAGCATTATCTTCAAAAAGAGAATTTGCCCATGCAGGACCTTTCCCTTCTCTTCCTGTAGTATAACCGGTACTTGGAGCCGAGGAGGCCCAGATGGAGGAACATCCGGTTGCATTAGCAATCATCATGCGCTCCCCAAATAACTGAGTAAGAAGCCTAGCATAGGGCGTCTCTCCACAACCGGCGCAGGCACCTGAAAATTCGAGTAAGGGCTTTTTGAACTGACTATCCTTATACACCTGACCATAGGCGAGCTTATCTTTGAAGCTAATATGGGTACACGCAAATTCCCAATTTTCAATCTCCTTCGTCAACTGAGTATCGATAGGTTGCATAATCAGTGCTTTTCCTTTTGCAGGACATACATCCGCACAGTTACCGCATCCGGTACAATCCATCGGACTGATTTGAATCTTATATTGATAACCTTCAAAATTCTTACCGGAAGCCTTCTTTGTGACAAAACCTTCGGGTGCGTGGGTAAGCTCTTCTTCATCAATCAGAAATGGGCGTATGACGGCATGTGGACAGATATAGGCGCATTGATTGCACTGAATACAACGTTCTTCGATCCACTCAGGAACATTTACCGCAATACCGCGCTTTTCATAAGCAGTAATTCCGAGTGGAAAGGTACCATCCTCGATTCTCTTAAAAGCACTGACCGGTAAATCTCCACCCTTCATTTCAGACATTGGGCGCATGATCTTACGAATGAATTCAGGCTCATCCTCTTCTTCTGAAGACTTGATTTCTATAGACTTCCACTCCTTCGGAACGGAGACTTTTTTTATTAAGCTAACACCTTGATCTACGGCATCCTGATTCATTTTAACAATCTTTTCGCCTTTCTTACCATACATTTTATAGATTCCGGCTTTTAATTCCTTTACATAGACCTCCTCAGGTAATACATTCGTCAATTTAAAGAACGCACCCTGCATAATCATATTGATTCGGTTACCAAGCCCAATTTCTACTGCGATTTTGGTGGCATCTATGGTATAGAAGGTTACCTCCTTTTCCGCAAGCTGCTTTTTCATGATGTCAGGCAGGTTTTTCTCCAGTTCCTCCCCTTCCCATAAGGTATTCAGGACAAATACTCCTCCCTTTCTGATACTCTGGAGAAGATCATATTTATTCACATAGGACTGATTATGGCAGGCCACATAATCAGCATGCGATACCAAATATGTGGACTTAATCGGTTCCTTACCAAATCGAAGATGTGAGACTGTAAGACCACCTGATTTTTTGGAATCATAATCAAAATATGCCTGTACCTTTAAATCAGAGCATTCACCGATTATCTTTATTGCCTGCTTGTTGGCACCGACCGTACCATCGGAGCCCAGGCCCCAAATCTGACAGGAAATCATATCTTCAGGCTCCGCCATGATGCCATTTACCGGTTGTAGTGAAGTCTTTGATACATCATCCGTAATTCCGATGGTGAATCCGTTCTTAGTCTTATCCTCCTTTAAATTATCGAATACTGCGGCAATATGACTTGGATTTGTATCCTTTGAACCCAGTCCATATCTACCTCCGAAAATTTCAGGCGCTTGATCTGTTCCTTTATAACAGGAACATACATCAAGATATAAAGGCTCCCCCACAGCCCCGGGCTCCTTGGTCCGGTCAAGCACTGCAAGCTTTTTTACAGTCTTTGGCATACGGCTTAAGAAATGCTCCATAGAAAACGGACGATATAATCGTACATTAATCAAGCCATATTTTTCTCCCTTATGATTAAAATAATCAATTGTTTGCTCTATTGTCTGGGTTACGGAGCCCATCGCCACGATAACATACTCGGCATCACTCGAACCGTAATAATCGAATAATCCATAGGTTCGTCCTGTGTATTCAAATATTTTTTTCAGATAACCCTCTACAATCGGAATAATATCCTCATAAAATTGATTGGAGGCTTCCCTTCCTTGAAAATAGATATCCGAATTCTGAGCAGTTCCTCGGATTACAGGATGATTCGGTGAAAGTGCTCGGTCACGGAATTCCTTCACCGCTTGCATATCAATCATTTCCGCATAATCCCTGTACTCCAAAGCTTCTATCTTCTGAACCTCATGTGAGGAACGAAAGCCATCAAAAAAATGAACGAAGGGCAGTCTGCCCTTAATTGCACTAAGATGTGCCACCGGAGCCAGATCGACAATCTCTTGAACAGAACCGGAGGCTAACATTGCACATCCTGTCTGTCTTGTTGCCATAACATCCTGATGATCTCCAAAAATATTGAGTGCATGAGTAGCAAGTGCTCTTGCACTTACATGAATTACACCCGGAAGTAGTTCACCGGCTGTTTTGTACATATTCGGAATCATAAGTAATAATCCCTGGGATGCTGTAAAGGTTGTTGTAAGAGCCCCCGCTTGAAGAGATCCATGAAATGCTCCCGAAGCTCCGGCTTCGGATTGCATCTCGACAACATTAACCTCCTGACCAAAGATGTTCTTTCTTCCATTCGCTGCCCATTCATCTGTAGATTCAGCCATTCCCGAAGAAGGGGTGATCGGATAAATCGCCGCAACCTCAGTGAAGGCATAGGCAGCATAAGCAGCGGCGGTATTTCCGTCAACCGTCATTAAAATCTTAGACATAATTGCCTCCTTTTATAGTTTACTTCCATTATCTACCCAATCCTTGGCATCTTTGACGCGGTCTATTGAGGGCTTATTTACCTTGTCAACTTCATAATATGTCTCTGCATCCTGCCAAGCGGCTGTTCCTTCGCAGTTCGTCGGTTTCTTAACATTTTGCCTCTTATTATTGATTCCTTGCGCGTTATCATTACGATTGATAAACATCAGTTTCCTCCTTTTTCTGCTGTTTTGTGCAGCATTATATTCTGTTACATTGTTTCCTTCTTTCCTCATTCCTATTACATTCAGAGCATGTTTTATATGAATTATTTAATTTGATTCTTATTCTCCTTATAATAGAGGACCCCTGCCAATATAATGCATAAACATATCAGAAAATAATAGATAAACAAGGGGTGTGTAATGCTTCCGGATAGGATAACCAGAGATCCGATGCTGGCCAGTATCGGTATCAAATAACCCTTTCCTTTTCCTTTAATCAGGCCCTTCTTCGTAAGCCTCATTACCGCAACATATAGTACAATATAATTCAGATAGCTTACTCCGATTGCAATCTCGGATACATCCCCTCTCATACCGAATTTTTGCGTCAAATAATGAATTCCCATCCACACAAGAGACAGCACATACGCCATGACAGCTGAATGAAGAGGCATTCCTCCAAGACGGTCATCCTCCTTCTTAAAGTATTCGCTGGCGAAAATCATATTACGCAAAGCCAGTGAATACGGCATTCGGATGAACCCAAGTACAAGTCCGTTTACAGTACCAAGAACTGATATTACTACAAAGATCAATATTATCTTTGCTCCGATGTTCCCAAACAGCATTGTTGCTGCGGTAAATGCGGAGGCATCGCCCTGCTCCAGTACTTTGGGGGGTCCAATTAAGTCAGAGATTCCAACAAAATATGCGATATAAGCAATCAAGATAACAAGAGGCGATATGGTAAGCGCTAGCGGAAGATTTCGCTTACTGTTTTTGATTTCATTACTGATAGAGGTCGCGACAATCCAACCATCAAAAGAAAATGCAATGGGTGCAAAGGCTGCAACCCATCCTAAGTTAGTCGTGGCATTTGAAAAGTTATTTACATCGTTTGAGATCTGACCACCTGTATTTCCAAGAAATAATCCGGCAACCGCAATAACAAGTAATGGTATTATCTTAATGATCATCGCTGTATTTTGAAAATAGCCTCCCAACTTAGCTGATAAGGTATTGAGGATAAATAGCACGGTTAGGCAGAGGGTACCTATGATAATTGTTCTCTCTAAGTTATATGCAAGCCCCGATAACTGGCTGATATAAATTCCCGTTACCCAAGCTACCACAGCCGAAAGTGTGGGAAGATACAAAAAAGTCTGAAACCATCCAAAGGCACAAGAGGTTCCGATTCCGACGAATTCCTCCGTATATGCAATCAGTCCGCCCGGCTTATCCGTCAGATTGGCAAGTTGTGATATCGCAAGACAGCCAAATACAATTGCAATAGCAGCGATAATAAAAACTATTATGCCCAGTAGCACATTACCCTGCGTATAGCCAAGTACATTATCTGCTTTAAAAAAGATACCTGATCCGATTACTATACCTGTAATCATGGTAATTGCCGTAAATAAACCATATTTTCTTTTATCCATATACCCTCCGATCCTAAAATTTGTCATAGAGTATCCTTCCTATCTGTCGCATTAACTTTGCAGGCATGCCCTTGTGATTAGTTTGTGTCGAGGATTTCAGTCACAAAATCCTAATAAAAGCTAGTAAATATAAGAATGAAATCATTGATACGGCAAAAAAGGAATACCTAGTATTCATTAGGTATTCCTTATTATGTGCCAAATTTTAATTTTAATTTTATCGTAAAAAATATCTTTATATCACATCTGTTCATTTTAAATTATTGATTCTATATTTAATGCGAATACTTCCAATAACAAAAATCGTCCTTCTAAATATAAGTCTCAATCAACTTCTTCGTTTTTTTATCAAGAATTTCACCGGTTAACGCATTTGATATATAACAATCTATTTTCTTATGGGTTAAATGATCGGATAAGGGCGTATTCCTTCTTATATCAAGCAGAGCATATAGAATATCCGTCAGGATTAGTTTTCTCATCGTATCCTTCAACTGAGCTAAATCCATTTCTATAAGACGTCCTGCAATTAATTGATTAAGCTTTGGATGTACCGATGTAATCTTTGGTAATGCCTGAATACATTGACGTATCGTAATCGGCTTTTCATCTGCAAGTAGCGACAGATAGCTGTCTATCGTACTTTCCATCCTATCATCCATATCCCACTTTGCATTCTCAGCTATCAACATCAGTCCTATGCTGCGCTGATAAGAATTATCACTTTTCAACTTTTCAGTAAAGGTCTGCCAATATAGAAATACATCATCTGAAATTTGAGATCTAACTTGCAACAGTTGTAATGCCTTGTATCGGATTTTATCATCTTTTTCATTTAGCCACTGAACCAGGCAGAAAGTATCTTCCTTGCTGATTGTTTCTGATACTGACGCAAGATTTTCTTTATCAAGTTCTAATAAAGCCATTTCATCCATCATAATTGCTCTCCATTCTCCGATATAACTATTATTTGTAAGACATTAAATTAAATATAATATTTTACCATTCAGATATCAAGACCCAATAACGCTTGCTACTTAATGCTTTCATATATTATACCAAATTAAATCCGACATCAGTATGTTATATTAAAGAAAGGAATGAACACAATTGTAGAAGTATTAAAGAAAGGAAAGAACACAATTGTAGAAGTATCAATGACTTTATATTACTCTTCCAATAATTCCTTGATTTAAGTTCTAATAGACAAGCTCCTCAAATATTTCTTTTACCGTCGTCATTTTCTCCAGTCGATGAACATTATCACCACAGAAAATCAACCCTTCCTCCAGATTCCCTTCCACAGCATTGGTTAACGCTTTTGTAATACAGTAGGGTGTATCCTTCGGATTGCAGTGTTCCAGACAATTAAAGCATTTTGTTATAGCTACTTTTTTTTCGCTGACCCCTTTTAGAAAGGTATTCATAATAGCACGACCCGGCATACCTACAGGACTGATTACGATGCATACATCCTCTTCCTTTGCATTAAGATATGCATTCTTATATTCCTGACTTGCATCACATTCTTCGGTTACAACAAATCGAGTCGAAATCTGCACCCCATCGGCACCAAGCGAAATCGCATGCTTGATATCTGTCTGATCGAAGATACCTCCTGCGATTATTACGGGAATATCCCGGTTATATTTCTCTTCAAATTCTTTTTTACATTCAATGATTCCGATCATCTCGGTATCATAATCAAGTTCATCTATATGGTCCAGCTGTTCTTTAGAAAACCCCAGATGCCCTCCGGCGTGCGGTCCCTCGATAACAAGAAAATCTGCTGTGGTCTTATATTTTTTATCCCACATCTTAAGAATGACAGATGCTGCTCTTATACTGGATACAATAGGTGCAATTTTTGTCTTAAAGCCCTTCACCAGTTCAGGAAGAGTAATTGGAAGTCCGGCTCCCGATATAATAACATCCGCTCCACCCTCGCAAGCAGCCTTAACATAACGTTCGAATTGCTTCGTTGCTACCATAATATTAACACCGACAATACCGCCCTGTGCAATTTCCTTCGCTAACTTTAAATGTTTTTTTATTGCACCTAAGTTCGTCTCAATCTGATGCTTGTCAAAATCCGGTTCATCGTAACCGATCTGCGCAGTTGAGATAATACCGATACCACCTTCTCTTGCAACAGCCCCGGCCAGTCTTGACCTGCTTACACCTACGCCCATCCCACCTTGGATTATTGGAAATCTGGCTGTCAGTTCACCGATTACTAATGGTTTCATATTCATATAGTACCACTCCTTACAGATCTAAATTTTACTTTGATAATCAAACTATATCGATTTTTAAAACCGGTTTCAACCGGACAAATTAATTATATATTGATTATAGAGGTTATGTCAAGATGTAGTAGCCTATATTTCTATTTTATCTGGTTATTATTACTAGGTCAGAATCCGTAACAGTTTACTTAATCTCATAAATGTTAATCTTCTGCGGACATAGGGGCTTAATATTAATGTTAATTCTTTAATATCTGTTGGAAGTTTAAGCTCCTGCATTGAGGTGATACAACCGGCAGCCTTTAATTTATCCTTCATGTCCTCAGACTTAGGTAATTTTTTTAGCTCGAGTTCAATCTCCGGTAATTGCTTTAATAAATTATCTAAATCAATATCCATAAGTAGACTTCTACCGTTTTCCTCCATAACTTTTTGATACAGTCCCTTTTTACCAAAGGTAGCTTTCAAAAGCTCTTCCTCATAATCCTTATGGTCAACAACCTGACACTTGTTGCTTTCAATTGCTTTTTGTAGCTTCTCATAGTGTTCCAGACATAGTATTAGGCCTACTGAAACCTTTTCACCATGTAAATAATCGATTGGTTCATTGATCACATTCATTTCCCACAGATGAGAAATATGATGCTCTGCTCCTGATGCCGGTCTGGAATTACCCACCATCTGCATCGCCACACCGGAAAGAATAAGCGCATACATTAATTTTTCCATGCATTCACCGTCGCCACCCCTAATCTTACCAAGTATGCCGTCCACCTCCTGCAGCGCTTCCATCTCCAGTTGATAAATGATAGGACATATATATTCGCCGGTTACAATATGAGATATTTTCCAATCAGCAAGTGCAATATACTTTCCCATTAGATCCGATATTCCCGAAGCCGTCAGACGATACGGCGCTTTCGCAAAGATATATGTATCTGCAAGTACACAGATTGGTGCTTTGGCCGGAACCGTCTTTTTCATTCCATCCCAGGTAAGAGCCGCAACCGTGGATACAAAGCCGTCCACACTGGCAGCCGTAGGTATTGAAATGAACGGAATTCTTCTTTCATATGCAAGATATCTGGTTAAATCGTGAATCGTACCGCTTCCGACTGCAATCAGAATATCCGCCGAGACATTTAACTTTGCATCCAAGACAGAGATATTTTTATTATCAGCATGTAAGTCACTGCCATCTAATTCGACAGTTTCATATTTTGTATAGTATTCGCCAAGTGCTTCTTTTGTTGCTTGCTTTGTGTTGGTATCACATATAAATACCGGAAATTGATAATTCGGTAGATATTTCTTAAGATGCCTTACAGCATTCGCTTCAATATAAATTTCTTTCACTGAAATATCATGTGTATGCCCACAGCTGCATGAATTTGAAAAACGATCCAAATTAATCTTCATAAGTCCTCCTGTTTAATTTAAATAAGTTGTAACTATTCAGTCACTGCGGTTCTTTCGAACCGATGCCTAAATATGTTGAAAAGCACATATTTGGGCGCTGATTTTTCTTACAAATAGGACAGACATCCCAAAAATGATGCTGTCCCTTTTGTAATGATTATTTTATTCCTGTGGTATCATGGGCAAGATTACTGTAGATGGATACTCACTATCATGATATATTTTCTGTACTGCCGAACAATACTCTGTTTCAAACCCGACACGACCACCTGTGTTCAGATTAACATCCGCATCCGGGAATAAGCTGCTTGTGATGTCCAGTCTGATTTTATGTCCGGCCGGCAAAACGATTGATATATTCCCGACATCGATGATAAATTTATACACCTTTTCAGGTTCCAGAAATGATGCAGTCTCACCATCTCGGTACCTTGCACGTATTAATTTCATGCCTAGATTAATAGCTCTTCCATCCGGATGAACATCACTTAGCTTACCAACAAAATCAGTATCAATTGCAGAAGATGAGGCATACAGCTCTACCTGAAGCGGCCCCGTAATCTCAGTTTCTTCTGTAAATGCCGGTGAGGTATATACCAGTACATCATTTCTTTGCTCATTCGGACGCTGATCCTGAATCATAAAATGTCCGGCCTCACCTGTACTGCCGGGAACCGGATTGGAAGGATCGTGTATATAACTGTCTGTAAATTTATCAATGGGCATTTCTGTTGATAGGTACCCGTTTCCGGAAAGCGAATTTGCATTTCCCTGGCTGTGAAGATAATATTTCACATATTTTGTTCTCTTCAAAGGCCATTCATATTCGTCTCTCCATTGATTCTTACCCAATACGAATAATTTTACCGGAGCGCCTGACATATATTCACTGTTAATACCCTTCATCCAATAATCAAACCAGGAAATGAGTTTACCGGTAATACCTGCATTGTCACAGGCAGCTTCTGGCCCATAATCATAACCGTCTACATATTGTGATAATTGGTCTCCATGTGTCCAGGGTCCGATAATCAGTCTGGTTCCGTCTCTACAGGCTTCACTTCCGCCTCTTTTTTTAAATTCGACATAATTATAAATCGTTTTATCTCTAAGGAAGTCGTACCAGCCCGTTAAGATCAGACAGGGCACCTGTACATCCTCAAAGCCTTCCACGCGTCCGATTTTCGTGAGATATTCTTTATTATCAATGTTTTCTAAAAGCTCATTTTGAAAGTCTAACCCCGGAACTCCCGGTATGTTTGCTGCCGGCATATCTTTCAAAGGCAGATATTTCAGCTGTTCCTCTCCGTGTTCCATACAATACTGCATTTTTTCCAATGCTTCCTTGGATAGTGTATTTTCGATATATTTTTCTCTTTCCAAGGCTCTTCCGTAAATCCATCCATATAATACATTGGAAAAGACACCAAAGTCATAGATTGCGGGAAACTTAGTCCAGGAGGTCTGGAACGGACAAATTGCTTTCAAGTGCGGGGGTCTGCTCTGTGCTGCCGCTAACTGTGAGAATCCGTGGTAAGACTCTCCGACCATTCCAACCATTTCATTACACCAGGGTTGTAGGGCAACCCATTCAATGGTATCGTATCCGTCTTCGGTCTGGTGACCGGCGGGG
>WSSedL1CaDRAFT_10000979_pt1 | contig 18244 bp, 14 predicted proteins | sample WetSurSL1Cattail_FD_9464 | JGI IMG/M metagenome (IMG submission 9464)
CGCGTGGCTTTTCTCGACGGCCGCGTGGCTTTTCTTCACGGCCGCGTGGCTTTCTTCGACGGCCGCATGGCTTTTCTTCACGGCCGCGTGGCTTTCTTCGACGGCCGCATGGCTTTTCTTCACGGCCGCGTGGCTTTTCTTCACGGCCGCGTGGCTTTTCTTCACGGCCGCATGGCTTTTCTTCACGGCCGCGTGGCTTTTCTCGACGGCCGCATGGCTTTTCTTCACGGCCGCGCGGCTTTTTACTTTGACCATCCGGCTATATTTGCATAAATGGTTTATTTTAAGGTGTATGCTGATGTATTTGTAAAACGACGGGCAAATCTGCTTATCCTGATGATGGAAATAACAATTAGATACGGATAAAATGTAAAAATAATGGAGTAGTGTGAATAATTTTACGGCAAAATGTTTGTGCAATTAAAAATTAACGTTATATTTGTAGCGTTATTTTGACAATAATCTATTGTGTTAGCTGTTTCGTTTTTTATCTTAGTTGTTTTATGAGTAATTTTCGAACCGCGAATGTGTTTGTTAAGACACAAATGCATTCATTTATTGCTTTAGTAAAGGAAAAGCGCTTACAGTTTTTAATTTTAATGGCTACTGTTGCGGTCATCACCTTTTTTTTGTTCGAAGCCGAGCCGTATAATATCTCACTTTGGCACGATGAATATAAAATTCTGAAACTTTCGGGCTATGCCTTTATTTATGTTGGCACCATCTGTGCATATCTTCTTTTTATTTCTCCAGCTATTTTTTATCCACAGGCTCTAAACCTTTACACCTTCTCTCGTATCAGTGGTTTGTTTTGTCTGATTGTCATCACTATCGGAGCTCTTGACTGGCTTTATTCAGATTGTGTGAACGATGATTATGAGGCAAGTATAAGTTCTCTTTTGAAATCAATCAAACATGTGTTTATTATCAGTTTAATTTTCTTTGTGTGTTATATAGGACATTTGTTGCATCGCAACAGTAAAAACGAACTAAAGTCAGTAAAGCAAAAACCCGAAACCTTGATTACTTTTGATAAGTTTAGTGTGTCACTTACCAATATTATGCTGATAAAATCGGACGAAAATTATATTTTTATCCATTATATGCTCGAAGGATCTCCTGCAAAGATTCAGCTGCGGTATAAAATATCAAATGCAGAGGAGCAGTTGTCTGCTTACAATCACTTTATTCGCGTTCGAAAATCCCATCTGGTAAATATGGAGTACATCAATAAGAAAGATTTAGATCTGAATTCTACTACTCTTAAAATAGAGGGAATAGATGAATCAATTATGATCGGTAGAATATTTAAACGTAATTTTAAAGCCTGGCTGATTGCTAATGTCAATCTTTCTTCACGGTCTGATAGAAACAGGAAAGTGAAGTAGGAGAGTTATATCTGAAAGGCTTGTAATTTATTATTGACAATTATCCTTGTACTTATCTAATCAAAAGAATTTACCACAATCCCGAAGATCAGGATGTTCCAAGGTACAAAAGTTGCACAAAAGTTTTTATGAAATAAAAACTTCGCTTTTATCTCCTTGAAAACTCATCTAGTATGGAGCTTAAGATTTTCCTTTTCTGCTTTTGTGTATCTTTTGCGGCTTTAGTGCTGAATTATTTTCAAAGTCTACACAAGATAATATCTGTCGATATTCTTTTAGGTAACAAAGCGGATGTCCATATTCAATTATATGGGTGTAAAAGAATCAAAGCTTATCCCGAACTGAGGTAAATAACAATCTAAGCACAATCATTTATTTGCCCACCTACTAAAGGTGATTTTGTAGTCAGTAAGCCTTTTCTATCTACAGTTTGTCACTGCTTCGAGGCCGTTTGTCACAGCCAATTTTCATTTGTCACAGTTTTAAGTTCGTTTGTCACAAAGCCTCTTTTTTATGATTGATATTAGAAATCAACTGTTTATATTTGCATCGGTTTCTAGCCGGACTAAGGTTAAGTTTAGGAAGAACCGAGTGTTAATCGATAAATATAATATAGTATGCCAAATTCTAGAGTGCCACAAACTATTATTAGTTTTAATCCGTATGTAAATAATGCGACGGACTATTTGAATGCAGGAACACCTAAGACCCATGTGCGTTTAGGTATTACTGAAAATGAGATGACTTTATTGAACGGGATTGTTACCCAATGGAATCCTTTGTATGCTTTGTACAGTGATAAAGAAAAAACCCGAACATCTTTAGTTGTAGCTCAGTTACAGGATTTAATGGAGGAATTTAATGATCTGAATCAGTCGAACCACTTGCTGGATCGTATTGCAGCCTCTGCTAATGTAACCATAGAGGACTTAAAAACCTTTAATATCAAGGTTCCCTCTAGTAAACGCAGCATTGGGGTGCAACCCATTCAAGTAGGCATTGATGTTACTATCCAACTATTGGGTGGTGGTTCGATAACTTTTAAATGTCGGGAAGAAGGGAGTTCAAGTGCTTCAATTATTGACGGAGCTGACAGTATTCAATTTGCTTATATGGTGGGAACCACTCCGCCCGAATCGGTCGATGCTGTAGGTATTATATTAGGTATCACTACCAGGGCTACTTTTACATTGGCCTTAGGTACGGGAGCATCTACAAAATACCTGTATATTTACTTCCGTTGGTATAATGCCAAACATCCTGAATTGGCAGGGCCCTGGTCTCGTGTAGTAAGTACCATTATTGTTTAAAAGCAGTATCAAAGATTAAGAGTTGAAGAATGAGAAAAGAGAATGTTACCGGACATTCTCTTTTCTTGTAATAAGCAAGCATATCTTTCTTTATCAGCATACATTATTTTAAGAAAGAACCGGAATTTCAATTAAAATCGGGTCTGTTTTTAATTTTTACTACAATATTTTCCAAATAATTGGACAGTATGACGGGCTTAATCTGGAAGTTAATTGTATATTTGCATTTGAAAAGAATACTAATCATTCATGCAAATCAGTAGTTGAAAAAAAATAGTCCGTAGGACTTATATATTCATAGAATAAAGAAATATGTATGCCTATTGTCTGTAGGACATTCACATTTTTTCGGTGTAACTACGGAGAATTGGTTGTATCTGTTTTCATCTTCTATTGATATGTATTCCCTACGGGAAATAACTCATTAGAAATAGAATGTGTATGCATGCAACCCCTGATTCACATTAATCATTAATCACTAACCATTAATCATTAAAAAGTTGTTCTCAATCATTATTCCACTCTACAACAAAGCTGCTTATGTGCAAAAAGCCATAGAGTCGGTTCGTGCTCAGACTTGTCAGGAGTTTGAGCTTATTGTTGTGAATGATGGCTCTTCAGACAATTCGTTGGAAGTTGTCCGTAATCTTCAACTATCAACTATCAACTATCAACTGTTAACTCAAACCAATCAAGGGGTTTCTGTGGCGCGGAACAACGGAGTAAAAGCAGCGCAATATGATTATATAGCTTTTCTGGATGCCGATGATTGGTGGGAACCAAGCTACTTGGAAGAAATGAAACGGCTTATTGAAGGGTTTCCCGAAGCAGGTGTATATGGTAGCAGTTATTTTAAAGTCAAAAACGGACAATTTATCCGAGCGACAATAGGAGTAGCACCGGACTTTAATCGCGGATTGATAAACTACTTTCAGGTATATGCCAAAACGATGTATATGCCACTTTGGACAGGTGCCACAATTATAAAAAAGAGTATTTTCGAATCCGAAAAAGGATTTAAACCGGAGTTGAAGCTGGGAGAAGATTTTGATCTCTGGGTAAGAGTAGCCCTGAACTATCCGGTTGCTTTTGTGAATAAACCCTTATCGAATTATAATCAGGATGTAGATTTGCAATATAGGGCAATAGGGGAAAAATTATACAAACCGGAAGAACATATGCTTTTTAGTAATTACGGAGACTTGCAAAAGAACCCGGATTTTCAGTTTCTCTATGAACGGTTAGCTCTATATGGCTTATTGCCTTATTATTTGTCTGGAAACAATAAAAAGGAAGTGACTGAAATTTTAGCTGGAATTAATTGGGCAAAGCATGAGTTCAAATATAAGCTATATTATAAATTGTTGCCCAAAGCTTTAGTTCGTCTCTGGATGACAACAATGAAACTAGGATCAATATTGAAAAGAAAAAAACTAGTTAGTAGTTAGTAGTTAGTAGTTAGTAGTAGGTAGTAGGTAGTAGGTAGTTAGTAGTAGGTAGTAGGTAGTAGGTAGTTAGTAGTAGGTAGTGGGTAGTAGGTAGTAAGTAGTAGGTAGTAAGTAGTAAGTAGTAAGTGGTAAGAAGTGAGTAGTAGGTGGTAAGTAGTAGAAAGTAATTTGACAAGAACTGATAATCAGTAATTATCAACTACTACCCACTAGCTATCAACTGTCAACTGTCAACTGTCAACTGTCAACTGTGAACTGTGAACTACTAACTACCTACTACCTACTACCCACTATCAACTATCAACTATCAACTATCAACTACTAACTACCCACTACCAACTACCCACTACCAACTACCTACTACCCACTACCTACTACCAACTACCCACTACCTACTATATGAAAATAGCATACTTATTAGGTTCTCTTAATCGCGGCGGTACTGAAACTTTGATGCTGGATGTGTTCCGTAATGCCCAGAAGCAAGAACTGGATGTTATCGGAGTATACAGGAAAGGAGGACAGCTGGAATCGGATTTTATACAAAGTGGTATAACTATGTATCAACTTCCGGTAACGAAAAATCCGGTACGATACATATTTCGGCTTCGTAAATTATTACAGCAAAATAATATAACAGTAGTTCATGCTCAACAACCCATTGATGCTCTTTTTGCCTGGTTGGCTTGTTGGCATACAGGAATAAAACTGATACTTACTTTTCATGGTTACGATTTTGATGTTCAAAAGTCCGGATTGTTTATTCTGAAATTTATTATAAAACGAACAGATGTCAATCTATTTGTCAGTAAAGCACAGCGGGAATATTATCAGCAAAAATATTCGTTGACGCCCGAAAAGCAACAAGTGGTTTATAATGGTGTTTCGTTTGAAAAATTGGATACTATTTTAGACTATCATATAAGCAATTTACGTGAAGAATTACATATCACTCCCGATACACTATTACTTGGTACTGTTGGTAATTTTAATTCTGTTCGTGATCAACTTACATTGTGTCGTTTCCTGAAGCTATTGGATAAACATGAAATAGATTTTCATTTTGTTTTTGTTGGAAAACGAATTGAAGCTACTCCAGATTTATACAATGAATGTTTTAATTTTTGTCAGAAGAACGGACTTTCAACTAAAGTTTCATTTTTAGGTTCCCGAAATGATGTTCCGGTTATACTTCATCAGTTGGATGCTTTTCTGTACGCTACTAATTATGATACTTTTGGTATAGCCATGGTGGAGGCCATGGCAGTTGGAATTCCGGTATTTGTCAATGACTGGAAAGTAATGACGGAAATAAGCGATTCAGGAAAATATGCCACAGTCTATAAAACCGGGGATGAAGTGGATTTACTTCAACAATTTATGGTATTTTTGCAAAACAAAGAAACTTATATAGATAAAGCACAAGAAGCAGCTTGTTTTGTACGTGAAAGATACAGCATAGAGAAACATATTGAAAATCTGAAACGACTTTATAATAGTCGGTAGTCGGTAGTAAGTAGTCGGTAGTCGGTAGTAAGTAGTGGGTAGTAAGTAGATAGTGTGATAAATGCATTGTATTGATAAAAAATATTACTTTGTATAGATGAATAAGACAAACCAGGGTTTTAAAGATTTAATGGCTTATCAAAAAGCTTTTCAGCAGGCATGTGAGATTTTTGATATTACGTTGAGCTTTCCTAAAGATGAAAGATATTCATTAACAGATCAGATTCGGAGGTCTTCACGCTCGGTATGTGCAAATCTGGCAGAAGCTTATAGAAAACGTGATTATCCCAAGCATTTCTCATTGAAGATAACTGATTGTATGGGTGAGAATAGCGAAACTCTTGTTTGGTTCGATTTCTCATTAAATTGTAAATATATTTCAAAGGAAACTTATAATCAGCTTATAGAACTAAATGAAGAAGTTGGAAAGCTATTATCTTATATGTTGAATAATCCGGAAAAGTTTGGCGTTAAGCAAATGTAAATGATTAATGGATAGTTTCTAGTAAGTAGTAGGTAGTAAGTAGTAGTTGGTAAGTAATAGTTGGTAAGTAATAGGTAGTAAAGTTTTTAATTATTTACCAATATCTTCTAGCTTCTAACTCTTTATTCCGACCTTCCGACTACTTACTACCGACTACCGACTAGAAACTTCTTACTAAAAATGATAAACTTCTTTCCCAAATATTTCACTGAAAAGGCCATGCTGCTCTATGTAGTAGCATTGGTGTTGGTCAGTGCTATCTTTTTTTCGCACGTATTATCCTTAATGTTTATCTTTTTTGGTTTGGTTGAGGTAATTGCATTTTTTTATTTTTCCAATTTGCTGACTAAGAAATGGTCTGTTTTCTCAACAAAAAGGTTTCTCAACGATCTATTCCTGACTTCTCTTCTTATCCGGTTAGGTTGGGTTCTGTTTAGTTATGTATTTTATGTGTCCATGAATGGAGATCCTTTTGAGTTTTTTGCAGCAGACTCAAAGATGTATCACGAAAGTGCTGTGTGGATACATAATTTGATTATAACTAATCAGGGACTTCAACCTTTTCTTAATTCATTGAAGGGAGGATATTCCGATGCGGGTTATGCTGTCTATCTGGGCTTTCAATATATCCTTACCGGCGATTCTATTCTTATCGAACGGTTGCTAAAAGCATTTTATGGCGCATTTACCTGTGTCTTGATTTATAAGTTCTCTGTACGTAACTTTGGGGAAGAAGTAGCGCGCATGGCTGCCATATTTTGTATGCTGATGCCTACCCTGATTTATTATTGCGGAGTACATTTAAAAGAAGTGGAAATGCTTTTACTTACTGTGTGGTTTATGGAGCGAGCTGATGCCATGTTGCGTAATAAAAATTTTAATTTTGCAGAAATAGCTCCTCCCTTACTAATTGCCGGGTTGCTATTTTTTTTCCGAACAGTATTAGGAGCCACAGCTTTGTTTGCTTTGTTTACTGCTCTGATGTTTTCATCCACAAAAGTAGTAGGCTGGGGGAAACGTTTGGTATTGATTCTGTGGATACTCGGAACAGTAGTTTATTTTATTGGAGGTGAAATATCAACCGAAGTAGAGCAGGTATGGAAAGATAGTGATAAAAACCAATCTTCATCCATGGACTACCGTTCCATTCAGGAGGGTGGAAATAAGTATGCGAAATACGCAACTACAGCTATATTTGCTCCTATTATTTTTGTTATGCCTTTCCCTACTATGGTTAGTACCGAAGGTCAACCTACTTCGCAGATGTGGAATGGAGGTTATTTTGTAAAGAACTTTATGGCATTTTTTGTCCTTTTGGCGTTTGTCTGGGTGTTGAAAAATAAGAAGTGGCGGGACTATACACTGATAGGTTCATTTATTATTGGCTATCTGGGTACTCTGGCAAAGAGTTCTTTTGCACAGGCAGAACGTTTTCATCAACCGGCTTTACCATTTCTACTGATTGTAGCGGCTTTTGGAATAAGTAAGCTAACTAATAAAGATAAGAAATACTTTAAATGGTATATAGCGTTTCTTTTTATTGCCCTTCTTGGTTGGAACTATTTTAAATTGGCAGGAAGAGGGTTGGCGTAAATAGTTATGAGTTATGAGTTATGAATTATGAATGATCAGTGATCAATTATCAATAACAATCTAATAACTATTTAATAACCAAATAACAAGTACCCTAATGAAAATCTTAATCGTATCAAGTCGTAACTCGGGAAAGATTGCTCCGTTTATACAAGAACAGGGAGATGCTTTGTCGCGATCGGGTGTGACGATAGCTTATTTCCCGATTGTAGGAAAGGGTATTTGGGGTTATCTGAAAAACCGGACACGATTGTTGTCAGTACTGTCTGATTTTCAACCTGACTTGATTCATGCTCATTACGGATTATCGGGTTTATTGGCTAACATGCAGCGTTCGGTTCCGGTAATAACTACCTATCATGGAAGTGATATTAATGATAAACGGATATACCTGTTTTCAAGATTAAATATGTTTTTATCGGCATATAATATCTTTGTTTCGGAGAAAAACAGAAAGATGTCAGGCCAGAATACCAGGCAGTCATTGATTCCTTGTGGTGTGAATACGGACTTATTTATAATAAAAGATCAGGCCGGGGCCCGTAAATGTCTGAATCTGGAACTTAATAAAAAGTATATCTTATTTTCAGGAGCTTTTGCCAATCCGGTAAAGAATTTCGTATTGGCCAATGCAGCGGTGTCTTTGCTTGAGGATGTTAAGCTGATAGAATTGGTTGCTTACACACGCGAAGAAGTTGCATTATTACTGAATGCTGTAGATGTAATGTTGATGACCAGCCTTTCCGAAGGTTCGCCACAAATCATTAAAGAAGCCATGGCTTGTAATTGTCCGATAGTTTCAGTTCCTGTTGGGGATGTCGAAGATGTTATCGGTTATACTCCCGGTTGTTTTATTGCTACTTACGAGCCAACAGATATAGCTGCAAAGCTCCGGCAAGTTTTACAATCGGGAAAACGAACGGAGGGAAGAAACAGAGTATTGACCATGGGATTAGATGGCGATACGATAGCAAGTAAGATTCAGGATATTTATAAGAGACTAATAACAGATAAACAATCTCATAGAGGATGATGGATGTAAACTTAGATAAAATAAAGCTGATTATCTGGGATCTGGATAATACGTTTTGGAAGGGTACAATCAGCGAGATTGAAATTCAACCCATAATGAGTAATTGTGAATTGATTGTCGCACTTACCAATTGTGGAATCATAAACAGTATTTGTTCTAAAAACGACTATGCAACAGCAGCACAAAAGTTGAAAGAACTGAATGTCTGGGATTATTTTGTATTTTCGTCTATCGACTGGCAACCGAAAGGACAACGGATCCGGACAATTGTACAGTCGATGGCTTTACGTCCGGAAAATGTTCTGTTTATTGATGATGAAATAACAAACTTACGGGAAGCTCAGCATTATCTTCCTGACCTGATGGTAGCCGGGCCTGAAATCATTGATAGGCTTCAGCAATATGTTGAAGCAAAGGATAAGAAGGATACGAACCACTCCCGACTGGATCAATACAAATTATTAGAAATAAAAAATACGGAGCAACAAAAATATAATAGTAATGAAGAGTTTTTGTTTGCTAGCGATATACGGGTTTCCATTTCAGAAGATTGTAACAGGGAATCGGATCGTATTCATGAGCTTATACAACGTTCCAATCAATTAAACTTTACGAAAAAGAGAATATCAGCTGAAGAACTGAAAATTTTAATCAATAGGGAAGACGCAAGATGTGGTTATGTGTCGGTAACCGATAAATATGGTGACTATGGCATCGTCGGGTTTTACGCTCTTGTTGGAAATAAGTTGGAGCATTTTTTGTTTTCGTGTCGTACAATTGGTTTGGGAGTGGAGCAGTATGTTTACTCGGTTTTAAACTGTCCTCAACTGGATGTAGTGGGAGAGGTAGTTGCTGAACTTAAGAAGACTGAGCAACCTGCCTGGATAAACCAAACCGATCATGTTGCAAAACATCCTGAATGGGATGAAATAAAGGAACAACCGTCGGAATCGGCCAAAGTTTTGATTAAAGGTCCGTGCGATTTATCTAAGTCAATGACTTATATCAAAAGCAGTGATTTGTTTGACTATGAATTTACCTATGTAAATGAAAAGGGCGGTAATATTATTGAGGCTCACAACCATTCTGTTCACATCGTAGGGCTAAAAGAATATACGGATAAACAGAAAGACGAAATAGTTTCGGATTGTATCTTTGTAGATCGGGATATGCTTGATGGGTCGTTTTTTGAAACAAAATATGATATTATTGTTCTGAGCACGCTTATTGAATCCAATTATGGAATTTATAAAAAACGGGATTCCAATCTTCAGGTTGCTTTTGGTTCTAATTTAATATCGTTGACTGATAAGCAAAACTGGCAACAATATATACAAGGGAGTATTTATACCGGAAATAATATATTTACAGAGTCTTATCTGGCCGGTTTTTCCGAAAAATACGAGTTTGTGGGAAAAACAAATCCTCAGGATTATATCGAACGGATTAAGCAAATATTGAATTATCTTGACAAACAAACCACCTTATGTTTGCTTTTGGGTGTTGAGTTTTCCTGCGATAAAGATTCAGACCCGTTTTCTAAAAACAGGCATAGGGAGCATGCCGAATTAAATGCCGCAATACGTGTTTTTGCTCAGGAATGTCCTCAATTGGAATTGATTGATCTGAATGACATTGTGAAAAGTCAAAGTGATTTTACGGATGGCATAAATCATTTCACTTCCAGAGTTTATTACGAAATTGCGCAGAAGATAAGTGCTGTAATAAATAAAAAACAAGATATTCCGATAGAGAATTACTCAACTTTTTTTATCTATTTGGATCGGGTTATACTATTTGTCAGAACAATACTAAAAAGGACTTTTCGAACAGACAGTCGGCTTTATAAGTTTTTCAAAGCAGTGTATTTAATAATTAGTAGAAAAAAGAAATAAAACTATCCAGTTTCATGATTCATTCATCTGTTTCCGAAATCGATCTCCATCAATGGCGTGAGTTGGTAGATAAATCATCTACTGCTTCATTTTTCCAGACTCCGGACTGTTATGATTTTTATACTTCACTTTCATTCCTAGAACCATTTGTATATGGAGTTTCAGAAGAGAGAATGCTGAAAGGGGTTGTGTGTGGCTATGTGATTGCGGACGGAAATGCAATGAAGCGTTTTTTTAGTCGGCGTGCCATTGTTCCCGGTGGATTATTATTGGATAATGACATTTCAGCAGATGCTTTAAAGTCACTTCTGAATCATTTGGAACAAGAACTTAGTAGACGGGCTATTTATATTGAAGTTCGTAATTATTCTGACTATTCAGTATTTAAATCAGTATTTAAATTTGCAGGTTTCAATTATCAGCCTCATCTGAATTTTCATATAGCAATTTCCGATGTTGATGCTGCTTTGAAACAACTCAACAGCACTAAACGAAGAGATGTGAAACTTTCACGCAAAGAGGGTGCTGAATGGCTTGAAGCTACTGAACCGGATGATGTAAAGTCTTATTACAAGTTATTGCAACATTTATATAAAACTAAAATAAAAACACCTCTGTTTCCTCTTGAGTTTTTTGAAAAGATAGTTCAGTCCCGGTATGGAAAGCTTTTTATAATAAAATATCAGGGAGATGTGATAGGAGGAAGTGTATGTGTGCTGTTGCCAGGCAGGACTGTATATGAATGGTTTGTTTGTGGACTGGATGGCCGGATAAAAAATGTCTATCCCTCTACAGTAGCTACCTGGGCCGGGATTGAATATGCAGCCTCAAACGGTTTTACTTGTTTTGATATGATGGGAGCCGGTAAGCCCGAGGAAGGCTATGGAGTACGTGAATTTAAATCTAAGTTTGGAGGACAGTTAGTTGAACACGGACGCTTTTTGTATGTTTCCAAACCCCGATTATATGCGTTGGGTCGATATGTTGTCAAAAAATTAAAATCAAAGTAAGGTAAATCTGTATAATTTATCACTAACCACTAATCGTTAATCACTTTCAGAGATGAATATACTTATGGACATTGCCCATCCGGCTCATGTACATTTACTCAAAAATACTTATTTTGAACTAATCAAAAGAGGACATCGGGTAATTGTAACCGTGAAGGACATTCCGGCTGCCAGATCGTTATTGGATCTTTATCATATTCCATATAAATACCTGGGAGGTAAAAATGATACTTTGCTAGGCAAAGCCTTTCTGCAATTTAAATATAATCTCCAACTCTGGAGTCTGGTTATTTCTGAAAAAATTGAGATCGGTTTTGGTTCATCTCTTACGTTGGCACATATTTCCCGTATAACGCGTATGCATTCCATCATTCTGGATGACGATGATGATGTTGTTGAACCTCTTTTTGTGAAATATGCCCACCCTTATGCAGATGTTGTATTGAGTCCGGAATGTACCAAAAGAGCAACTAAAAAACTTATCTCATACCGGGGATATCATGAGTTAGCCTATTTGCATCCGAATTGTTTTACTCCGGATAGTTCGGTGTTGAGCGAAATAGGATTAAAAGAAGGTGATCCGTATTTTGTGTTGCGGTTCAATGCATTTAAAGCTCATCATGATGTCGGCGTGAAAGGCTTGTCCTTAGACTACAAACGCAAGTTAATTGCCATTTTGGAACAAAAGGGAAAGGTGTTTATCACAACCGAAAGAGAAATTGATTCTGAATTTAAGAAGTATCAATTGCTTTTATCTCCGGAAAAAGTACACTCTCTTATTTATTATGCCACTATGTTGGTTGGTGATAGTCAGACTATGACTTCTGAAGCAGCAGTGTTAGGGACACCGGCTATCAGGATGAATAGTTTTGTAGGTCAGATTTCCTATTTGGAAGAAGAGGAACATAAGTATGGTTTGACATACGGTTTTCTGCCTGACAAATTTGATGATATGTTGATCCGAATAGAAGAGCTGCTTTCATTCTCTGATTTAAAAACGATCTGGCAGGGGCGTAAAGAAAAAATGTTGAAAGATAAAATAGATGTCACAGCATTTTATATGTGGTTTATTGAAAACTATCCCAAATCAAAACAGATAATGAGAGAAAATTCCGGTTTTCAAGATAGCTTCCGCTGAATAAGGAACTAAAATATGCATTTTTGTTGTATTTTTGAGCTTCGTTTGCGAGTTTGCTGAAAACGGTACTTGTATTGGTTCATAAAAATATCCTGCCATCATACATATTATAAAAGTTGTCTCAGCCCTCAACGCATTCAAAATTAATCTCTAAATGAAGATACTTATATATCTGGGTCATCCAGCACATTTTTATGTTTATCGCAACTCAATCCAAAATTGGGAACGCGAAGGGCATAAGGTATTTATTCTGATAAAGAAAAAAGATGTGCTTGAAGACTTGCTTCGTGCGGCCGGTATGCCTTATTTCAATATTTTGGAAGAGGGCCGGGTTGATTCAACTTTTGGAATATTTGTAGGAATGTTGAAAAGAACTGTTCGCCTGTTTTCGTTTTGTGTGCGCAACAGACCGGATATTCTTACAGGTACCAGTGTTGAAAACTCTCTGGTAGGAAGACTTTTGTTTATCCCTGTGATCAATGTAAATGAAGATGATGCTGCTGTAGTATCTCTTTATGCTAAATTGAGCTATCCATTGGCTAATTCCATTTTAAATCCCTGTGTCTGTTGTAGTGGGAGGTGGGATAAGAAAGCCATAAAATATCATTCATATCATGAATTGGCTTATTTACACCCCGATCATTTTATTCCAGAAAAAAAAATAGCCGATAAATATCTGTTGTCCGATAAGCCTTATTTTTTAATTCGTCTGGCTAAACTTACTGCTTATCATGATAACGGAATAAAAGGTATTGAAGCCGAAATAGCCGAACATATTATAGAATTACTAAAACCTTACGGAGCGGTTTATATAAGTGCCGAGAGAGAGTTGGAAACTCAGTTCGAAAAATACAGAATTGTTATCAATCCGTTGGATATGCATCATGTCATGGCATTTGCGCAGCTTTATATCGGTGATAGTCAAACTATGGCTGCCGAGGCAGGAGTTTTGGGTGTACCTTTTGTCCGGTACAATGACTTTGTAGGACGGATAGGTTATTTGAAAGAGTTAGAAGATGTTTACAAACTTGGGTTTGGAATAAGAACTCAAGAGCCGGAGAATCTTTACACAACTATTTCCGACTTGGTTGTTATGCCCGACAGAAAAGAAATATTTCAGCATCGACGACAAAAAATGCTTTTGGATAAAATTAATTATGCCGACTTCTTAACCTGGTTCGTTAGTTCTTATCCTAAGAGCGCCAAAATAATGAAACGAAATCCTCAATATCAAGATAGGTTCAATAAGAAAAAAATCAGTGCTGGTTAATCCGTTGATTGGTTAATTAGCCGATTGACTTTCTTACTTTTATCAGATAACCAGTTTCTCAAATATCATCATCCAATATTAAATATCAACTCCATATGACAAAATTAATTCTTGTGGCCGGTGCACGCCCGAATTTTATGAAAATAGCTCCACTGATGCATGTACTAAAAAATCATCCGCATATAAAACCCATTTTGGTACATACAGGTCAGCATTATGATGTGAAAATGTCCGGTCAGTTTTTTGACGAACTGAACATTCCTACACCCGATATAAATCTCGAAGTAGGATCGGCAAGTCATGCAGTACAAACAGCCCGAATTATGGAGGGTTTTGAGCAGGTCTGTATAAAAGAACAACCAGACTTCGTATTGGTTGTGGGTGATGTAAATAGTACGGCTGCCTGTACATTGGTGGCTTCTAAGATGGGAATTAAAACTATCCATTATGAAGCTGGTTTGAGAAGTAACGATAGGACTATGCCTGAAGAGATAAATAGATTGGTAACTGATGCTATCAGTGATATTTTTATTACCACCAGTGTGGATGCAGATGAAAATTTATTGCATGAAGGGGTTCCTGCTGAAAAAATTTATATGTTGGGAAACTTAATGATTGATTCACTTGTTGCACAATTACCAAAGGCTCAAAATACAAAACTTGTTTTTAAATTATTGAATCGGGACAGGCAGATAGTACTTGGGGTTGATTTCAAAGAAGGGCAATATGGAGCATTGACATTTCATCGTCCGGGTAATGTGGATGACAAAGAAAGTCTGACAAAACTGGTTCGTTTGTGGGGCGAAATTTCGGAACAAATACCATTGGTATTTCCAGTTCATCCCCGGACTTATAAAAATATTCTCCATTTTGGACTCCAAACCGAAATTGATAAGTATCCTCATCTGTTTTTTATAGAACCATTGGGATATTTGCAGTTCATTCATTTAGTGAGTCGTTCTGCATTTGCGTTAACCGATTCGGGTGGAATTCAGGAAGAAACGACATTTATGAATATTCCTTGTTTGACTGTACGTCCCAATACTGAACGTCCGGTGACTGTGTGGGAGGGAAGTAATAAATTAATTAAAATGGATGATATTATTGCTGAAGTACAATTGATTATTCAGGGAAAAGGGAAACACGGAACAATACCCAGATATTGGGATGGACATACTGCTGAAAGAATTGTAAACATGATTGACGAACTGAAAATTTAAAATATAGCATAAGTTTGAACTTTTTGTTCCTTAGTTTCATTTATTATTTAGCTGTTAACTCTTTTGACTGGTTCATCAATCGGCTGATCGTTTAATAAACAAGTTTGCGAATCAATTAATTTGTAGATAAAAGAATCTCCTTTTATGCCCAAAGATTTTTCATTATCGGCTTATCGACTCTTATTGCTTGCTATTTTGCAGGCTGGTTATTCTATTGTAACTTTTGAGGAATGGTGTGATAATAAAGCCCATGGACGATATGTTGTACTGCGTCACGATGTTGATTTAAAAGCGAACAATTCGCTTGTTATTGCTCAAATTGAAGCTGAAATGGGTATTCGGGCTTCGTACTATTTTCGTGTCATTCCTCAAAGCAATATTCCTTCCATTATAAAAGAGATAGCAAATTTAGGACATGAGATAGGCTATCATTACGAAGATCTGTCTTTATTTAAGGGAAATAAGGAAAAATCAATCAAGCATTTTGAGCAGCAATTGACTTATTTCCGTCAGTTCTATCCGGTTCGCACTATATGTATGCATGGAAGTCCGGCTTCTAAATGGGATAATCGGGATCTTTGGCAAACATTTGATTATAGAGACTTTGGAATAGTGGGTGAACCCTATTTTGATTTGTTGAATAACGAGTCTGAAAAAATTGAAGATTTGGTTTATCTTACTGATACCGGACGAATGTGGGATGGCGATAAATATAATGTAAGAGACAAAATTCAGACAATTCGAAATCAACATTCGAACAGGAACAGCAAAGTAATCGAACACCGGAACTTGGCAGAGGATAATGAGGCTAAGCTAAATAGTAAAATTCATACAACTTTTGATGTGATAGACTGGCTGAAAGTTGCTGTAAATCAAAATGTGGTTATGATAACTACTCACCCGCAACGCTGGACGAACAATTCAATAGAATGGTATGTTGAGTTATTGAAACAGAGGGTGAAGAACTTGTTGAAAATATTTATTGTAAGAACTAAAACAGATTATTGAAAGTATGTAGAGATTAGAGTCCGTGCAATTACAAGTCCATTGTTCATTCCTGAAATAATTTGTGTGAGGAAGAACAAATGAATGGTTTAATTTGTTTGTCGTGGTTTTTAGTATTGAGGTTGTAGTATTTTTTATTATATTTGCACTGATATAATTTACAATATGAAAATATTTTACAAGCCATCTTATTTTTACCTCATTATTGATCTTGTAATACTTATACTTAGCCTGTATGTAGTATTAGATTGGTTTCCGCTAACAACAAACTCTCCATTTACCAAATATTCAGGTGCTTCTCTTTGTTTTATTTTCTCATGGTTTATTTTTTCTTATCTACTGAAAAGATACAGGCCTTTAAAAAAACAACAATATTTTGCTACCTCGTTAAGGCTATTTTATGTTTCGTCCGTTAATTTTATTGTTTTTGCTATCCTGATACACTATTTCTTTAAGCCTTATTCGGGATATGTATTATTAGCCATTACGGTAGGAACATTTCTTGTCAACTACATTGTACTGTCCTGCTATTTTGCCTATAAGTTTGCTGTAGACTACAACGAGATAAGCTTAAAACCAAGAAAAAAAAGAATTAATGCTAAAGTAAAACTAGCTGATAAGCTTGCTCCCGAAGCTTATGCACAACTGGAGGCAATGATATTCAAGCAGTCTACAGCAGTCGGACTTCGATTTTTAAAAAAACAAATTGATCTGACTAGTGGCAATACGCTGGTTTTTACAAGTAATAGTGCTGCTGATCTAAAGAACTCTCCTGTTTATCAATATGACACCATAGTTCAGCTCGAGCGGTTGAACAATATGAGGGAGATAAATAAAAAACTTGCAATAATTAATGAAAAGTTGCCTGATAATGGTATTTTTGTATGCTGTTTTGAATCGAAGAGCACCCGAAAGAAGCGTATCCTGAAAAATAATCCTAAGGTTATAAATTATATCCTTTATGTGTTTGATTTCCTTTTTAAACGCGTAATGCCTAAGTTTATCTTGACAAAATGGTTATATTATTATATTACACGTGGTAATAATCGCATTTTTTCTAAAGCAGAAGTTCTGGGCAGGTTGTATTGCTCGGGATTCAAAGTAATTTTAGAAAAGAAAATAGGACAGTTAACTTACGTGATAGCGCAACGGGAAAAAGAACCGGAAACAACACAGAAGAGAATTTACGGGCCTTTGATTCGTTTGACCAGGTATGGTAAGGATGGAGAGATGATCAAAGTCTATAAGATGCGAACAATGCATCCTTTTTCTGAATATCTGCAAGGGTATATTTACAAACGGAATAGTTTAAATGTCGACGGAAAGTTTAACCGGGATATAAGAATTACGACTATTGGGAGTTTTATGCGTAAGTACTGGATTGATGAATTACCCATGTTTATCAACTTGTTTAACGGCGAAATGAAGCTGGTTGGAGTCCGACCATTAAGTAAGCAATACTATAGTTTGTATAACTCTGATTTACAAAAGAAGCGTTTGAAATTTAAACCGGGTTTATTACCTCCTTTTTATGCTGATCTGCCTCATTCGCTCGACGAAATTCAAGATTCAGAGATGAGGTATTTGGTGTCTTGCGAAAGTAAAGGTGCTTTTAAAACAGATTTGATTTACTTTTTTCAGATCTTAAAGAATATATTAATCAATAATGCCCGAAGTGGATAATGATGATGACAATTGAAAGAAACGGTGAGCCTGACATGATTAAAAAAATATGTCAGGCTCATGTGCTTATAAGTAAACCATAATATTTAATAATATGGTTGCTTGAAGCAGAATAAAGATAAACAGTCTTGTAACTCGGAACTATTTACTTGTAACTACTTAGGGTCTGCTGAAAAACTCATGCAGTCATTTTTAAATTAGATTACGGTGCGCTGCACCTTAAACTTATCTGTGAAATCAAATTTCTACAAAGATTCCGCC
>WSSedL1CaDRAFT_10000980_pt1 | contig 18241 bp, 14 predicted proteins | sample WetSurSL1Cattail_FD_9464 | JGI IMG/M metagenome (IMG submission 9464)
ATNATAACTTCAGAAGGTCGATAAAAGAATCTTGCATTAGGGGAAATTTTAAAATACAAATATCTGAATTTTGATATTTCCCCACAACAATATGTATTGATCCATTTTTTAGTTATATAAGATGATTATATTTTTATAGGCTTCTCGGCTGTAAATATAAAGTAAAAGCCAATTAAGATAAATGGAATACTCAGCCATTGTCCTGTAGAAAGTAATCCTAAGGCGTTTTCAAATCCACCCTGACTTTCTTTTACTGATTCTACTACCATTCGAACAGAAAATAATAATACCAAGAAAAGTCCAAATAAGAAACCTGATTTCTTTCTGGTTTCAGTTTTCCAATAAAGGAAAAACAAGATAGCGAAAACAAAAACATAGCAGAATGCTTCGTATAATTGTGCTGGATGTTTAACAGGAACTTGAGCTAATAAATTCGCAAATTTAGGATTTGTGGCAATAGCTGTATAAGCTTCTTTAGGATTCGGAATTTGTGTTGCATTTACAGCATCTGCTTTACTATAATAATCATGAATAAATTTTATCCCAAAAGGAGAATTGGTTTCTTTTCCAACAATTTCAGAATTGAAAAAATTACCCAATCGAACAAAAATAGCTCCACTTGCAACTGCTATTACTACACGATCTAAAATCCAAAGCAATGGTCTTTTTAAGATGTTTTTGCTGTAATAGTACATTGCGATGATTATGGATATTGCAGCACCATGACTCGCTAATCCTTGATAGCCTGTAAATTCAAATTTAGGGGAGAATCTAAACGGTAAAAAGATTTCAAGTAAATGGTTTCTGAAATATTCCCAATCGTAAAATAAAACATGTCCTAATCTGGCGCCAATTAAGGTAGCGAGAACTGTCCATACAAATAAAGAATCTAGTTTTTCTAAGGATTCATTTTCACGTTCGAAAATGTTTTTCATGATGTACCAACCCAATCCAAAAGCCACTACAAACATTAGGCTGTAATATCTAATTACAAAAAAACCTAAATCAATTCCTTCGGATGGATTCCAAACGATGTTTAAAGGGTGTGTCATGTATTTTTGTTTTTATTGTTGTAAAAATAAATATTTAAAGTAAAACCAGTACTAATTAAAGGTTAATGTTTGTGATTGCATCTTTTTGGAGGAACTGGATCGTAACCGCTTTTTCCCCAAGGATGACAGCTTAAAATTCTTTTCATCCCTAAATAACCTCCGTAAAATAAACCGTGTGTTTTTAAAGCTTCAATCATATAAGCAGAACACGTTGGGCTGAATCTGCAGGCAGCTGGTGTTAATGGTGAGATTACCAATTGGTAGAAACGCACTAGTATAACAAACGGAAATATGATAATTTTTGAAAACATTTTTATCGGTTTATGAATAGGTTTTGAGATTCATAAGAAAAATATTTTCAATACATTTCTCAAAACTATATGCTAAAGCTTGTTCCTTCTTTACTGTCTTTTAGTTGAATTCCTAAAGCAAGTAATTGGTCTCTTATCAAATCAGACATAGCGAAATCTTTATCAGCGCGCGCTTTGTTTCGCATATCAATTAACATGTTTATGGTACCTTCTAATTTATCGTTGCTGTTGTCAGTTGCTTTTTGATTTTCAAGACCAAGAACGTCAAAAGCAAAAGATTGCATTGTTGTTGAAAGCATTTCTAAATCGGCTGCGCTAATACTTTCTTTGTTTTCTTTTAATAAATTGATGAAACGAACTCCTTCAAATAGTTGTGCTATTAGAATAGGAGTATTGAAATCATCATTCATTGCGTCGTAGCAAAGTTGTTTCCAGTTAGTAATGTCTAAAGTGCTGTTTGAACTGGCGTTTATTTGCTTTAGCGAATCAATGGCTTCCATTAGTCTTTTGTATCCTTTTTCGGCAGCGACAATGGCATCGTCCGAAAAGTCAAGAATACTTCTGTAATGTGCTTGCAACATAAAAAAACGAGTTACTGAAGCAGAGAAAGCTTTACTAAGAATAGTGTTTTTTCCAGATAAAATTTCTCCAGGTAAGATGTTATTCCCTGTTGATTTAGACATTTTTTTGCCATTCAATGTCAGCATATTGGCGTGCATCCAGTAATTTACGGGAGTTTGTCCAGTACAAGCTTCATTTTGAGCAATTTCGCATTCATGATGTGGGAATTTTAAATCCATTCCGCCTCCGTGAATGTCAAAGTGATTGCCAAGATATTTGGTACTCATGGCAGTACATTCTAAATGCCAACCTGGAAATCCATCGCTCCATGGAGAAGGCCAACGCATAATATGTTGTGGTTCGGCTTTTTTCCATAAGGCAAAATCCTGTGGATTTCTCTTGTCTGATTGTCCATCAAGATCACGCGTGTTAGCCAGCATGTCTTCGATGTTGCGTCCGCTTAGTCTTCCGTAATGATTGGTTTTGTTGAATTTTACCACATCAAAATAAACAGACCCATTGGCTTCGTAACCAATTCCTGAATCGATTATTTTTTTGATAATTTCAATTTGCTCAATAATATGACCTGTTGCAGTAGGTTCAATACTTGGTGGTAAAAAGTTGAATGCTTTTAGAATTTCATGAAAATCTACAGTATAACGCTGTACTACTTCCATGGGTTCTAATTGTTCTAAGCGAGCTTTTTTAGCAATTTTATCTTCTCCTTCATCAACGTCGTCAACAATGTGTCCTACGTCGGTGATGTTTCTAACATATCTTACTTTGTAACCTAAATGGATGAAATATCTAAAAATCACATCAAAAGACATGAAAGTTCTTAGGTTTCCAAGATGTACATTACTGTAAACTGTTGGTCCGCAAACATACATTCCAATGCTACCTTCGTTAATAGGTACAAATGTTTCTTTTTCTCCAGAAAGTGAATTGTATATTTTTAGTGTTTGAGTATTGTATAAGGACATAAAGAATATTGTTTAATCGTTTATTTGTTTATTTGTTTATCGGATTAGCGATTAAGCGAATAAACTATTCAATTGTTTATTGTTGTGAAAGGTAGTATTTCTTTAAGCTGTTGATTTGATTACATATTTTTTCTAGATTTTCTCTGCAATGAAAATATTCTTCTTCTGTAATATAATCAAGATCTTTTGAAATTATCAAGTGATTTAATGTTTCTGTTGCAGAAGAAAATGAAATCGTAAGAAAATGTGCTTTATCTTTGTTTGTATTCCTCGAAGTTCCTTCAGCAATATTTGTTGCGATAGATGAAACGCTTCTTTTTATTTGAGAAGTGATACCATATATCTCAGTTAGAGGAAAATTAGCAGTCAATTTATAAATTGTTAAGATTAATTCTCTTGAATTTTGCCAAACATTGAGTTTTTCAAATGAAAAAATGTACATATTTAATTCGATTTAACAATTAAACAGCTATCGATTAAACCTAAAAATTAGAATTTTGTTTCTAATTTGATATAGTCTAAAAATTCTCTTCTGGATTGTTCTTCTTTGAATTTTCCTCCAAATTCAGATGTTACCGTACTACTTTCAATATCACTAATTCCTCTAGAATTTACACAAAGATGTTTGGCATCAATAACGCAGGCTACATCTTCTGTACCTAATGCTTGTTGTAATTCTTGTACAATTTGCATAGTAAGACGTTCTTGTACTTGAGGTCTTTTAGCATAATATTCTACAATACGATTCATTTTTGATAAACCAATTACAGTACCATTAGAGATATAAGCCACATGAGCTCTACCAATAATAGGCAATAAATGGTGCTCGCAAGTTGAATAAACAATAATGTTTTTTTCTACTAACATTTCACCGTATTTGTAGTTGTTGTCAAAAGTAGAAGCTTTGGGTTTTCTAGCAGGATTTAATCCTCCAAAAATTTCTTTTACAAACATTTTAGCAACTCGATTCGGTGTGCCTTTTAAACTATCGTCGGTTAAGTCCATTCCAAGAGTTAATAGAATGTTTTCGACGTCTTTTTTTATTTTTTCAATTTTTTCATCATCCGAAATTGCAAAAGCATCTTCTCTCATCGGATTTTTTGCACTTGAACCAATATGATTATCTCCTATTTCGTCGTGCATTTCTTCGTTTTGTATCATTAAATACTACTATTATAGTGGGTGTATATTTTAAGGCTGTAAAGATAATTAATAAAAGCTAAAGAATTTCTATAGCTTTTGATAAAAAAATAGCTCTTTTAGTAACTAATTTGACAGCTGATTTTATGCAACAAAGACAATAACTACTATGAAGTTATTGTCTTTGTAATGTTATTTTAAAAGAAGAATTTACTTTTATCTAGCGTTGTAAGTTGCAATAGCGTGTTTTAAAATATGAACTGATTTTATTAAATCTTCTTTTTTTAGAACATAAGCAATACGCACTTGGTTGAGTCCCATTCCTGGAGTTGAATAGAATCCTGCGGCTGGAGCTAACATTACTGTTTCGCCATCTAATTCATAACTTTCAAGTAACCATTTAGCAAAGTCTTCAGTGTCCTTTACGGGTAATTGAACAATACAATAAAAAGCTGCTTTGGGTTTGTTAACCACAACGCCTTCAATTTTATGAAGTTCATTTATCAAGGTATCTCTTCTTCCTTTGTATTCTTCGATTACATCGTCAAAATAACTTTGCGGAGCATCAATAGCAGCTTCACAAGCAATTTGTTCAATGGTAGGGGGGCACAAACGAGCTTGTGCAAATTTCATCGCTGTAGCAATTACTTCCTTATTTTGAGTAACCATACATCCAATCCTTGCGCCGCACATGCTGTATCTTTTAGAAACAGAGTCAATCATAATGACATTTTGCTCTTTTCCCTCTAAGTTCATTACTGAGAAAAAAGGATCGCCATCATAAATGAATTTACGATATACTTCGTCAGAAATCAAAAACAAATCATATTTTTTGACTAAATCACCTAGTTGTTGAATTTCTTCTTCAGAATATAAATTACCTGTAGGATTACTAGGGTTGCAAATTAAAATCGCTTTTGTTTTAGGTGTTATGGCTTTTTCAATAACATCAATTGTAGGTAAAGCAAAACCATTTTCAATAGTTGTGCTTACTGGAATAACTGTTGCGCTTGATTCTTCTGAAAAAGCATGGTAGTTAGCATAGAAAGGCTCAGGGATGATGATTTCATCTCCCGGATCCATGATGCTTCCTAGGGCAAATAACAAAGCTTCAGAACCACCAGTAGTAATCATGATATCTTCAAAATTGATAGCAATATCTTGGTCTACATAAAACTGGGCCAGTTTTTTTCGGTAACTTTCATATCCAGCAGAAGGACCATACTCAATAATATCCAAATCGATATTCTTGATGGCTTGAATGGCTATTTCTGGGCTTTTTATATCGGGTTGACCTATGTTTAAGTGATATACTTTTAGGCCTTTTTTGTGTGCTATATCAGCAAATGGTGCCAATTTACGAATTGGCGATTCAGGCATTTTTCGGCCCCTAATTGAAATCTTAGGCATGTTAATAAAAATTTGGTACAAATTTGCAATTTTTTTTTTGAACTAGCTTACGATAGATTCACTATTTAAGATTATATCGGTATAAAAGCAAGATTTTTAGTAATTTTATAGAAAGTGCGAATCATGAAAAAAATATTCCTATTTTTTTTTCTCTTAGGCTTTGCGATTCCTATTCTTTCGCAAGAGGGTTTTGAATTTGTAAAAACCAAAAGCAGTAGCATTAAAGTCCCCGTTAAAATAATCAATAATTTAGTTTTTATTCCAGTTAATGTTAATGGAATTGAACTCCTGTTTTTATTAGATACAGGTGTTGAAGAGACTATTTTATTAGGCTTTGATGATGCTAATGAAATAAATCTTAATCAGGTACAAAAAGTAAATATTAGAGGTCTAGGTAGAGATGAAGCTGTTGAAGGGCTAAAGTCTTCGGGGAATTTACTAACGATAAATAAAATGCAATCTAAAAATCATTTAGTGTATTTAATTTTAGATTCTTCCTTTAATTTGTCTAGCTATGTTGGTATTCCAGTACATGGAATTCTTGGTTCTGCTGCTTTTAAAAATTTTTTGGTTGAGATTGATTATAGTATGAAAGTTGTTTTTTTCTATAAGCTAGATTCTAAATTTCAGGCGAAAATTGAAAAAAGCTATACAAAAGTGCCTCTTTCGATAGAAAACCAAAAACCCTATGTGAATTCAGTGGTGAAGACGAATGGTTTTGAGGTTTTAGTAAAACTTCTTATCGATACAGGTAATAGTGATGCAGTTTGGCTTTTTGATAAACTTTCAAAAAATATTCAGGTATCAGAAAAACATTTTCACGATTATTTAGGACAGGGTTTGAGTGGAGCTGTTGAGGGAAAAAGAGGTCGGATAGCAGAATTTTCGATTGCCGATTTTTCTTTCAAATCACCTATTGTTGCATTTCCAGATTCTATTTCTATAAAAAATATCAGTTTACAGTCCGGACGTTTGGGGTCTTTGGGAGGTGAAATATTGAGACGCTTCTCGGTTGTTTTTGATTATACTAATGGATTTTTATTTTTGAAGAAAAACAAATCCTATTCATCTTCATTTTATTATAACAAAAGTGGTATTGAAATATGGTATACAGGAGCGCAATTAGTACAACAAATGATTGTTACAACTAATAATTCAATTGTTATACAGGATGATGGAACCAAGTCCGATTCAAATAATTCTAAGTATAAATTAGAATTAAAGCCCGTTTATGAGATTGGTTACATTAGAGAGAATTCTAGCGCTGCTAGATGTGGTTTACAAGCGGGTGATGTTTTAGTTGCTATTGATGGAAAGTTGACTTATAATTATTCGTTGCAAGAAATCAATTCGCTTTTGTGGTCAGAAGATGAAATCTGGTTAGAATTAAGAATTCTACGAAAAGGAAAGTTGATGAATTTTAAATTTCAATTATTGAATGTTTTATAAAAAAAATGCTTCTTAGATTGTTTAAGAAGCATTTTTAATGAAAGTTATATGGAGGCTACTTCGCCTTTTATTTTTAAAGGAATTCTACCCTCATCATAATTAATCGCATTGGACTCTACTGTAATAGTTTTTCGTATTGGTCCAGGAGTCATGTTGTATTTAATGTCAATTTTACTAGATTTTCCAGGTGCTACAGTTTCATTCTGTTTGGATAAAATAGTACAGCTCGTTGTGGATTGGACAGAATAAATAATTAACGGCGCGTCTCCTGTATTAGTATATTCAAATGATCGGATACCATTATCGTTTTGTTTATTTACTGTTCCGTAATCAATAGTGTTATTTTTAGCTTTAAATTCTATTTTAGCTCCCTTTTGAGCAAATCCAATACTGCTAAACAATATGATCGCTATGAATGTGGCTATTTTTTTCATTGTAATTGGAATTATATAAAGTAAATATACTTTGTTTTAATTACTACACAAATTTTTATTTCCCTTTTTATAGTGTACTTTATTATTTACTTTTGTTCCCGATATAAATTACAAAAATTAGACCAAAAGAAAAGTTTATTTGTTTAATCGGTTATTTGTTTAATCGATTGAGCAAATAACCGATTAAACAAATAAACAATACAATGATAATTCCCGCACAATTTGACGCTAAAACGATAGAACAGAAATGGTATGACTACTGGATGAAAAATAATTATTTCCATTCGGAGCCAGATCATAGAACACCTTATACCATTGTTATTCCTCCACCAAACGTGACTGGAGTTTTGCACATGGGACACATGTTAAATAACACGATTCAAGATGTTTTAATTCGTCGTGCTCGTTTGAAAGGATTCAATGCTTGTTGGGTGCCAGGAACCGATCATGCTTCTATTGCTACCGAAGCAAAAGTTGTAGCCAAATTAAAAGCAGAAGGAATCAATAAAAATGATTTAACTCGCGAGGAATTTTTAAAACACGCTTGGGAATGGACTGATAAATATGGTGGAACAATTTTAGAGCAACTTAAAAAATTAGGTGCTTCATGCGATTGGGAACGTACTAAATTTACCATGGATCCTGATATGTCAGCTTCAGTTATTAAATCGTTTGTTGATTTGTATAACAAAGGATTAATTTACCGCGGATACCGAATGGTAAACTGGGATCCAGAAGCTAAAACGACTTTATCTGACGAAGAAGTTATTTATGAAGAACAAAATGGAAAATTATATTTCCTAAAATATAAAATAGAAGGAAGTGAAGACTTCTTGACAATAGCAACAACGCGTCCTGAGACTATTTTTGGAGATACTGCTATTTGTATCAATCCAAATGACGAACGTTTTACACATTTAAAAGGGAAAAAAGCAATTGTCCCAATTTGTAGTCGTGTAATTCCGATTATTGAAGATGAATATGTGGATGCGGAATTCGGGACAGGTTGTTTAAAAGTGACTCCTGCTCACGATATGAATGATAAAACTTTAGGAGAAAAACACAATCTTGAAATCGTTGATATTTTTAATGAAGATGCTACGCTAAATAGTTTTGGATTGCATTATCAAGGAAAAGATCGTTTTGTGGTTCGTGATGAAGTAGCTAAAGAATTAGAAGAAATTGGTGCTTTGGCGAAGACCGAAATCCATTTAAATAAAGTTGGAACTTCTGAAAGAACAAAAGCGGTTATCGAACCTCGTTTGTCTGATCAATGGTTCTTGAAAATGGAAGATTTGGTAAAACCTGCTATCAAATCTGTTTTGGTTGATGGGGATATTAAACTGCATCCAAAACGTTTTGAAAATACCTACGCGCATTGGTTAAATAATATTCGTGATTGGAATATTTCTCGTCAATTGTGGTGGGGACAACAAATTCCTGCTTATTTCTATGGTGACGGAAAAGAAGATTTTGTGGTGGCTGAAAGCATCGAAGAGGCATTAGTTTTAGCTAAAGAAAGAACCAACAACCAACAACTAACCACTGACAACCTTACTCAGGATGTTGATGCTTTAGATACTTGGTTTTCTTCTTGGTTATGGCCAATGTCTGTTTTTGGAGGTATAATGGATCCAGAAAGCGAAGACTTTAAATATTATTATCCAACAAATGATTTGGTTACAGGTCCGGATATTTTGTTTTTCTGGGTTGCGAGAATGATTATTGCAGGTTACGAATATGCAGGTGAAAAACCTTTTGCCAATGTATATTTGACAGGTTTGGTGCGTGATAAACAACGTCGTAAAATGTCTAAATCGTTAGGGAATTCACCAGATCCTTTGGATTTAATTGAAAAGTTTGGTGCCGATGGTGTTCGTGTAGGATTGCTTTTAAGTGCTTCTGCAGGAAACGATATTATGTTTGATGAAGAATTGTGTAATCAAGGAAAAGGATTTTCAAATAAGATTTGGAATGCCTTTAAATTGATTAAAGGTTGGGAGGTTTCTGGAACGATTCCACAGCCAGAATCTTCAAAAGTTGCCATTGAATGGTATGAAGCGAAGTTGCAACAAACTTTAGTTGATATTGAAGATAATTTTGAGAAATACAGAATTTCTGATTCATTAATGGCTATTTATAAATTGGTTTGGGATGATTTCTGTTCTTGGTTCTTAGAAATGATCAAACCAGCATATCAACAACCAATTGATAAAGCAACGTTTGATAAAGCTATTGAAATGTTAGAAAGTAACCTTAAATTATTGCATCCATTTATGCCGTTCTTAACAGAGGAAATTTGGCATTTAATTGCTGATAGATCAGCTGAAGAAGCTTTAATTGTTTCCACTTGGCCAGAATTAAAACCATTTAATGCTGCTTTAATTGCTGATTTCGAAAATACAATCGAAGTAATTTCAGGAATTAGAACGATCAGAAAAGATAAAAATATTCCGTTTAAAGATGCTATCGAATTAAAAGCAATTAACAGTGAAAATATTTCGATTTATTTTGATACTATCGTAACAAAATTAGGGAACATTTCAGCTTTTGAATATGTTTCTGATAAAGTAGATGGTGCTTTGTCTTTCCGTGTAAAATCAAATGAATATTTTATTCCAATTTCAGGAAATATTGATGTGGAAGCAGAGATTAAAAAATTAGAAGAAGAATTAAAATATACTCAAGGTTTCTTAAAGTCTGTGCAAGCTAAATTATCAAATGAAAAATTTGTTAACGGTGCGCCAGAAAAAGTTTTGGCTAACGAAAAACAAAAAGAAGCTGATGCCTTGGCTAAAATTGCTACACTAGAGCAGAGTTTGGCTGGTTTGAAGTAAAATAAAATAATTTTTTATAAAGAGATCAAAATAGAAATGAACTATTTTGGTCTCTTTTTTTTGTGTTGAATAAATTTTGGCACAATTCATGAATACTCGATTGTATACCTTAACCATTTAAAAAAAAATATCATGAAAAAAATAATAACACTTTTCGCCTTTGTAAGCTTTTTAGCTGTTTCCAGTTGTACTACTACTGATGATTTTCAAGAAGATGATGATACAATTAGTGAAGTTTTTCAGCTTACTAATGTTGATTTTAATTATAACGCTAAGGACGGATTTAATATTTATAAAGATTTAAATCCTTTACTTTATAATGAAGATGTAGTTTTAATTTACAGAAAAATAGGTTTTATAAGCTATACGAATGCTCCAATATGGCAACAAATACCACGAACTGTTTATACTGACAAAGGAAGGCTTGATTATGATTTTGATTTTAGTAATGAGCATTTTATAATTTACGCAAAAGGTAATTATGATTTAGAATTGACTCCAGAATTTTTAGATAATCAAACGTTTAGGATTGTTATTGTGCCAGGTTCTCCTGATGGATCAACATCCGGAAAATTAGCTAATAAAGCTAAAGAAGATTATTCAGATTATGATGCTGTAATTAAAAAGTATAGTATTGATGACAGTAATGTTAGAGAGTTAAATTAATATTTTAGATAAAATATAAAAAAAGGAAATCTCTCGATTTCCTTTTTTTATGTATTAAAGTGACTGAAATTATTTTTCCTTACTTGCTTTGTCTTTTTGTAATGAAACAATAATTCCTGCTAGTAGAGAGACTGCAATAAATACTAAAGAAACCCATTCTGGTAACTGGATAAATTTATGAAGAATCATTTTTAATCCTACAAAAGTTAAAATAGCAATTAAACTGTATTCTAGGTAGCTGAATTTTTCTAACATATTCGCTAAGAAGAAATACATCGATCGCAGTCCAAGGATGGCAAAAATATTCGAACTGAATACTAAAAAAGGATCGGAAGTAATGGCTAAAATCGCTGGTACACTATCTAGAGCAAAAATAACATCCATTACCTCAATAAGAATTAAAGCAACAAATAATGGGGTAGCAGTATTGGTATTGTTGATTTTTACAAAAAAATGTTCGCCATCCATTTTTGTTGTTATGGGAGTTATTTTTCTTAGGTATTTGTATATTGTTGAATTTTGTGGGTCGTATTCCTGTTCTTCTTTTGTGAAAAACATTTTGACGGCTGTATAAATCAAGAAAGCTCCAAATAAGTAAGTGGTCCATGCAAATTTATTGATAATCATGACGCCAAAATAAATCATAAGACCTCTAAAGACAATTGCACCAAGGATGCCCCAGAATAATACTCGGTGTTGGTATTTTTTTGGAATTCTAAAAGAGGAAAATATAATGGCAATAACAAAGATATTATCAATACTAAGTGAAAGTTCTATAAGGTATCCTGTAATGAATTTCATCGAAGCAGCCATAGGCTTTAATCCATCGGGATTTTCAATATAGCTGTTTTGATATAGCCAATAGATTACGCCAGAAAATAGCAGTGATAAAGTTACCCAAATTGCAGTCCATTTACCAGCTTCTTTAGAGCTGATTTCGTGAGGGTTTTTATTAAATATTCCTAGATCTAAAGCTAAGAATAATAGAATAGCGGCTATAAAACAAATCCAAACAGTCATAATGATGATTTTTATTTTAATTCAAAGATAGTTTTTGGTTGCTTATTTATGTCTTTTTTAAGACTAAATTAAGGAATTAATGTATAAAAAAAGTGCCTACAAATAAATGAAGGCACTTTAATGTTTTTATGAATTAAGAATTTACAAAGCAGATTTAACTGTTTTGATGATTCTTGCAGCAATTTTGTATGGATCACCATTAGATGCTGGTCTTCTGTCTTCCAACCAACCTTTCCATCCTTTTTGAACGGTGATAAGTGGAATACGGATTGAAGCTCCTCTATCTGAAATTCCAAAAGAGAAATCATGGATAGAAGCAGTTTCGTGTTTACCAGTTAAACGTTGGTCGTTGTAAGCTCCATAAACAGCAATGTGCTCAGCAGTTACTGGACGGAAAGCTTCACAGATTTTTTCGTAAGTAGCTTGATCTCCACATGTTCTTAATACATTGTTAGAGAAGTTAGCGTGCATACCAGAACCGTTCCAGTCAGTATCTCCAAGTGGTTTTGGGTGGTATTCAATATAGTAACCATATTTTTCAGTCAAACGGTCTAATAAGTATCTAGAAACCCAGATTTCATCACCTGCTTTTTTAGCTCCTTTAGCAAACAATTGGTATTCCCATTGTCCACAAGCAACCTCTTGGTTGATTCCTTCAAAGTTTAATCCTGCATCAATACATAAGTTAGCGTGCTCTTCAACTAAAGCTCTTCCGTGAGTATTTTTTCCACCTACTGAACAATAGTACATACCTTGAGGAGCTGGGTAACCACCTACAGGGAAACCTAATGGTAATAAAGTTTTAGTGTCCATGATGAAATATTCTTGTTCAAAACCAAACCAGAAATCATCATTGTCGTCATCAATAGTAGCTCTACCGTTAGAAGGGTGTGGAGTTCCATCAGCATACATAACTTCAGACATTACTAAGTATCCGTTGATGCGATCTGGATCTGGATAAATAGCAACAGGAACTAAAAGACAGTCAGATGAACCACCTTCAGCTTGTTTTGTAGAAGAACCGTCAAAAGACCAGTTTCCAATTTCTTCTAAAGTCCCTTGAAAGTTTTCATGCTCTTCCACTTTAGTTTTACTTCTAAGATTTTGAGTTGGTTCGTATCCATCTAACCAAAGGTACTCTAACTTTATCTTTGCCATAATAATATAAATTAATTTTCTTGATTTAAACTGAGGGCAAATATATGATAATTTTTTTAGCGCTGAAAACCTTGGGGTGTCTTTTGTTTGGATAGTTGTTATTTTTCATATTACTATATTTTGGTTGGGGGTATATTGAAAAAAAAGCAATTATAATGCTTATAAAAAAGTAATTTGATAATTGAGGTGTGTCGGGTTTTTGTTTTAGATTCTTTATATTTGTGTTTTCAATTATTGAAATTGATTATTAACAATTTAAAAAAAGTTTATAATGTCAACAATTCGTTTTCAAGCACTAAGAGAAGCTGCAAATAGAAAAGCAGTACATTTTGAAGAAACAGATAGAAAGTCAACCATTTTTGGTTCTAATGTGTTTAATGAAAAAGCAATGAAGCAATATTTAACTTCTGATGCTTTTAAAGCAGTACAAGGTGCTATTCAACATGGAACAAAAATAGATAGAAAGTTAGCTGATTATATTGCTATGGGGATGAAAGAGTGGGCTTTAGCTAAGGGAGTGACTCATTATACACATTGGTTCCAACCTTTAACGGGTACTACGGCAGAGAAGCATGATGCGTTCTTTGAAACATCTTATGATGGTAGTGATCCTGTGGAAAAATTTGGTGGAGCACAATTAGTGCAGCAAGAACCAGATGCTTCTAGTTTTCCAAATGGAGGAATTAGAAATACTTTTGAAGCTAGAGGTTATACAGCTTGGGACCCAACCTCTCCAGCATTTATATATGGAACTACTTTATGTATTCCAACCGTTTTTATCGCTTATACAGGAGAAGCTTTAGATAATAAGATTCCTTTGTTAAGAGCTTTGTCAGTTATGGATGAAGCTGCAACTGAAGTTTGCCGTTATTTTGATAAAAATGTAAAAAAGGTTACTGCAACCTTAGGTTGGGAACAAGAATATTTCTTGGTAGATAGTGCTTTGGCTCAATCTCGCCCTGATTTAATGATGACAGGTAGAACCTTATTAGGACATACTTCTGCAAAAGGGCAACAGTTAGATGATCATTATTTTGGCTCAATTCCTACTCGCGCCTTGACTTATATGCGTGATTTGGAACAAGAATGTATGTTGCTTGGAATTCCAGTAAAAACCCGTCATAATGAAGTAGCACCGAACCAATTTGAATTAGCGCCTATTTTTGAAGAAACTAATTTAGCGGTGGATCACAACTGTTTGCTGATGGATGTGATGCAAAAAGTAGCCGAACGTCATGATTTTAAAGTGTTGTTTCATGAAAAACCTTTTAAAGGAGTAAATGGTTCTGGGAAGCATAATAACTGGTCATTGGCAACAGATACTGGAGTTAACTTGTTGAGTCCAAGTAAAACGCCAATGAGTAATTTACAGTTCTTGACTTTCTTTATCAATACCATTAAAGCAGTAAATGATTATGAGGAATTATTGCGAGCTTCGATTGCAACAGCAAGTAATGACCATCGTTTAGGAGCTAATGAAGCACCACCAGCTATTATTTCTGTATTTATTGGAGAACAATTAACTAAAGTTTTGGCTGAATTAGAAAGTGTAACTACAGGAAAATTATCTCCAGAAGAAAAAACTGATTTAAAACTAAATGTGGTTGGTAAAATTCCAGAGGTAATTCTAGATAATACGGATAGAAATAGAACTTCGCCTTTTGCTTTTACAGGAAATAAATTTGAGTTTAGAGCAGTAGGTTCTACAGCAAATTGTTCCAATGCAATGACTACTTTAAATACCATTGTTGCTAAGCAATTAAGAGATTTTAAAATAGAAGTTGATGCTTTGATTGATTCTAAAGCAATGAAAAAAGACGATGCCATTTTTAATGTTTTAAGAGAATACATTAAGGTTTCAAAAAACATTCTTTTTGAAGGAGATGGTTATAGTGAAGCTTGGGAAAAAGAAGCGAAGAAAAGAGGTTTAAGTAATCATAAAACTACACCTGAAGCTTTAAAAGCGAGAGCATCAAAAAGAGCATTGGATTTATTTTCTGAATTAGGAATTATGAATCATGTAGAAATGGAAGCGCGCTACGAAATTGAATTAGAAGAATACACTAAGAAAATTCAAATTGAAAGTAGAGTTCTTGGTGATATTTCTAAAAATCACGTGATTCCAACTGCTATTCGCTACCAAAATACTTTGATTGAAAATGTAAAAGGTTTGAAAGATATTTTCGGAAAAGAATTTGAATCCATTGCTAAAGAGCAAATAGGATTGATTAAAGAAATTTCACTTCATATCGAAGGTATTAATGCTAAGGTAGAAGAGATGCGAAATGAAAGAAAAACGGCAAATATGATGAATGATGCTCATGAAACGGCTGAAGCTTATTGTAATAAAGTAAAACCATATTTTGAAATCATTAGAAATCACTGTGATAAATTAGAATTATTGGTGGATAATGAATTATGGACTTTAACTAAATACAGAGAGTTGTTGTTTACAAAATAGTCACTACAATAGAATAAATTAAAAGCCCGACCGATTTAAAAAAATAGTCGGGTTTTTTTATGCTGAAGAATTGGGAATCAAAAAAGTATAATAAATCCTAAATGCTAATTCTGAAATCCTAAATCTAATTAGTATCTTTGCCGCAAAACCAAGTTGCCTCAATGCAACTACACAATTACAATTCATGAGTTCAGATACTTCAAAAAGATATGCACAACGTGGTGTTTCGGCATCCAAAGAAGATGTACATAATGCTATAAAAAATATAGATAAAGGATTGTTTCCTCAAGCATTTTGTAAAATCGTCCCTGATTATCTAACCCAAGACGATGATTATTGTCTTATTATGCATGCTGATGGAGCAGGAACAAAATCCTCATTAGCTTACATGTATTGGAAAGAAACAGGAGATGTTTCTGTGTGGAAAGGGATCGCTCAAGATGCTTTAATCATGAATATTGATGATTTATTATGTGTAGGAGCTACTGATAATATTTTACTTTCTTCTACTATCGGAAGAAACAAAAATCTAATTCCTGCCGAAGTGATTTCAGCAATTATCAATGGAACTGAAGAGTTAATTAAAGAGTTAGCTTCTTTTGGAGTTAGTATTCACTCCACTGGTGGTGAAACTGCCGATGTAGGCGATATTGTACGTACTATTATTGTAGATTCTACAGTTACTGCTCGAATGAAACGTTCTAAAGTAATTGATAATGCTAATATTCAAGCTGGTGATGTAATCGTTGGATTAGAATCTTTCGGACAAGCTTCTTATGAAAAAAGCTATAATGGCGGAATGGGAAGTAACGGATTAACATCGGCTCGTCATGATGTTTTCGGGAAATATTTGGCAACAAAATACCCAGAAAGTTATGATGCTGCTGTTCCTGAAGAATTGATTTATTCCGGTCAAGTAAAATTGACTGATGCAGTGGAGAATTCTCCAATTGATGCGGGACAATTAGTGCTTTCTCCAACACGAACTTATGCACCAATTATCAAGAAAATATTAGACCAATATTCTTCAAATGAAATTCACGGAATGGTTCACTGTAGTGGTGGAGCACAAACTAAGATTTTACATTTTGTAGAAAATTTACATATTATAAAAGACAATTTATTCGCAGTTCCACCTTTGTTCCAATTAATTCAGGAGCAATCAAAAACAGATTGGAAAGAAATGTATCAAGTATTCAACTGTGGGCATCGTATGGAAATTTATGTTCCTGAAGCGGTAGCACAGGATATTATTGCTATTTCAAAATCATTCAACGTAAACGCACAAATTGTTGGTCGTATTGAAGCTGCTGATACTAAAAAGTTGACTATTTCTAGCGAATACGGAACTTTCGAATATTAATCAAAATACAAGTATTGATTGATTTTAATCTTTCAATTTTTTAATCTTTCAATTTTTACAGATGTACGAATTAGTTTTTTGGAAATATTTAGAAGAAGTTTACTTGAACCATCAATTAGTTTATGAAGCAATAGATGAACAAGAATTCATTGAAGGATTAGAAGAACTTCCCGTCGAAGTTATTATGAATAGAATCGCTTCTGTTTTTTCTAAATGGGAACGAGTAGATGAGAACAGCTGGAAAAATAACGATGGAGTAGGAGCTTTTCAAGTCAAAACTACAGCTCAAACGGTTGAAATAGATTGTTACGGAACATCGGGTAAAATCATGGATAAATTAGTAGATATTATGGAAGAATTTAAATGTCCTCTTTTTGACCCTCAAATTCCCGCTCGTTACGATGAAATGCACGAAGAAGAATAAAATACAAAAGCGTTAAGGTTTAAAACTTAACGCTTTTTTTGTGCTATTTAGGAATAGTAATTTTATGACTTTGTTTTTTCGAATCGCATTAAATTCAAACTGAACAAGATTACTATAAGTGTTACACCAACATCGGCGGCAATAGCTAGAACTAGATTGCTGTATCCAAAGACAGCTAATAAAATAAATACAAATTTAGTAGCAATTGCTCCATAGGTATTGAATTTGATTTGTTTCATCGTTTTTTTACTCAGTCGAATAAGAAATGGAATTAATGACAGTTGGTCGTTCATCAAGGCAATATTTGCAGTTTCTATTGCAGTGTCACTTCCTGCTGCGCCCATGGCAATTCCCACAGTACTTGTGGCAAGTGCAGGTGCATCATTTATTCCATCGCCTACCATGGCTACTTTATCGTATTGTTGTAAAAGTGATTTTATTTCTTCAGTTTTTTGTTCTGGAAGTAATCCGCCAAATACTTTTGTGATTCCTACTTTTCGGGCAACAAAATGAGCCGCTTTTTCATTATCACCAGTTAACATAATTACGGACAAGTTTTGTTCTTGTAATTCTTGTATCGCGGATCGGCTATCAGGTTTTATTTCGTCAGTTAAGCCAATGATTCCAGCTACGCCTTTGCCAAAACTAACTACCACACTTGTTTTTCCCTCAGTAGATAATCGGGCTACTATAGATTCTACTTCTTCGGATATTTCATGGTATTCTCTAATGAAATCTAATTTACCTATCATTATAGTATCTATGTTAGAAATACTGCATTTTGCTGTAGCTCCTTTTCCCATGATACTTTTAAAATCTTTAACAGGATGTGGTTCAAAGCCTTCGGCTAAACTTGCTGTAATTATGGCTTGCGCCAATGGATGTTCCGAAAACATTTCGGCTCCTGCGGTACAGGAAAGTAATTCTTTTCGGCTGGTACCAATTAGAGGAAAAACATCCGATACTACAGGA
>WSSedL1CaDRAFT_10000982_pt1 | contig 18196 bp, 15 predicted proteins | sample WetSurSL1Cattail_FD_9464 | JGI IMG/M metagenome (IMG submission 9464)
CTTGCAGCACCATCGCACAATCCGTTACATCTTTGGTAATCGGACCAATCTGATCTAAGGATGATGCATAGGCAATCAAACCATAGCGAGATACCCGGCCATAGGTAGGCTTCAATCCCACCACCCCGCAGTAAGACGCCGGCTGTCTGATTGAGCCGCCGGTATCGGACCCGAGGGCAAGTATCGTTTCATCCGCCCGGATCGCCGCTGCCGAACCACCGCTGGATCCGCCCGGTACCGCCTCCAAGTCCCAGGGATTTTTGGTCACAAATAATCCCGAGTTTTCAGTGGAAGAACCCATTGCAAATTCATCCAGGTTGGTCTTGCCGATAATAATAGCTTGATTCGCTTTGAAACTTTCAACTACCGCTGCATCATATACCGGTACATAATTCTCCAATATCTTGGAAGCACAGGTGGTTCGGAGGTTGGCGGTTGACATGTTATCTTTCAGGGCCACCGGTATTCCCGCCAAAGCCGGCAGTTGCTCGCCTTTTCTAACCCGCTCGTCCACCGCTTTGGCCTCAGTATAGGCCTGTTCTTCCGCCAATGAAACATAAGCATGGATTTGAGGCTCTACCTGTTTAATTCGCTGAACCATCGAGTCCACGATTTCAACGGCTTTTATTTCTTTTTTTAATAATAATTCCTGCAATTCATGGGCAGTTTTTTGATATAAAGCCAAAATAACAAACCTCCTCCGGCTTAGGTTACTCTTCTTCTTCCAAAATTTTGGGGACTTTAAAAAAATTATCCAAGCGATCCGGGGCATTAGCCAGGGCCAATTCCGGGTCGAATGAAGGAACTTCTTGATCCGGCCGGAAAACATTGGTGACCGGAATCGCATGGGCAGTAGGCTCAATACTGGCAGTATCCAGTTTGTTCAACTTTTCCACAAAATCTAAAATTCCGTTTAATTGTCCGGGGAACTCTTCCTTTTCGCTCTCACTCAATTCCAAACGGGCGAGTCGCGCTACATGTTCTACTTCGGCTTTAGTTAAAGGCATTGAACGACCTCCAATATAGTTGTAAAGTAACGTACCTAAGAATAGGCAAATTCACTATACCAGTTCCAAATTTACCAATAAGTTATACATCATGCTACGAAATCCTGCTTCTTTCAAGAATTAATGATCGTAGCAATCAAATTTAATTAATGATCGTCCTTACCTAATCATTTCCATTAGAATATCTTCCGTAATAATCTTGACTCCTAGGTTTTGTGCGGCAATTAATTTATTACCTGGATTTTCACCCACCAGAAGATAGGTTGTCTTCTTGGATACACTTCCAACGACATGTCCTCCATGATCCTCAATTAATTTTGAAGCTTCATCCCTACTCATTGTAGGTAAAGTACCTGTAAGAACAAAAGCCGCATCGGCTAACCGATTATCTTTTTTAAGGGAATTTTTCGCTTTTGACTTCAGATTTACACCGGCGTTTTCAAGTCGCTCGAGTATCCCATGGGTTTGAGGTTGATTAAAAAAGTCTGAAATAGCCTTAATACTTACTTCCCCAATCCCTTTGATATCTCCAGTCGCTTTTAACTCCTTTTCGATATCACTCAACTGTTGGTTTATATCATTCAGCCTATTTAAATTCTCCGGGTCTGTAGAAATCTTAATCTGCTTACTAATTTTGTTGAGATCTTTTTTCAATTGTTTCTCATTTAATTTTAGTTGTTGATATCTATCATAACTTATCTTTGCAATCGCATAAATATCGGGAAAGTTTTCTTCCAAAATATGTCCTGTTTGCTTGCCAATCGTAGGTATGCCAAACCCATTGATAAGGCACTCCAGATTTCTGTCTTTTGCCCGCTCGATAGAATTAAGGAGATTATCGGTACTATCCGTATAATTCGATTGTTTTTGTTTACGAGGTTGTCCGTCCTTTCTAAGCCCAATTTCCTTTCGAGAACGGGGAATAATACCTTCTGCCAAAAATTCTTCCCGATAATTTTTAAGGTAAAATATATCTGAAATATCCTTTATATACCCCTTATCCATTAGGGAATGAACAGCAGCCGGACCAAGTCCATCAATATCCATGGCTCCACGCGAAGCAAAATGAATAATAAGTCGCGCAAGTTGAGCCGGACAATTAATCCCACTACAACGGATATCGGCACCTTCTTCACTTCTAAAAGCGGGTGCTCCGCAAACCGGACACTTGTCAGGAATCCTAAAAGGGGTTGTACCATCGGGACGTTTATCTTTGATCACACTGACAATTTCAGGAATGATTTCCGCAGCTTTACGCACTATTACAGTATCCCCAATACGGATATTTAGACGATCTATCTGATCTTGATTATGTAATGACGCACGTGAGACTGTAGTGCCAGCCAATCGAACCGGCTGTAAAATAGCCAATGGAGTAAGTCTCCCTGTTCGACCAACATTAACTTCTATATTGATTACCTCAGTTTGTTTCTCTTCCGGAGGATACTTGTAGGCGATTGCCCATCGAGGCACTTTTGAGGTAGCTCCTAATTTCTGTCGTGCTGCCAAGTTATCCACTTTTACTACCGCACCATCGATACCAAAGGGTAATTCTCCTCGGGTTTCACCCATTGAGCAAACCGTATCCCATATTTCCTTCTCTGTAGAACATTTGAAATATCTTACTACCGTAAACCCCTGCTTACTCAACCAATCAAGTGTTTCGGTATGAGATGAAAAACTCTTTCCATCAACTGCTTGAAGATTAAAAATTAAAATTGACAACTTTCTTTCAGCAACCACATTGGGATCTAATTGTCGTATAGTACCAGCCGCACAGTTTCTAGGATTAGCAAATGGTTTACCCTCGATTTCTTCTTGCCTCTCATTTACAGCTTCAAATACATCATTATCCATATAAACTTCGCCACGCACTTCAAGATAAGGAAGCTGCTCCGGAATTTGTTTAGGAATGCCATCAATCATCTTAAGATTTTCAGTTATATCTTCACCATAACTAACACCATCACCGCGGGTCATGCCTTGAATAAATATTCCATTTTTGTACCGTAATGCCACAGAAAGTCCATCAATTTTGTACTCCACCGAAAAAATTGGATTTTCAAGTTCCTTCTGCATCTTACTTATAAAATCAACTACTTCTTCTCTTGAAAACTTATCATCAAGTGAAAGCATGGGTACATCATGAGCAACTAATTTGCCAACCTCTCGTTTGGCATGTCCGCCCACCCGTTTTGTTGGTGAATCTGTTATTAAAAGCTCGGGATTATCACGTTCAAGATTTTTAAGCTCCTGAAGCATCATATCATATTCATAGTCAGTTATTTCCGACGCACTTTCATCATAATATCGTTTATTATGGTACTCAATTTTATCTCGTAGGTCTTTGATACGGTCCTTTATATCCATTAATAATTCTCCATTTCGTGTTTAACTGAATCCAACCTAGCCAGTGGGCCACCCGCCCGGTCGCGGAATCCGAGGATCGTAATTCAGAGCATGCGCTTTCCAAATCAAGCAATTCCCGCATCAGTTGATTATATTCCCAGTCGGCGATCTAGGGCTGGTCTTTAACAACATAATCGATCCAATTATTTATCCATTTCAACTCAAAATCCTGCCACCCGTCCGGATTAATAAAAAAGTGAAAAACATCCGGCCGGACGCGGAAATTTAGCTTCTTGGCGAGAAATATTTTTTGGGGGAGACAAATAGAACTCAATAATTATAACTATCATCGACAAGCCGGAGGGGTTTTTATACCGACATTTTGAGGCCGTGAAACACATGAAATTGAAGAATTGAGGATTTAATTAAACGACTTTGCGTAAAAGGGCAAAAGGGGCAAAAAAAACTAGCTTCAAAAGCTAGTTGAAAGCTGGTTAACACCGGTTCATGTTTCCATGTTTTCATGATTAGGTGGCAACCATTAACGAGCGTCCATAAAAACCGCATCTTTTGTAAAAAGACTTGGCCCCGCCCTGCCATAAATCGGTAGCAACTTCTAAACCATGACAATGTCGCTCTGTAGATTGTTTCTTTACAAATTCAATCAATGCTTGGCCGACTCCGCGGCCCCGGAATTCCTCGGTTACTACCAACTCCTGAATGCTGGCTACTTGTCCGCCATAATGAAACACATCAAAGTAATACAAGGTGACAAAGCCGATAACATGATTATGTACGGTGGCCACAAATGCTTCACGATCGATAGATTGAAAAAAGCCTCTAAAGATCCGGGCAAAATCATTTTCTTTTTGGCAAAAAATGCCGTCTGTCAACAAACGATGCAAACGAAAAACATCATAATAATCTTCTTCAGCTATTGGTCGAATTTGTAAACCTATCGGTGTCAAACTCATCGATATTCACCTCCTCTTTATTATTTTATATTTCAACAGTGGGCGGGACTCCCACTACGAATATCTCATACTATAATATCGTATGGAGGAAGATTTTTTTCTACTAAAATTTAATAATTTTCGATATTTATTTTAAGAAAAGTCTGATGGAATATTTTATGTAATTATTGTTAATATATTACAATAGATTATCGGTAAATACAATAGAAAATATCCTCATAATTGGGGATATTTTAATATTTGATGCCGCTAGATTTGTTCTCTTTAAAAACTCCCAAAGGGGGGAACTTATCCGCCTAAATAGGTCTGCTCTAATGTTTTAATCATCCGATACAAGATCTGATTGACCGGCGTTTCCACTCCATACTTCTTGCCTAGCTCAATGACCGTACCCGCAAAGGTCTCTACTTCAGTTTTACGGCAGGCCTCTACATCTTGCAGCATTGAAGTTTTTCCTGCGGCAGAAATCGTATCGATAACCTGAATATATTTTTGAATATCCGCTTCGCAAAGATTGATTCCATTCCGCTCCGCCAAGTGGATAACCTCGCGGGAAGCCATAGCCATCAATTCCCGGGCTTCAGCTACCTTTTGAAAAACGCCATAAGGCGCTTTCAAAATGGCTGAGGTTTGATTAATCCCGACATTCATCATAAATTTCCACCAAAGTTCCCTGAGCATATCCTCGGGGATCTGATAAGGTATCCCGACCCGGTCAAATAGTTCCTTGACTGCAGCTACTTTCGGTGAAAAGTTGCGATTCATCTTATCACCGAATACAATTTTCCCGATATTGGCAAACCGGGTAGAGGTTCCCTCTCGGGTAGCATCGGTGCCGACCACAAAAGAAAAGAGTAATTTATCATCTCCATAGGTCCGTCCGATGATTTCTTCGCTGGTTATTCCATTGAGCAAGGACAGTATAATCGTATGTTCAGCTACAAAATCACGAATATCCCGGATACTTTGTTCCAAATGGTGCTGCTTTACGGCAATCAGAATTAAATCGGCCGGACCCTGGGAAAAACCGGGTTGGCTGTACTGAAACGGATAAGGCTTGCCGTTGACGGTGATCCCGTTTTTTTGATAACGCCCAATGCGTTCCGGGTCGGCAATGACTGTCACTAGAGCAGGATCTGCTTCGAAAAGTAAGCTGGCATAGGCGCTGCCGATAGCGCCCAAACCGGAAATATAGACTTTTTGGATTTCTTTCATATCGATTCTCCTTTCCAATAACTATAACTCTACCAAATTCCCTGGGACTTTACCAGTCTTCCTAAAAAATAAAAAACGGGCATCGGTCGATGACGAAAGCGAGACCGTACCCATTTAAATTGTTAAGCTATCCCAACTAAGTGAAACAATGCTTATTGGGCTTCCCTTCTCAATTTCAGTTCCTTATTTTCAAACCCGCAGGCAGAGGCATAGATAGAAGTAACTTCCATGATTCGATGGTGAATTAAATCGATCGGATTATTGTTTATTTCACCTTGCATAACTGCTTGATATTGCTGCGGCATAAATTGAGCCAATAAAGTCAGCGGAATGGTCGTTTGCGATAGATTCCGCAATAAAATTTGTAATGCATTATTGACATCTGAGTGTAACCAGTAGTAACGTGAACGATCGCTAAAACTATATTTTCGGGCATATTTCAAGTAAAGAGCGTCGCCGTGATAGTGCTTTTGCCAATAAGCCGGTTGTTCCGACATTATCTTTTCAAGAACGCTTCTTAATCCGGATAAGCTGATGCTTTTCTTTCCGGCTAACCACTCGATCTCCATCATTTCTAAGGCAAAAACCGCTTCCCGAAAAGCAAAGGTCAAAGCGGGCCCTACCTTTAAAATGGCAAAGTGATCGCGAACCATTTCAGCGAGGCCCTTCTCCGTTTGATAGTCGGTGGAATGGGCTTCATATACTAAAGCTGGATATTCTGCAATTAAAGTTGAAAGCGCCAGAGCCTTTTCGGAATTGTAATGAAATACAATTTCATCCCCAAATTCAACTCCCGGTTGTACTACTAAAGCAATCACCCGTTCCCAGGCAGATTCAAGGCCTCTATCATAAAAAACTTTTTTGGTTATTTCAATGGTTTGTTTCGCGGCCGCCGGTTTGGTTACCGGTACAGTCTCTTCTGCGTTCTGGGCGCCTCCCGGCACAGGCACCTCTGTCCCGATCACATAAAGCGGTGCCTTATTGTAAGTTGATTTATTAGTGATGTAAGCCGCCTCCGCTGCCGAACATAAATCTGCGGCCCGGCCGGCTATCACTTCATCCGTCAAAGGACTGGCAGGATTCCCGGGATCATCGGCACAGCGCATACTGGCATCCAGATGTATTTTTTCGAAACCGGCCAATACATAATCCCGAACCATCTCGCCCGCTTTGGACATGGCACAGGAAGCATTCTCATTTTGCCAGGCGTTCGGCCCCAGATGATCGCCACCCAAAATAATACCATCAAGGGGAAAATCCATTTTAACAGCAATATTTTTAATATAGGCCACAAATTGTTCGGGATTCATTCCGGTATAACCACCCAATTGATTGACCTGATTGGAGGTTGACTCAATCAAAAGCGGTGAATTATCAGATTTCGCCTGTTTCATTGAGGCTTCCAGGACAAATTGGTTGGCGGAACAGATGGAATAAATACCTATGGGTTGGCCGTTTTTGTGATTATGAATTATCTCTACTAAAGAATTTTTGGGTAAACCTTGAATACTGTTCATCTTTTCTCCCGTAGACTTAATTTGGAAGCAAAAAACTATTTATCATTATTTCTACTTTTGGAACAATTCTTGGGGCAAATCTTCCCAGTGCGGTTGTCCATTGATTCCGCCCTGTGCAGTAGTATTCATAGCCCCGCAATAACTGGCCAAACGCAAACATTTCTCCACCGGCCAGTCATTAAGGTATCCTTTGAGAAAACCGGCATCAAAACTATCCCCTGCCCCTACTCCATCCACATATTGAATAGGAAATACCGGTACCCTCCAAATTTTATCTCCTTGACGCGCGATAGCCCCTAAACTACCCCTTTTTACCACTACTAACGGTACTATCTCGGACATTTTCTCCAAAGCGCGATCCAAATCAGCGATACCTGAAATTGCCATTAATTCATTTTCATTCGGCATAAAAACATCTGTTAATTCTAAGATTTCGCTTACCCCTTCCCACTTCTCTGCGGGATCCCAATTCGTATCAACGCTTACAGTTAACCCTTGACTCCGGGCCATCTTTAATATTTCCGCGAAATGAGGCCTCAAATTAGCCAATAAGAAGTAACTTCCCACATGAATATGTCTGGCTTTGGCTAGAAATCCTGCCGTTACCCGTTGGTAAGGCATTGCTGTTATTCCGGCTTCATCGGTCAAGATTGCCCGATCATTCTCCCGGCATAAAGCAAAACTGGCGGCAGTTCGAAATCCTTTTCTCATTTCAATTAAGCTTACATCAACCCCGCATTCGGTTAGCCGTGACTGCATAAAATGTCCGAATAAATCATCGCCCATAACTCCCGCCACTGCTGTACGAAGTTTAAGCTTAGCTGCCTGGCAAGCAAAGATCGGGCAAGAGCCGCCTAATTCAAGTAAGTATCCGGAAATCATTTTCTCTTTTTGACCAAACTCCGGATCAGCATTAGCCAAAACCAAATCAACGTTAAGGTCGGCCAGTGTTAAAATATCAAATTCAGGCATTTAATCACTCCTGGCTATGTAATCTTACGATAATGCCTTACGGCGAAAACCATAATAGCGGTTTAAAGAATTCTAATACTAAGTTGCTTTCAATAGGATAATAAATTCAAGAAGCAACTTAATATTTCAGACCAATTTGCCACTTGTGTTGTTATACTTTTGAATGCAAATTGGTATAAATCATTATGGAAGAAAGGGGCTGTTGCAAAAGTATGTAAAATCCATGAGATATCCAATATATTGCTCCGCTGATACGAAAAACATTGATATATTGAATATCTCGATCGAAATTTTTTATTTTGCGACAGCCCGTTTATCTACCCATTTTTATTCCAGAGTTTATTTACTTAGTTTCTTCCCATCAACTACTTTGCCGTTTAGGAAATCTGCGATATCGTCCGTAGCCGCTTTGGGTGTGCGTGTACCTAATAAGGCTTGCTGAACTGATACAATGGTCTTTTGTACTAACTCATCATACCATTCTACCAATGGAAGCGGTTTGGCAACCAAGGACTGTTGCCCAAATTGTTTCCAATAGGGGTATTTCTTGAGCAATTGATCGTCTTTATAAAGGTCTTTAAATAATGGCAAACTTCCAATTTGCATTGCCCGATCTTTATCTTTTTCCTTAGAGATCATGAATTGAATGTATTTCCAGGCCAATTCCCGGTTCTTACTGCCCTTAGGAATCGAAAAAGCCTCCGGCAAAGTCAAAGTTGTCTGTAATGAAGCTGTTTTGCCGGGAAGCCATGGTGCAACTTCAATTTGGCCTACAACTTTTGACTTTTTAGGATCATTGGCATAACTGAATGTGCTCGGCGGACCCTGGAAAAAGAAAGCACTTGAGCCGCGATAAAACAAATCGGCTGCCGCTTCTTGTGATAAAGTAGTGCTTGAAGGATTAACTAATTTTTCTTTTTTGATCATATCGACCATAAACGTGATTGCATCTAATGACGGGGATTTGTTAATAGTAATTTGACCCTTGTTATTAAAATAATTCCCGCCATAACTGTAAAGATAAAATGCAACCGAATTGGCAAGCGCCCATTCTTGATTCCAATACTCAGCAATCGGATATTCACAAATCCCGGCCTTTTTCAATGCTTTTGCTTGCGTTACCACTTCAGCCCAAGTTCTGGGTGGTGTATTAAATCCGGCTTTTTGCAACAAAGTTTTATTATAGAAGAAGAAACGGGTATCGTTATTCCAAGGGATTCCCAATAATTTCCCATTTCGAGTGAATGTGCTTACTAAACCCGGCAGCAGACTGTTAACATATTGTTTATCGGCGATATCATTGAGAGGGCTTACCCAACCGGTTGCCGCAAATTTGGCTACCCAACCGTTATCAAATTCAATGACGTCATATGAGTTTCCTCCTGCAGCCAAATCAGTCAATACTTTATCGGCGACTTCATCCCAGGACATTTGAATGAATTCTACCTGGGTTCCGGTTTTGGCCTCAAACTCTTTCGTTTGCTTCTCCCAAATACCGATCAAGTCCATTTCATGTCTGGGCATAATAACGGTTATTTTTGACGCTGCATTGACGACAATGGTTCCTGTAAAACACAGACTGACTAAAGCCACTAATAATACAAATAACACCATAGTATAGCGTTTCATTTATTTCACTCCTTTTTGGTTTTTAATGAATATTTTCTAAACCACTAGTATTAAAAGCCCACCTCCTTACTTGACTCTTGATTAAATTCTTCATCCTTTTACTGCGCCACCTGTAAGTCCTTGAACAATATACTTTTGGAACACTAATGCCATGATAACCGGTGGCAAACTGGCGACTACTCCAGCCGAAGCCATCGCAACATAATCTATCCCGACTTTGCTGGAATACTCCGAAAGCAAAACACTGATTGTTTTGGAGTTTAAAGTTGAGCTTAAAATAAAAGCCGTAAAAAACTCATTCCAGGCAATGATGAAGGCAAAAATTCCACAAGCGGCGAGACCCGGAGTTGAAAGGGGAATGATAATTCTAAATATAGTCCCAAACCTAGAACAACCGTCGATCCTGGCCACTTCTTCCAAATCCTTCGGTACACTGGTAAAATAACTTCTCATTAACCAGACCATTAATGGCAGAATAAAAGAACAATTCGCAAGTATCAAAGCCAAACGGGTATTGAGTAACCCTAAATCTTTCATGATAATATAAATTGGGATAATCAGGACCGCGAGGGGTAAAAATTGGGTGATCAGTATCAAAAGATAAAAGGATTTTTTCCCTTTAAAATTAAGTCGCGTAAAAGCATATGCTGCAAATGTTCCGGCGAAAAGACATATTAAGGTTGAGGAACCGGCAATAATAAGACTGTTAAGAAATCCGTACCGCAAGTCATGATTTGGACTTGACGAATCAGCCGTGCTTAAAAATATTTGTCGATAATTCTCAACATTTATTTTTTTAGGAATCCAATGCAGCGGAATAGCGGTAAGGTCAACCCGGTAGGATAAACTACTAATAATAAGCCAAATATAGGGAGCCAAAATACATATACAGATTAGAATAACCGCCAGGTATAATAAAATCCTTTGCAATTTTCTTTTCTTTGACCTTTGAGAAAAAATGGATTCCGTTAAGCCATCCATCCTATCATTATCATCATTTCTAAGATTTGTCATATATTTTACCCTCTTCACCATTTGCTTTCTTATTAATTCTTTCTAAAACCTCTCACTAAACTAATTCGCCTCAATGAGTATAGATGAATCGCCAATTATCGTTAATCTCATGTCGGTAGCTCAATAATCTTAACTCAATTCACGATTCAAGCTCTTGTTCTGTCAGCAAATTTTTAACATACACCATTACCAATATGGTTGCAGCCAAAGTTAATATATACGCCAGTGCCGACCCATAACCAAACTTTAAAAATTTAAAAGTATTTTGATAAATATAGTAAGTCAGCACATTGGTAGCGTCCGCCGGCCCACCTTTAGTCATTACATAGATAAGATCAAATTCTTTCAAAGCCCATATCGTTTTCAATACCAAAACCACCATTATCACCGGTTTTAACATTGGAATCACGACTTTCCGCAAGCATTGAAGACCGGTTGCACCATCAACTGTAGCGGCCTCATATAACTCTTTGGGTACTGATTGAAGCGCCGCTAAAATCAATAAAATCGCTACCGGAGTTTCCTTCCAAATGTTTGCGAAAATTACAATATGAAAAGCGGCTATCGGATTACCCAACCATATTTGATATGATTTTAATAATCCGATTTGATTTAAAAGGGCATTGAATGCTCCATAATTAGCATCAAAGATCCATTTCCACATGATTCCATTCACTACATAAGGAAGCGCCCATGGTAAAATAATTAGTCCGCGGACAAAGCCTCTTCCCTTAAAGTTTTGATTTAAAATTAGCGCAATCGAAAGTCCCAAAGCGGTCTCAATGGAAACGGTAAGCAATGCAAAATACCAAGTCTTACCAAAAGTCATCCAAAACATAGGATTCTTGAGGGCCTCGATATAGTTGCCCAAACCAACAAATTCTTTAGCGCTTGCCGGATTAAGCAAATCCATCTTCGTCAGGCTTATAGCCAACGAAGAACACATTGGAAAGACTAATAAACCAAAGATAATAATCGCGGTGGGTAATAACAATATGAAAGCCAGTATTCCGGGTCTTTCCATCAGACTCTGATGAGGCCGCGGTATTTTAGACATGTATAAACCTCCTTCGGATAGCAAATAAGAGTAAACTCTGCCGCTTATAATTTAATCCAGGGATCCAAACCTTCCGGTTGATCAGGGTTAATACCCTTATGAATCGCTTTATAATAAGCAAGCGCCTGTAAAATAAAGATAAATGAAACCCCTAATGCGGCATTGTCGAAATCTGAATCGATTGAAACTTGCAGCGCAACTCCGGGAATCGGAGAAATTTGCCGACTGCCAAAAACAACAACCTTTGTTCCCTTTTTTAATAAATCATTGATCAAGTCCAGTTGATAATGAGTCGCTGTTTCAGTAGTTAAACTCACTACCGCTAATGTATGATTATTAACTAAAACCATCGGCCCATGCCGGACATCCAACAGATGATAATATCGGCCGGGAGTTCTAGCGATTTCCATAAACGCCAAAGCGCCTTCGGTTGCTATTCCCTGGAGCTCGCCATCAGCTAAAACCACTGCATCATTCCAGTCATTTTCCGCAAGATTCTTTAATTTACCTTCGTATTTTTCCATAAAATCAATTCCAGCTTCGATCACTGCATCCAGATCATGAATTAACTTTTGATCATTGCATAAATGAGCCAATATCAATAAATTCACCATATAAAGATTGGTTACCGTTCTAGTCTGACAAACGCTTTCATCAAAAGCCCACGGAATTTCTAGTGTTAAGTCCGCAGTTTTGGCTAAATCCGAATTTTCAACACAAGTAATGCCGATAACCGGCAATGAAGGTTGCAGGGATTTAACATTTTTAATCGCCTGTATTACTTCACTGGTATTTCCGGAGCGGGTTGGCGCAATAAGCAGAGCGCCATCAAACAATTTTGCATAACTTGTATAGTTCAGCATCAGATCCCCCGATGCAATGGCCGCCGAAGCTATACCCAACCTTAATCTGCATGTAAATTCGGCGGATTGACAAAGATCATAACTTGAACCGCATCCTGTAAAAATTATACTCTGGGGGGATTTCTCATTATAAAAACGAACCACTTCATCTTTTTTTGCCGTTATGTAATCAAAAGTCTTCCTTAGCGCTTCATATTGAGATTTAATCTCTTTATAAGTATAATTCATAAAAATTTATCTCGCTTTCTTATTATTAATAATATCATTTTATTATATTGTTATAACCATTATTCGTAAAACAAAACGTTTATAAATATGAAACCTTCTTCCACCTCATTCTTTTATGAATTTTTGTTCCAATATGCGATAATTATTTCAAGACAACCTTGTATTTATAACGATCACCACGGATAATTCCATGACAAAATTCTACAATTCGTTCATTTGCATAGGTACACCTTTCCAATAAAAGACCCGGCGCATTTTTCCCAACATGTAAATAAAAGGCGTCATTAGAATTTATAACTACCGCTTCAAAAGTCTCAATGGCTTCATTGGGGATTAAATTATACTTGGTCTTCAAAGTATTATATAGGCCCTTCGCCGCAATCTCATCCGCAGTCAATCCGGGACACAAATCACAAGGTATATAGGAAATCTCAACCGCAAATGGTTCATTATTCGCCAGCCTGAGCCGTTTAATACAATAAACCATCATTCCCTTTTCATTAAAATGTCTGGCAATCATCTCATCGCCGGCTATCGCTTTAAATTCAATAATATCAGTACTGGGGGTATACCCCATATTGCGAATTTCTTCGCTGAAACTATAAAAACTTGACAGCCGCTGTTCGATCTTGGGAGCTGTTACAAAGGTCCCCTTACCTTGCTTTCGATATAACAGTCCTTCATTCTCTAATTCTTCCAACGCCTGTCGAACCGTAATCCGGCTAACTTCATATAAATCACACAATTCTCTTTCAGTGGGTATCTTACTGTCAATTTCCCACTCATTGCTTTTAATCTTGTCCACCAATATTTCTTTTAACTGATAATACAAAGCAACCGGCGCTTTTTCATTTAATAAAATTGCTTCCACCGCATTTCTAATGGTTATAACAATATAATAATATTATACTATACTTAAAAATATTGCAAGCTTTTTTTATTGATACCCTTACCTGATACCCTTTCACTTTGCAAGATGATAGGTCACAAACCGGTCCAAAGACTTGATAGCAGAACGGATATCGGTATAGACCGGCAAACCATTCTGCTCCATAATTGAAACAAAGTCTTGATAATACCGGCCGGCGTTAACTGAGATTACAATGGGTTTGGCATATTTCTTACTTAAGTCGACCAACAAATTGGCTAAACTATCTTGATCGTGACAATTCTCGGGAATGGTTTTCAAAGTCACCGAGTGGGGTACCACCGCCACGAACACGCAATCCACATTGGGATCCTGTAAAACAGCTTCAACATAATCGGCATACATATGGTCATCGGCCATCGGTGTGATATCCAAAAAAGGCGTCGAAGTATCGACCATACCATGCCGGTTGATGATATTCAGTTTTGCGATTGTCTCCGGATTTAATTGAGCCTGTTTTAAGTTTTTTAATTCATCAGCTCCTACCGTAGATTCAAAACCGGCATTGACTACCCCGGCCACCCGGTTGCCGCTTGGAATTTTCCGGGCCAGCATCGCGAAGACCTTGACGTAATCATAATGATCTTCAATGTTCTCGGCTAAGACAATTCCCGCCTGCAGGCATGCTGACTTAAAAACTTCATAACTGCCGGAGATTGATGCGGTATGAGATGCTGCTGCCCTGGCTCCTGCCTCAGTTCGACCGGATTTGTAGATGATGATCGGTTTTTTGATCTGCCGGGCCAATTGGAACAGTTGACGGCCTTCCCCCGGGTCCAGTCCCTCGACATATAGAGCCAACAGATCAATGCTGCTTTGACCGGCAAAATACCCCACCAGATCGGTAATATTGACATCATACTTATTGCCGAAACTGACAATTGCTTTAAAAAGCCGGTTATTTTGAAGTCTATCGATTTCGGTCACGGAAAAGGCGCCGCTCTGGGTAAGCAAGACAGTGTTGCTGTAATCGGAGTACTTGATCTCAAGCCGTTTCTCTTGGACAAATAAAGTGTTCAATCCGCTATCCTGACCGGAGGGGGCCCAAAAAACTCCCATGCAGTTAGGTCCGATGATACGAGTGCCTCCTTTAGGCACAACTGCATCGAGTTGTTCGACAAAATCAGCATAGTTAATTTCGGCCGGAATACCGGAGATGCAAATAATAGCCTTAGGATAGGGTCCAGCCAAATTCTTTACAAACTCGATGGTAAATTGAGCCGGTGCCGAATAAACCACTAATTCCACACTTTCGGGAATATCGGTCATACTCCGGTAAAGCGGATAGGAGGCAGAGGCACCGTCAAATTGGATAGTGCCCCCTTTGGCATTAACAAAATAGATATCGCGACGTCCAAGGTCGTGCAGTAAATGAGCTATTTCCCGTCCCAGATTGTATTTGTTTACATCACCGGAGACTCCAATCACGGCAATTCCATGAGGAGCAAAAAAGCTGCTCAAATTGGCCAAATTCAGCTCCGGAACTGCCAGATTCCTGGTTAAACTCGGTTCAAATTCGGCAAATCCATCGATCGCCATAAAACGGTTATCTTCAGTAATCACAAAAGGATTGACATCAAAGGCCTTAATAATGAATTCAGGTCGGGTCTCGGCGATAAACGAATACTCATAAGCCAAATGACTAAGTTGTGAAACCGCTTGCGCCAGAAGCTCCAGATATTCGGGGTGTCCCTTTTTGAGAAATTTATGTCTAATCTTCAGACTATGTACCATTTTTAAAGCATCCTGAAAGTCTAACGGCGGTAAGAAGAGGCTGGCCGGGTCGAAATATTGGGCAAAAAATTCGGCATCATCCCCACCCTTGGTAATCGTAAGAACCGGACCAAAAGCAACATCCTCTTTGATTCCAATCAACTGCTCATAACCCAGGGCCTCTGTGTACGACACGTATTCCACGATTAAGAAACCCCGGATCGCAGGTTGGGCGGCAGGAGAAAAATGCGCCAACACTTCCTGCTGCATCTGAAGTAATACAAATTGAACGAATAACGGATCGTGGCTCTTAATCTTCTTAACGCCCCCCACAATCTGTTTATGCGCGATCTGTGGGGAAACAATTTTTACAACAATGTCCGGACCGAACTTTTCAAGTAGACTTGGGTTGATCGCTTGTGGATTGTCGATGAAAACGAACCGGGGCGCGTTCAACCCTACCTGTTCTAATATTTGATAAACTTCAAATTCATACAAGGAGTTGCGGCCTTCGTTAGCGGCATTATTAAAAATTTGATTGATGTTCCGGATGGTTTGAGCGGAAAAATAAGCCATGGTTTACCTGCCTTTAGGATCATTTTGTATAGATCAAGCCGTCTTCGTATTCCGACTATAGTATAACACAGATAGGAAAGAAATTAATTTACCCTAGAAATTTAAGCAGGATTTGCATTGAATATAGAGAATTCTTACAAAGTTTAAAGTTAAAAATCTATCAATTTTGTGAGGGCGCATGAAAACAACTGGAATTGTACGTAAACTGGATGATCTAGGCAGGATAGTCATTCCCAAAGAAACGCGAGAACAGTTATATATCGACATCAAGGAACCTTTGGAAATTTTCCTGGATGAAGAGGAATCGGCGATCATTTTAAAGAAATATACCCCCGGCTGTATTTTTTGTGGTGACATGGGGGAAGGAAAAAATTTCTCCGGAAAAATCGTCTGCCTAAAGTGTTTGGAAGCCGTCAAACGCGAATTTTAATTTATGTTCAACTCAAGAAGCTATAAGAATCGACCATCCTTTTTCTAAAGTTTACATATTATATTTAAGGGGCTAACTTAGAAATTCTAAGACAGCCCCTTTACTATAATTTGTTTACGCTTGAAATATGAACTTTAACGATTTGTTTTATTGTTCTATTTTGGGAGTATAGGTCCTTAACAGTTTATGAATCTTATCCGAGGGGTCAAACAAAGAACTGATGGATTGATCCAGATTGAGCATGTCGATAAGATGAGCCAGAAATTCCGACATATTGACATCAACATACCACGATGCCTTTAAGAGTTCTTCCCTCCGGTAGGTAAGATTGGTAGCATAAAGGCGGTCGAAGATTCCCTCTTTAAAACAGGCTTCAAATTCGGCAATCCCTTCGGTAAATAACGCAAAGGTCACTCCGATAAAAATCCGTCTGGCCTTACGCTTTTTAAGCTCCCTGGCAATATCCAAAATCGAGTCACCCGAGGATAGCATATCATCGATGATTAAAACATCTTTGCCGTTAACATCATCCCCCAGAAACTCATGTTTCATAATAGGGTTCTTGCCGTTAACGATTCGTGTATAATCCCGCCGTTTGTAGAAAAGGCTTAAGTCTAACCCTAAAATGCTTGCGTAATAAAGTGCGCGCTCCATCGCACCTTCATCGGGGCTGACCACTAACATCTTAGACTTATTGATTTCCAGGTCTTTTTCATTACTGAGAAAAGCCTTGATAATCTGGTATGATGAATGGAGATTTTCAAAACTCTTTAATGGAACCGCATTATTAACTCTTGGGTCATGGGCATCAAAGGTGATAATATTATCGACTCCCAGATTGGCTAACTCTTGCAGGGCAATCGCACAATCCAACGACTCCCGGGATTGTCTTTTATGCTGACGGCCTTCATATAAAAAGGGCATAATCACTGTAAGATGTCTGGCTTTGCCTGCTATCGCCGCAATAGTACGTTTAATATCTTGAAAATGATCGTCCGGGCTCATTGGATGTTCTATCCCGAACAGATTGTATTTGCAATGGTAGTTTCCTACATCGGCAATGATATATATATCATAACCGCGTACCGTTTCTTCAAGGGTCGCCTTGCCTTCCCCATTAGCGAAACGGCTGCAACTGCAATTTATGATAAATGAATCTCTGATAAAACCCGCGAAAGGCAGGCTGTCCGCATTTTTCTGAATAAACTCCAAACGCCGCCTGAGTATGAAATCATTCACCAACTCCACTAATTCTCTGCTACCGTCCAGGGCAATAATCCCCAGTGGTCCAACCGGAACTATTTGAAATCTTCTCCCTAACTCCTCAATCGAGCTCATTCATACTCTCCTCTGCAGTATTTGTCGGCTTTGAACCAGGTTTCTCAGTCTTCAAACTTTTTTATAATTCGACATAATCATTGTATATCCTGTTTGGTAACAAATCATTAACTATAATTAAGCTATTGTATTGAAAACTGTAAAGAAAAAACCCCATATAGGGGCTTTTTCCCGAGCGATTTCTTTTTTGACCATGCTCTTTGTTTGTCTTATTTAACATCATAGCCTTGATCTTCAATCGCCGCTTTAATCTTTTCATCGGTGACCAAATCCCCGTTGTAATCAACCTTGACTTTCTTGGTCGTCAGATTAACCTCAACGGTACCGACCCCCTCCAATTCCCCCACCGCTTTTTTGATACTATTGACACAATGATTGCAAGACAT
>WSSedL1CaDRAFT_10000983_pt1 | contig 18193 bp, 15 predicted proteins | sample WetSurSL1Cattail_FD_9464 | JGI IMG/M metagenome (IMG submission 9464)
CTTATATACCAAACCGATAATACACCAGGTTTTTACTATTACAATGGCGCCGGCTGGACAAATATTTCGGCAGGTGGCACAACTGGAAATCTAACGGAAGCAACCTCAAGTGTGCTAACAATCACAGGTGGCACAGGTGCTGTTATGGGATCAGGAACTTCCATCCAGGTTAAACAGGCAACCACTTCTACAGATGGATTTTTAAGTTCTACAAACTGGAATACGTTTAATGGAAAAGAAAGCGTATTAACTTTCAGTTCTCCACTTAGCCGAAGTACCAATACTGTTTCAATTCCAAAGGCTACCTCATCTGTTAATGGATATTTAGCGAGCACTGATTTTAGTAACTTTAACAGCAAATGGACGAAATCAGGAAATGCCTTATACTTTACAAATAATGTAAGTATAGGTACCTCAACTATTAGTAATCGCCTTGTAGTAGAAGATGCAACCGATGATACTTATTCTGCAATTTTTAGAAATACTGTAAATACTAGTACAGGACATGTGATAGAGATCCAAGGTGGAGCGAATGGAGATATCAGTGGGACAAACTTGATTTTTTTTACTAGTCCAGATGGTACACCTTTAGGTTCAGTCACTCAAACAAGTTCAGGAAGTGTTGCATTTAACACTTCATCTGATTCAACATTAAAAGAAAATATTAGAAATACTCATTATGGCCTAAATGATTTGTTAAAAATAAAAGTTAGGGATTTTAATTGGAAAAAAAGTACGCAAAAGAAAACAATAACAGGTTTCATTGCACAGGAACTTTATGAAGTTTATCCTAATGCAATAACCAAACCGCAAAATGATAAGAACAAATGGATGCTAAGTAAAGAAGAATTAATCCCCCTTATCGTCAAATCAATCCAGGACCAGCAAAACCAAATTGTAGAACTTAAAACGCAACTCCAAACACAGCAAACACAAATTGATGCCTTATTACAAAGGATACAGGCACTGGAAGCAAAGTAGAGAAATAGATTACCGCTGTCAGCAGTTTTAAACACTGACAGCGGTTTAATCAAAAGACAAATTGATGAAAAAACATTTTGAGAAATGAGTTTATTAAAATTCAACATATTAACAATTACGGTGCTCATGTCGTTACAGGCATTTACCCAATCAGTATTGCACAATGATGGGAAGATAAACGTTGCGGGAGGTTATTTGAACCTTGTGGGCAGTTACCAGAATGAAAATTCCGGAGGCGTTACCATCGATGGAATAATCAAATTAACAGGCGATTGGACTAATAACACTACAGGCAATATTATAGAAAGTCCCGGTACAAATGGTGAAGTAATATTTGCAGGTAACAGCACACAAACCATTGGTGGCGGCTCTACCAGTTATTTTGCTTTTGAAAAACTTACTATTAACAGCGGAGCCACGGTACAGGTAACTGCAGGTAAGGCTGTTACTTCATTTGGGACTTCCGCCTTTACCAGTCCGTTGGTGTTAAAAACCACCACCGGCACCCGGCCACTTACCGCAACCTATATTAATAACCGCAGCGTTACCGGTAATATAACATCCGAAATGTATTACTATAGTACGGGTACATCGGCTAAGACCAATGGTCGTACGTGGTATTTTGCGGCACCCATAACCAATGCTACTGCGGCTGTATTCAATGTAGCAGGTGGCCTTAACCTTATGTCGTGGTATAATGCAGCTGCCGGCGCATATGCGAGAGTAACCACCAATGCTACAGCGCTCCCCCCTTTACGAGGTTACGAACTACGCTCCGCTACAAGTAATACTTTTAATTTTACGGGACCTCCCAATACTGGTTCATTTTCCCAATCCGGCATGACAGGCCTCGGCGGTCAGGATGGCTTTTACCTCATGGGTAATCCCTATCCATGCGTACTGGACTGGAGCAAGATTTCAACAACCAACCTCTACTCTACCATGTGGTATCGTACCATGAACGGATCCAATATAATGGTTTATGATACCTGGAACGGCGTAATAGGTACCAATGCAAACGGCACAGCTATTGTGGATGGTAAAATTCCGCCTATGCAATCGTTTTGGGTATGCGTTATTGGCGGTCAAACAGGTTCGATGAGCTTCGATACTTCGGCAAGAACACATGACTGGGGTAGTGCGCCCTTTATAAAGAGCGCCAAAATTAATACATTCGATGCCATAAGAATAGCCATTTTCGGCAATGGCAGCAAAGATGAGCAAATAATTATGCAAATTGGAAATGCCAAGGACTCTATGGACCATTGGGATGCCTTTAAACTGTTTGTAAACAACCCATCTGTTGCCGAAATATATACGCTATCCTCCGAAAGGAAAAAACTGGTTATTCAGGCTGTAGCACCTATTACTGATGAAAAATCATTTCCCCTTGCTTTGAAGATAGGACAAGCAGGGAACTATAAGTTTGCTGTTAACATCAATGATTACAGGCCTGGGTTAAAATATTTCCTGGAGGATAAGCAACAGAGTATCATGCAGGACTTAAGCGAGAATACCGAATATAATTTTACATCTGATGCCGTTAACGACACATCCGGAAACCGTTTCGTCATACATATTAAAACAATACATATTCCGGATGTACCGGATGTACCAAATGTGCCGGATGTACCGACCGTGCCAGATATACCAAATGTACCAGATGTACCGACCGTACCATCTGATAACTCACAAACGGAAATAAACCAAACATTGATCTATTCCTCCGGGCAACAAATCTTTATTAAAAACTGCCCTGTTGGCTCCGGAATATTGATGTACGATGCTCTGGGGAAACTTGTTTATGAAGCCAAAGCGGAAACTGACTTCAAAGTAATATCCGTCAATCTTCAGAATGGTTATTATATAATCAGGGTGATTGACAAAAATAAAATAATTTCAAGGATTGTGCCAATTAGCCTTTAGTTACAATGGAAACAAAATGTTTAAGTAGAAAGACTCGGGTAAAAATGAAAGAAAGAAAACCTGCAATACTGCCGCTTAAAACGGTACAACTAACAACAAATGAAACTGTTGTGCAGGTTGTGAAAAAGCCGTGGAAAAAACCTGTTTTGTATTGCGGAAAAGATATCGGATTTTTTGGGGATATACAGGGCCAACCACCTGATGATTTCAGTTAAAGCTACCAGTATGTTTTTACATTCAACCCACTTCGGGGTTGTATAGGTCATTTACTTTTTAGCCCCCAATTTCATTGGGGGTTATTCATATTTTATCCCTTCGGGATATGGTCTCAACAATTATAAAGGTCTTATTTCAATCTATTGCACTTCGGGTAACATACATAATCTTATGCACAATTCACCCTAAATTCGAACCATGAGCATTTGTGCACTGCCCGGAGGGCAAAACGTGAATAACCCCCAATGAAATTGGGGGAACCATAACAAGGTTGTGTATTACAACCCCGTAGCGGGTTGAATTTACTATAACAAATACTTTTCATCAAATTCAATTCCATTTTCTTGTAAAAGTCGCTTATACTCATCCAGAAACGCTTCCGTTTTGTGATGCTCTTTCTGACTTTTGATATATTCTATAATTCGACTTCTATCGTTATGAGAAATAGTAAAGGCAGCATACCCTTCAGCCCAGCCCTCAAAATTTAGAAATTTCCCATGATTTTTAATCCAGACCGATGAACCGATTTTTATATCTTTCACGTAATCCGCCAAGGCCAAAGAAGGATGAAGATCAGATAATATATGCAAATGTTCTCTGAAACCATTGATACGGTAAAGCTTACAATTCTTATTCCTGATAATTCCCCATATGTATTTATAAAGCTCTTCCGAAAACTCCTCGGTTAAAGTTGGCTTATGACTTTTGGTCCCGAAAACAATATGATAGTATATTTGCCTGTAACTAGCCATTGAATTTATGGTTACATTTAACCCACTTCGGGGTTGTATTGATTATTTGTTATCCATCCCCCAATTTCATTGGGGGTTATTCATATTTTATCCCTTCGGGATATGATCTCAACAAATATAATATTTTCGATTAAAACTATTATTCAAGAATTCGGAATTTTTCAGTCTTATCATATTTTAATCTAAAACCCAATAACCCAGTAGTCTGAATTTACCTCTTACTCAACTCAATCCAAATGCAAACTGTTAGTATTTGTGCACTGCCCGGAGGACAATATAGGGCAAACCTCCTGATGATTTCGGTTAACTGGTGAGTTTAAAGTTTTGAGAATTAGCAGGTGCTATCATTGAATATAAATTAGTGACTCTTAAGTTTATTGATAACCAGTTGTTTACAGATCAAAACGCATAAATCGTCATCTATATCAGGATGGCGAGGAATATTTGACCGTTGTCCATTATTGTGGTTCATATACTTATCATGTTTGGCTCCATGTTTTATAAAACCGCAACCTTGTTCATTTAAGTACTTTATGCGAATTAAGTGTTGAATTATATCATATGAAATTTTCTGATATTGAGACTAATTCCCCCTTTGAAGGGGGGATGTTTTCAATCAATAAAAATTTTGAATTAAATCGCCCATTTCAAACAAAAGGTTAAAAATTGAGTACTAAAATATGCGTTTATGATAACCTTAACATCCCCCGGCCCCCCTTCAAAGGGGGATTCGATCAGACTTACAACAGATTTCATGTAATTAGTCCAACACTTAATTCGCATACTTTATAAATTTTGCCCTTTTCATTACTTTTGTTAAGCAAATATAATTTCTTCCTCTTGAATCATCTCTCCATTTGGTTTGTATTGCTCTCTGATATCTTCAAGATACAAATCCAACGCATCTAAAATATTTTCTTTAACTTCTTCAACAGATATCCCCTGGGTAAAAACTGAAGGAAACTCTTTCAGTTGGCCTATTAAATACCCACTTTTCCCCTTTTTTATTACCAGTGTCAAATTCATGATTGTTCAAATTTATAATTACAAATATAGTTGATTTTCAACAACTTTTGGTCCCATAAAGAAACAGGGAAATCAAAAATAAAATTATGCAATTTGATGAATCTTCATTTGATGTGCCGGAAATTCTCCACGCTCAATGTGGCGAGACATGTACAATTATTTTTATTAATTAGGAAAAGAATGGCGGAATGATAATTTAACCCTGCCAAGGTTCGAAACCTTGGTAGGGTTAGTATTAGTGAAGTGAATGTTATCCAAAAAAATTATTCCATCTCAAGCATTAGAAAGTTCTTGGGAAAACTATCTCCCACTTTTACATGAACTTCCTTTACAATACCCTCCTTCTTTACCCTGATAGAATTCTTCATTTTCATGGCTTCAAAAACCATCAGTTCCTGTCCTGGTTTTATCTTATCGCCTTTTTTTATATTCACCTTAAGCGCTGTGCCGGGTAAATAAGCAAGAATTTTCTTTTCATCAGGTTTTACCCATGGCTTACGGTTCTCAAATTTGTTTGTAAGCAAGGTTTTATACTCGGTTTCATTGATTACCAGCGTTTTGAAATCTAATTTCTCGTCCTTATTCTGCATTGTGGTATTTTTTGAATTGGGAATCAACTTTAATGTTGACTGAAATAAAATGATATTAAAAACCTCCCAACCCTCCTAAAACAGGAGGGCTAACAACCTTTTTGAAATTTTTAAAGTTTCTAAGATCAAGGAAAAATCTAATGAGTTTGAAACTAAAATTTCTAAAGAATTGGTTATAGCCCCTTTTCAATGCCTGTCCGCCCACTGGCGGAGGGTTTGGGGTTTAACCCTTTATTAGTCTGCAAACTGGCAACGAAGGCACGGATTACAAATCCGCGCCAGCAGTGCCGTTTGAATTTTTAAAATGGAGGTATTCCGTGCTTTTTCCTTGGCATACCAACATCCTTGTGAGTCGAAACCTCAAGAGCATGCAAAATCTTAGCCCGTGTTTCGTGAGGTTCGATTACAGCATCAATATATCCTTTAGAAGCAGCTACATAAGGATTTGCGAATTTATCCTTATATTCCTGAACCTTCTGTTTACGCATATTTTCAGGATCTTCAGCTGACTGAATTTCTTTACGGAAAATGATATTGGCTGCACCTTCGGGACCCATAACCGCAATTTCGGCTGATGGCCATGCGAAAACAAAGTCGGCACGAAGATGACGTGAACCCATGGCAATATATCCACCACCATAAGCTTTACGAACAATCAATGTTATTTTTGCTACAGTAGCTTCGCTATATGAATAAAGTATTTTGGCGCCATGACGAATTACACCGGCATGTTCCTGATCAATACCAGGCAAGTAACCCGGAAGGTCTACGAGTGTTACAATTGGAATGTCGAAAGCATCGCAGAAACGGATAAAACGTGCAATTTTGTCAGATGAATCTACATCAAGCACGCCGGCAAGAACCAAAGGTTGGTTACAAACAAATCCTACTGTTTCTCCGCCAATTCTTCCAAAACCAATTACCGCATTGGCTGCCCAATGCTCCTGAACTTCCAGAAAGTCAGATTCGTCAACAAGGCATTTCACAACGTCACGAACGTCATAAGGCAATTTCGCATCTTGAGGAACGATCGTTTCGATCTTAAGATTTGTTTTGGGGGGTTTGGGGGCTACTTTTTTAGCTTTATGCGTATTACTGTTTGGAATAAAGCTTAAAAGTTTGGTAATCTGTTCAAAGCACTCCTGCTCACTTTCTGCATAGAAATGGGCATTCCCGGTAATATGGCTATGAACTTTTGCACCTCCCAGGTCTTCCATAGAAATTTCTTCACCCAGAACAGTTTTAATAACTTCAGGTCCAGTAATGAACATTTTGGAAATTTTATCCACTACAAACACAAAATCGGTTAATGCGGGAGAATAAACAGCGCCGCCAGCACAAGGGCCGAGGATAACCGAAATTTGAGGTATTACACCAGAATTCAGGGTATTACGAAAAAATATTTCTCCGTAACCTGCAAGAGAATTAACTCCTTCCTGAATACGAGCACCACCGGAGTCATTAATTCCAATCAGGGGCATCTTCATTTTCAAGGAATGATCCATGATTTTGGTTATTTTACGGGCGTGCATCGAACCAAGCGATCCACCGGCAACAGTAAAGTCCTGTGCGTAAATACATACCGGCTGATTATCGATAGTCCCTGTACCGGTAATTACTCCGTCACCAGCGAGGGATACCTTATCCATGTTAAAATCTCTGGCATCGTGTTCAACAAAAAGGTCATATTCGTTAAATGAACCTTTATCGAGGATGGAAGTAATTCGCTCACGAGCTGTAAGCTTACCCATTGCAATCTGTTTTTCAATGGCTTTTTCTCCCCCTCCCTGTTCAACAAGTTCTCTGCGTTTCTGAAGATCCAGAATCTTGTCATCAAGTGGCATAATCAAAAGTTTTAGTTAAAATCTGTGTGTATTAGAATTTTTTCAAAAAAGATACAACATTACGAAAACAAAATTAGTTATAAAAATCTTGTGACAATTTCTTACAATTCAAGTTTAGGCTGACTGCCTATTTAGGCGCAATTCGATAGAGATACAACGAAATAAAAGCAAATATGATATTCGGGATCCAGGCAGCAAGGAAAGGGCTTAAATTCCCATTGAGCGCAAATTGCGACGAAAACTGCATAAACAATATATAGCCGAAGCTTAATGCAAGTCCTACCCCAATATGCATGCCTATTCCACCTCTAACCTTTCGTGATGACAGGGTTACTCCTATCATGGTAAGAATAAAAGTGGAGAAAGGGAATGCTATACGCTTTGCCCTCTCAATAATGTATAAGTTAATATTATCTGTCCCCTGCATTCTGAGTACTTTGATATACGCATTCAAATCGCCAATGCTCATGGCATCAACAAAATTATCGCGATGCTTAAAATCATCAGGGTTCATTTTGATAGCCGTGTCTTTGATTGTACCACCTACCAACGTTTCTTTTAAGCTATCTATCGTACGGATGTAGTAATTGTGGACGGTCCATTTCTTGTGAACAGAATCCCATTGAACAAAATCGCACATTAGCTTTTTTATCAATTTATCACCCTTATATTTTTCCATCGAAAACTGATAACCTGTTAACGAGGTATTATTAAAAGACTGCAGGTAAATATACACATTCGGCTCTATTTGCTTATGAATGTCACGTTTTGTAAACTCAAAAGGTTTACTACGAATATATACTTCTTCGAAGGCCAGACGTTTTCTATTGGCTCCCGGTATCACAAAATTACTGAGTGCAAATGAGAAGGAAGAGATTAAAGCAGCTGAAATCATGTATGGGTACATCAATCTCCGAAAGCTCATCCCACTATTTAATATTGCTACAATCTCAGTATTGTAGGCCATATTCGAAGTAAAAAAGATGACCGCAATAAAGGTGAATAATGAACTGAAAAGAACAGCAAAATATGGGATAAAATTCAGGTAATAATTAAATATGATCTGCCTAAATGTTGCTCCCTTTTCCATAAAATCGTCAATCTTTTCAGCCAAGTCAAAAATAACGGCTATACAAATAATGAGAACCAATGCAAAGAAAAAAGTTCCAAGAAATTTCCGGATAATATAATAATCAATAATGGTTAATTTCCACTTATTCATAAACGATTGTTCAAATGTTTAATAATGGTATTTTTCCATGAAGAAAAAGTACCTTCTTTGATTTTTCCCCTTGCCTGCTTTACCAGTTCCAGGTAAAAAGCCAGGTTGTGAATACTTGCAATTTGTGCTCCAAGTATTTCTTTATTGATAACCAGGTGACGAAGATACGCTTTTGAATAGGTTTTATCAACAAAAGATGTACCATTAGGATCAATCAGGGAAAAATCATTCTTCCATTTCTCATTTTTGATATTGATAAAACCCTGACTGGTGAATAGCATTCCATTACGGCCATTTCGGGTAGGCATCACACAATCGAACATATCGACCCCCAAAGCAATGCTTTCAAGGATGTTTGCAGGCGTTCCCACCCCCATAAGGTAACGTGGTTTAGACACAGGTAAAATTTCATTGACCACTGCAATCATTTCATACATCTCATCGATCGGTTCGCCAACTGCTAATCCGCCTATAGCGTTACCTTCACATTCTTTCCCTGCAATATATTCAGCTGATTTTATTCTTAAATCCTTATAAACACTCCCCTGTACAATGGGAAATAATGTTTGCGTATGACCGTATAGTGGCTCTGTCTCATCGAAATGCTTTAAACACCGGTCCAGCCATGAATGTGTAAGTTCAATCGATTTTTGCGCATACTTATAATCAGAAGGATAGGGTGCGCATTCATCCAGTACCATCATGATGTCTGATCCTATAATTCTCTGAATATCAACAACATATTCAGGTGTAAACAAATGCGTAGAGCCATCAATATGGGATTTAAAAATAACCCCATCTTTGGTTAATTTACGATTTTCGGCAAGTGAAAACACTTGATATCCACCGCTATCGGTCAATATAGGTAAATTCCAATTAATAAATTTATGCAAACCTCCAACCTGTTTTATAACATCTAATCCAGGTCTCAGGTATAAATGATAGGTATTTCCCAGTATAATTTGGGCCATAATATCATCTATCAATTCCCTGTGATGTACTCCTTTAACACTCCCTAAAGTACCCACTGGCATAAAAATAGGAGTTTCAATCTCGCCATGAGCGGTTTGAATCAAACCGCATCGTGCTTTTGACTCTTTATCAGTATGTTGTATATTAAATTGCACCGATTTAAAATTTTGGCTTCAAAGATATAACAATTAGATTAAACCTTACTTTCTAACCTTTTCTTAATACAAAATAATTTAATAAACTTGTGATATCTTTAAGTAAAAAAAAGTGGAAGAATATTTGTTAAGTTTCAGCATTTACGATCGGATCATTTTATGCATTCTGGCATCGGCATTTATTGTACAAATGGTTTATTATCTGGCTATTTTCATCAGGATTTCTTTATATGATCCGGGTAAAAGAAAGTATAAGGAAACCAAAGATCCTGTATCTGTGGTAATATGTGCACGAAATGAGGCTGAAAATCTCACCAATCACTTACCGCTTATCCTGGAACAAGACTACCCTAATTTTGAAGTAGTAGTGGTTAATGATTGCTCGGATGACGATAGCGAACATATCCTCGAGAAGTTTCAGGAAAAATACTCGCATTTAAGAGTAACACTCATCAAACATGATGAAAAATTCACACATGGGAAAAAACTGGCGCTTACTGTGGGTATTAAAGCTGCAACTAATGAATGGCTGTTGTTAACTGACGCAGATTGCAAACCAGAAAGTGACCAATGGATTTCCACGATGCAACGTAGTTTTACTGATACAGACAACATTGTACTCGGCTATGGGGGCTATAATAACGAAAAAGGTTTCCTGAATAAACTTATTCGTTTCGATGCCTTTTTTATTGCACTGCAATATTTTAGTTTTGCATTAATTAGAGTGCCCTATATGGGAATAGGACGCAATCTTGCTTACCGCAAATCTTTATTTATGAAGAACAAAGGATTTGCTTCTCATGCAAGCATACAGTCAGGTGATGACGATCTTTTTATCAATGAAGTGGCCAAAGGTAGACAAGTTCGGGTAGAGTTCTCTGCTCAAGCCCACACGCGCTCAATACCCAAAAAGAAATTCAAATTGTGGACTATGCAGAAGCAACGTCATTTTTCCACTGCTTCCCGTTATAAATTTGGACACAAATGTCTGTTAGGTACTGAACTATTCAGCCGCTTTTTATTTTATGCCAGCGTTCTGCTTTTAGTCATCAACCCTAATACCTGGATTATCGGACTCTCTGCATTTTTATTAAGGTTAATAGTTCAACTGTCGGTCTTTAAAGGAGCGATGAATAAGTTCAATGAGAAAAAAATAATACTACTTTCTGGTTTATTTGACATTATTTTACCATTAATAAGTATATTTTTGTATTTCGTTCACGCATCAAACTCAAAACACTATCGATGGAAATAACTTCCAACCTATCTGAGAAAGCACAATATGATTATGAATTAGTGTTGCAGGCTATTACTGGAGACCAAAAAGCTTATGCAGAACTATTGGGCAGATACAGAGATGCGATCTATTTTATGTTACTTAAAATGGTTAATAATCCCAGTGATGCTGAAGATTTAACCATTGAAGCTTTTGGTAAAGCATTTAAAAATATAGCTCAATATACGCCCAATTATGCTTTCAGTACCTGGTTATTCAAAATTGCCACAAACAATTGTATAGATTTTATTCGTAAGAAAAAATTAAACAATATATCTCTGGATCAGACTTCTAATCATGAAGATTCCGTTCCAATGTCGATTCCCACAGACTCACTTGATCCGGAGGAAAATCTTATTAATCAGCAAAAAATTGTTTTGTTGCGTGCCATAGTTGCAAAACTTAAACCCCGGTACCGTAAACTTATAGAACTTCGCTATTTTTATGAATATTCCTACGAAGAAATAAGTGAAAACCTGGAATTACCTATTGGTACCGTTAAAGCTCAACTATTCCGAGCCAGGGAATTGCTATACAATATATTAAAAAATTCCAGTCACAAGATTTAAACCATGAACATCATTCTCAAATACTTTCCTGAATTAACTGAAATTCAGCGTAACCAATTTGCACGTTTACAGGAGATTTATACAGACTGGAATGCGAAAATAAACCTCATTTCCAGGCAGGATATCGGCAACCTTTATACGCATCATGTACTGCATTCACTCGCTATAGCCAAATTGATCACATTCAAACCCGATACAAAAATATTGGATGTGGGCACCGGAGGTGGTTTTCCCGGAATACCACTTGCCATCATGTGTCCCGACGTAAAATTCCACCTGGTCGATTCGATTGGAAAAAAAATCAAAGTAGTGGAGGATATTATTAACCAACTTGGGTTAAGTAATGTTACTTGCGAACAAGCCAGGGCAGAACAACTGCGTAGCAAATATGATTTTGTGGTTAGCAGGGCCGTTACCACCCTTCCGGAATTTGTTGTATGGATACAGGGAAAAATAAATAAGCAGAGCCGTCACGGTGTGACCAATGGTATGTTTTATCTAAAAGGTGGTAACCTGGAAGATGAAATCAAACCTTTCAAAAAGAAAATAACCATGTTTGAAATCTCTGATTATTTTAAGGAAGACTATTTCAAAGAGAAACATGTTATATATCTGCCATTTGGATAATATATTTCAAAAAAATATTGCCAACTGTTTTGAATAATGCAAAAAAAACTTACTTTTGCACTCTCAATTTTTCGATAGGGTTTACAATTAAAGATATACGTGAATGAAAAGGACATTTCAACCATCGGTAAGAAAACGACGCAATAAACACGGATTCCGTGAAAGAATGTCGACCGCAAACGGACGCAAAGTACTCGCTTCTCGCAGAGCTAAAGGAAGAAAAAAACTAACGGTTTCCGACCAAATCAGAAGAAAATAAGTAATTTACAGTTTTTGTAAATTGAAAGTAAAAAATTGAATCATATTCGGTTTTTTACTTTTTTTGTTTAATAAATTCAGACTGAAGAAGTAAGAAAAGCCTACAGGCTTCAGCCTACTGCCTGCTTTATCATGATGATTACTAAACAAATCAAAGAATATATTCAACTCCTGAATATTCCTGCTTCGCTCGGCGAAATTGCAGAAAAAGTAGTATCGGGTAATCGTATTACCCCTGATGAAGGCCTCGTCCTTTACAAAACGGCTGACCTCGGGTTTCTTGGGATGCTTTCCAATTTTATTCGTGAAAAGATTAATGGCAATGATGCCTATTTTAACAAGAATTTTCACATTGAACCCACAAACATTTGTATTTATCAGTGTAAATTCTGTTCGTACTCCCGTAAAATGTCTGAAGATGGATCATGGGAAAAAACTCTTGATGAAATATCTTCCATGGCCCAGGAATACAAAGAGAAAGATGTTACAGAAGTACACATTGTAGGAGGTGTACATCCGAATCGCAACTTATCTTATTATGCCGAAATGATACACCGGGTACGTGAAATACTACCCGATATACATATTAAGGCATTTAGCGCAGTAGAACTGGATTACATGTTTCATAAATCAGGCATATCTGCTATTCGGGGGTTCGAACTATTAAAAGAAGCCGGACTAAACTCAATTCCTGGTGGAGGTGCTGAAATTTTCGATGAGACCCTGCGGGCGCAGATCTGTCCTGATAAAGTAAATTCCGCTAACTGGTTAAATATCCATAAGATCGCTCATGAAACCGGCATATTGTCTAATGCCACCATGCTGTATGGACATATTGAAACCTATGAACACAGAATCGATCATTTAAACAGATTACGCGAATTACAGGATAAAACGCACGGCTTTAATTGTTTCATACCTCTGAAATACAGAAAAGCCAATAACCCAATGTCTGAAATCGGTGAAGTGACAATGATTGAAGATTTAAAAAACTATGCAATATCACGCATTTTCCTCGATAATTTTCCTCACCTGAAAGCGTACTGGCCTATGATAGGTAAGGATATGGCGCAACTCTCATTGAGTTTTGGTATTGATGATATTGATGGTACCATTGATGATACTACACGCATTTACACAATGGCTGGCGAAGATCAGAGGCCTGCCCTCACTACCACAGAGCTCATAACCCTGATACGACAAGCAAAGCGAATACCCGTTGAAAGAAACAGTTTGTACCAGAAAGTACGATCCTATTAAAATTTTATAACCTGTCTAAGAAAGAAGGTCCTGCCAACATTATTTCTAATTAGTTTTGAAATATGTAACCATTTCCATCAGGGTTGCTGACTGTTCTGTAAGTCCTTGGGCGCTTGCCGCCATCTCCTCAGCTGACGTGGCATTGTACTGTGTAATTTCATTCAATTGCTGAATAGCATTGTTGATCTGCTTTGAACCATTATATTGTTCCAGGCTCGCATTTGCAATATCCTGAACAAGATTTGAGGTTTTCTGAATTTCAGGGATAATTTCACCAACCAGATTGGCTGCTTCATTCGTGTTAGTGCGACTTTCTCCGGCCAAAACATGAATATCATTGGCGGCACCATTGCTTCGTTCGGCTAATTTCCGAACTTCAGCGGCCACAACTGAAAATCCTCGCCCGTGCTCCCCTGCCCGCGCAGCCTCAACTGCGGCATTCAAGGCCAAAAGATTAGTTTGAAATGCAATATCATTAATAATATTAATTCTTTCCGTAATATTTTTTACAGAGTTCAGGCTTTTTTCTGATACCTTACTTACTTTTAAAATATGTTGAACTGATTGAGCAGAAATCTTATTCGTTTCGTTAGCATTAAATGAATTTTGCTCAATGTTTGATACCATTTGCTCCATAGAGGACGTAATTTCTTCCAATGAGGCCGCCTGTCTGTTAGCGCCCATTGATATTTGCTGGGCTGTAGTATTCATCTGTTGTGAGCTTAAAGCAATATTAGACGCACCAGCCACAATATTTTCCACAATTTGCCTGAAACGTTTAGCCATATCATTTAGCGACAATACCAACCGCCCTATTTCATCATTTCTCAAAATATTTAATTCCGATTTTAAATCACCGGAAGCAAGTTTCTCAGCAAAATTTACCCCAATTAAAATTGGTTTTGTAATATTCTTTGTAATCCAATATAAAATTAAAATTACCATACCAACGGATAAAAAGCCAATGATAATAATTGTATTTCTGACCTTTGCTGCATTCGAAACTGCATCTTGTAATGAAACCGCAATTGCAAAGGTCCATGCCGATTCAGTTTTCCCAACTGAAAAAGGTACAGTGGAAATAAACATCTGTTGCTTCTTATACTCCGAATAGGAAGTTGCATTATACCTTTCACCTTTAAATATCGCATTGGTATAGGATTCCATATTCTCGCCAACAAGATCAGTTTCAGTATTTTTCAGGGCTTTGCCTATTCTTTCCTTATCAGTATGTGCAGCAATAATTCCATCGGCCCCATAAATGGCTGCTACGTTCTTGCTTTGGGTAATATATGTTTGCAGGCTATCGAGACTGATATCTATCCCGATCACACCCAGAAACTGATTGTCTTTTTTCATGGGCACTGAAAAAGTAGTCATCAAATATTTCTGGCCGTTTGGAGTATAGCTTGAAAAATAAGGATTCAATATTGCTTCGTGTCCAAGTTTCTGAGGAATGTTATAATATTTTGATTTTGCAATTTCTTCTTCTGTGGATAACGCTTCTGCGATATTTCCATTATCGCGATAATAAGTGATGACAAATCGACCGATTGCGTTACTACCCATACGATTGATGTAAGATTTGTCATTACCATCCAATGCATTGGGTTCCCAAGTAGTCCATATACATAGAAAATTAGGGTTCGATTGAAGTAATTTCTTCAACATACCCATGATAACTTCACGACGAGAGTCAACCGGTATGTTTTCAAATGTCTCAAGGCTTTGAGCCAGGGTTCTGGCCGCATCCATTCCACCTTCAAGCGATGATTGTGCTTTGTTGGCAAATCCGGAAGCTAAATCCTGTGCCTGACTATAGGCATGTTCTTTTTCATTCGTTGTTGTAACAGCAACCACATAAATAATTACAAGAATGAATAATAGCATTGTTAAACCACCAACTGACAGGAATAAACGTCGCTGTAAATTTAATTGAAACCCAATTTTCATTTTATGAAGATTACGTTACTTAATAAAATTAAACATATTTATTATTCGTTAATTAAAAATAAAAGTTTTATTTTCTATGTTGCTCTGTAGTATTAAAAATATATCCGCAAACTAAACAAAGTATTTATATAAAAGAGGTAACTTTTTAATATATATTTAAAAATAACCTAAAAGCCTTAAACCTAGCGATTCCTGTCTCTTTCAGGAGAAGGGTCGGGAGACAAGGTGTACTTTCAAACTTTTATCAATAGATTTAGTATCTCCCGATATAATTTTATCTTTGCTACTACGTTTAAAATTCATACAAAATATTTATGCAGGAATTTACCAATTTTTTTAAAAATCGTACCGTTCAAAAACACCTTCTACTCGCATTTGGAGGTTTATTCGTATTGCTTCAGTTAATATTTCTTGCTTTGCGTGTTTATACGCGACATGGACAAGCGCTTTCAGTTCCTAATTTTTCTGGTTTAACGCTTGAGGAATCAAGTCGCGTAGCAGACCAGAAACAACTTCGCTTCGAAGTTATTGATTCTGTGTTTACCCAGGGGCAAGCTCCCGGCACTGTGATTGCACAAAATCCGTCTCCCGATACCAAAGTAAAAGTTAATCGTACCATATTCCTTACCATCAACGCAATTAATCCTGCAAAGATTGAAATGCCAAACGTTGTGGATGTATCATTGCGACAAGCAGAAGCGATTCTTCAAACAAATGGATTGCGGGTAGGGTACAAACACTACATTCCTTATTTTGCAAAAGATTATGTTCTCCGTCAAATATACCATAATCATGATGTAAAAGCAGGTTCAAAAGTCATTAAGGGCTCTGCCATTGATCTGGTACTTGGTTTAGGAACAGTTGATGTGAGTGTGGATGTCCCCAGTCTTAAAGGCTTAACGCGTGATCAGGCACAGGAAGTACTTTCCAATAAATATCTCAATTTTGGAGCGGTATTTTACGATAATTCTGTTGAGTCTAGCCTGGACTCAATGAAAGCGATGATCTGGAAGCAAAAACCGGAATATGGTTCTTCGATTGCTACAGGTTCCTCGATTAATGTATGGTTCACACTCAACGAAGCAAAGGCTAAACCTGATACAACGCGATGAAACTAATTTTTATGAAATTAATCTTAAAAGAACGTTATTCCCTGAAAAAATGAGCGTAAGTATAAAACATAAGGTTATACTCAGCCTGTTATTGGTTGTGATTGGACTATCAAATATTTATTCACAGGAAGTACTGAAAAGGCTATCTGTAAATCCTGAATTGCTGAAAAAAGACACAAATCAAAAGAGCTCGCAGCTTAAATCGCAATCATTAAAAAATAAACAACTTAGTGCTGGAACTTTAACAATTCCTTTCTTCGACGATTTTTCATACTATTCTGCTTTCCCGGATTCCATGCTTTGGAACGACCATACCGTATTAGTGAATTCAAAATATTCCATTAACCCTCCTACCAAAGGGGTTGTTACCTTTGACGCGCTTAATAAAAACAGGGTGCTTTATGACACCACACAATCAAAATCATTTTATGCTGATACGCTAACTTCCAGACCAATTAATCTTAAATATCCGGCAACAAGTAATATATTCCTCAGCTTTTTTTACCAGCCTCAGGGAGGAGGTTTTGCACCGTTATCAGATGATTCTTTAATGCTCGAATACTACAATCCTGATTCAGTGCATATTAAACGTGATCTACCCAAAAAAGATACCGCTTATGCCAAGGGTTGGAAAAAAGTATGGGCTATTCCCGGAAGTGGTATTCAACCTTTCAAAGAAGCTCTCTTACTGATCGATGACACTGCATTTCTTAAAAATGGATTCCGCTTTCGTTTTCGCAATAAGGCTTCGACCACCAAAGCTGATTCCGGGAAATACAGCCTTGCCTCACTTTGGAGTATCGATAATATAAAACTCGACAAAAACAGGAGTGTTAATGATACACTCATTAAGCCCCTTACCACGATTCCATTTCTCGATGATTTTGCTTCTACGGCTCCATACCCGGATCCCAAACATTGGGTTGATCGGTATGCTTACGTCAACTCAACACTGGCACTTAATCCGCTATCCGTTGGTGTGGCAACCCTGGATGCCATGGACGAAAACGGACTCATATACAGCCGTGCTACTTCAACTTCTTTTGATGCCGATTACCTCACTAGTTTGCCTATCGATCTTAGAAATGTTGCCAACGACAGTAGTCTCTGGCTGAGCTTTTATTATCAGCCCCAGGGAATTGGAGATAATCCTGACAGAGGCGATTCGTTGATTCTGGATTTTTACAATCCCACTTTGGTGGATTCTATTGCATGGAAAACCATGTGGAAAATTCATGGCGATTCGGTATATCCTTTCAAACAACAAATGGTGATGGTTCCGGCAGAGTTTTTGCAAAAAGGTTTTGCCTTCCGCTTCAGGAACCTGGCTTCTATCAGTGGCGATCCCGATGCACCCGGTAAACACGGCAATGCGGATCTATGGCACCTCGATTATGTAAGGCTCGATAAAGGCAGAAATGTAAACGATACTGTTTTAAGGGATGTGGCTTGTG
>WSSedL1CaDRAFT_10000984_pt1 | contig 18150 bp, 15 predicted proteins | sample WetSurSL1Cattail_FD_9464 | JGI IMG/M metagenome (IMG submission 9464)
ACCCCTTCGAGCGCCTGGCCGCCGATGGTATCGGCTGCCGGCCCGAAGGTAACCACATGCCGGCCAAGGCGGGCATGGATCGTCATCGTGCTGCCTTCAACGGCACACGAGGCAACAGCCCCGCCGGCCCGGCGTCGGTTCATGGCATCCCATTCGATCGTACCCCGGGCCTGGCACTGCTCGATGATCTCGGCAAGACCGGCCTTTTCATCCACCATTACCAGGAACTTCCGGGAAAACAGCGGCCCGAACCGCTCTTTCACATCTTCGGGTGTAAGTGTGATCATTGTTATCGCCGAAATTTTCGTTAACAAGTAATTCGGCAATAAAATTATTTATAGGATCCTGTGACTGCAGTGATTTTTGCACAAAAAAAGAGCGAAAAATGGGGGAGTGATCAGATAACGTTCTTGAGTTCGAGCTTAAAGGGGCCGAGGTTTCCGCCAAAGTTCCCGGCCGAGATGAACTTAACGCCCGGGACATGCACGGCTGCCTTGATACCGGCGCCCATAGCTGCTGCAACGCTCTTCTCATCGACACCATCGATGACAATCTCGTACACTGCCCTGACACCGGCCGGCACCTTGGTGTCTGCCACTTTCTCGCGGAGTGTCGGGCAGTACTTCTCGTTTGTCGTGGCAACCATGAACTTGTACTTCAGGCTGCCAACCTTCGAACCGCTCGCCACAACGCCGCCGGGGAAGCTCGTGATAACGCCCCTGACATCGGCAATCGCATCGGATGCTGCCTGGGCTGCGGTAAGGGCTGCCATCTGGTTCTCGCCCATGATAAAGAAGTTGCCGCCGGCAACGCCCTTCACGATACCGAACTCTTCCTCGCCGATATATTCCCCGTTCATGATCGGGATGGCCCAGCACTTCCGGCCGCCGACTTCCTTCTGGTACTCGTACCCGTCGCCAAAGAAGTGCAGTTTTACCGGGATCTTCTCTTCTGCCTCGGTAATACCGTTAAAGACAGCAGTTGTCGGTGCAGTCAGGACACATTCCGCAAGGCGTTCCACAACCTGCTCCTTGAGCTTCTTCTTGCTTGCACAGATGAGGATAGCAACGCCCGGTCTTCCGTCGGGGGTCTCGCTGCCGGAAAGGACCGATTCGATACCCGCTTCACAGGGGCAGCCGATTGCCGAGGTTGCAAACCCGGTAGCTTCCGTTGCAGCCTTTAAAGCCCAGTCCTTGGTCACTGCAGTAATTATCACCCGGCAGACCCAGGTCGGGAATGCCTCTGCGTAGGTATCATCGATTGTTACGCCGTTGATTTCCATGATAACATAACCTCTGGTATACCAAAAGTACCATGATTACTACCGAATAAATGTTCTTATTTATTCCCAAAAACCACCCTCCCCGGCAGCGCAGCCGGATATTCCGGCAAAGTTTACTGTTTTTTATTAACTACCCTCCCCCGCATATAAAGAACAATTTTAATAAAATAATAATAGTCCTCCCCTGCCGCGATCAGTTTCAGAACATTTATCTAGATTCTTCCACCACTCTCTTGATAATCGATTTTGGAATCGATCATAGCTGGTGCGTGAATCCATGGCATGTGCAGTACATAATGCGCGGGGACCGGGTACCAGCTGTAGTAATTGTGTTGTTGCATGTCCTGTGGATGTTTCAGGATATTTCACCGGTAATCCGGCACCGGCCGGGGATGGTGGGCGTATCCGGGCGTATCCGCATGATAGTATCAGTCTGACAGGGCTCTGGGAAACCAGGGCTTAAGGCAAAGGTGCAATAGACGAACAGCGTGAGGGTATTTCATGGCATTGTTTCCAAAGTTTTCAAAAAAGAGGGATGGTGTCAACGTTGTGATGGAGCAGCGTCTCCTCCAGAACGTGAACAACCTGATTCTCAACTCAGAGACCTGCACGGGATGCGGTATCTGTGCCGAAGCATGTCCTGAGGAGGCAATCGTCCTTGGACTTGTCGGTGCAACCCGTCGGGGAGCCATCAATTACGCAGCACCCATCGATGTAGACGAGACCAAGTGCTCGTACTGCGGTGTCTGCGTTATCATGTGCCCCTTCAATGCATTGACATTAAAGGTCGATAATCAGGAAAGACTCCCGATCCTTGAGAAGGAAGGATTCCCCCAGTATGATATGAAGGCAGAGATCGATGACGAGAAGTGTGTCCGGTGCACGACCTGCGAAGAGGTCTGTCCCCGCGACGCCATCGACCGGGATGTCCCCGCCTTTGAGGGAACCTACAAGGGACCGGTTGCCGGAGGCAAGGAACGCCACACGGCTATCAAGACCAAGACGACTTTTACCGTGGACAAAGAGAAGTGCACGGTGTGTGGCCTGTGCGGTGCACTCTGCCCGGCACTGGTTGTCAAGCACAAGGAATTCACCGCTGAAAGCGGCAAGGTCGAAGGCGATGTAATCTGGGACGAGGCAAAGTGCAATGCCTGCAAGATCTGTGTCGAGGCATGTCCCACGGACGCCATCACCGTCGAACGCGAAGTCATCTCCGACAAGGTTGCCGGCAAGGTCACGATTGAGAAGGACAACTGCTGCACCTGCAGATGGTGCGCCATAAACTGTCCGTCAGAGGCAATTACCGTCGAGAAGATCTTCGAGGGCGACATCGAATTCCACGCCGAGAAGTGCCCCGGCGGCTGCTCTACCTGTGCAGAGATCTGCCCGGCAAACGCCATCTATCTCCCCGCCGAGAAGCCGGCAGCGGACATGAAGCACCAGATCGAGCCCACCATCGCAGTCAACAAGGATTTCTGTATCCTCTGCGGGGCCTGCGTGAACGCCTGCCCGGGTGAGGATATCATCGTTCTCCACAGGACAGGTATCCGCGTAAAGGGTAAAGAGACCGACCTCTTTAAGAGGATCAAAGAGAAGCTCTGCACCGCGAGGACCTCTGAGGTAAAGGAATCCGTACCCGGACAGGTCAATATAAAAATGATGGAGAAGGCGTGAGGGAGCAACATGGCAAGAACAAAAGGTTACCCGGAAGCGCTGGAAAAGAAACTGAAAGATCAGCGGTTTTACCGTGAAGACTCAACCCCCGACTTTATCAAGAGGGTCGAGGCAACTTCACGCACGATTGCCCATATGTGTTACCAGTGCGGCACCTGCACCGGCTCGTGCCCGTCGGCACCCAGGAGCACCTACCGCATCAGGAAGTTCATGAGGAGAGCAGTGCTCGGCCTCGAGATGGAAGCACTGACCGACCCGGATCTCTGGCTGTGCACCACCTGTTACAGCTGCACCGACCGGTGCCCGCGTGATATCGCACCGACCGATGTTATCATGTCGATGAGGAATATGGCATTCACCCACGATATCGTGCCGGTGAACTTCCTCAAGACCGTGACGGCGATCTATGCATCAGGCCACGGTGTCCCGAACAACGATGTCAACCGTGCAGCCCGTGAGAAACTCGGTCTGACCCGTGACCCGCCAACCACCCATATGTACCCCGAGTACATGCCCGGTATCCGCAAGATCCTTGACCACTACCACCTCAAGGAAAATGCAGACCGCATCATCAAGGAACGGGAGGGATAAGTGAGCATGTCCGAATCAAAGGCTAACCACACATTCGCATTATACCTCGGTTGTATCGCACCGAACCGGTACCCCGGTGTCGAATCCGCGGCAATCAAGGGATGCAAGAAGCTCGGTATCGACCTCGTTCCCCTCAAGGGAGCAAGCTGCTGCCCGGCACCCGGTGCATTCGGTTCCATCGATATGAACGTCTTCTATGCAATGGCAGCACGGAACCTCGTGCTTGCCGAGCAGATGAAGACCGACATTGCACTGGTCTGCAACGGCTGCTACAAGTCGATCTGGGAAGTCAACCACAAGCTCAAGCACAACAAGGATCTCAGGGACGGCGTCAACGAAGTCTTAAAAGAGATCGATATGGAGTTCAAGGGCACCATCAACGTCTACCACCTTGCAGAACTCCTGTACAACGACAAGTTCGTCGGCGTCAGCAAGATCCGTGATAGCGTTGTTACCCCGCTGACCGGAGCCCGCATTGCCGTCCACTACGGCTGCCACCTGACCAAGCCCCACAAGGACCGTGAGTTCGAGAAAGGGGTTATGCTCAACACCGAACACCCCGTCTGGATGGAAGAGCTCGTCGCTGCACTCGGTGCAACCCCGGTCGAGTACCGCAACAAGATGCAGTGCTGCGGTGCCGGCGGCGGTGTCCGCGGGTACGATATTGTCCACTCGCTGGATATCACGAACGAGAAGCTTATCAACCTCAAAGAGGTAGGCGTAGACGCCCTGACCGATATCTGTCCGTTCTGCCAGCTCCAGTTCGACCGCGGCCAGATCGAGATCCACGAAAAGTTCGGCGTCGACTATAACCTGCCGGTACTGCACTTTGCCGAGCTTCTCGGCCTTGCACAGGGCATGAGCCCCCAGGAACTCGGGCTTGACCTCCATGCAATCAGCTGCGAACCGTTCCTGCAGAAGGTGCTCTAGAGGTGGTAACGATGGTCGAAAAGAAGAAAACTACTACCAAAAAGACCGAGACCAAGAAGCAGGAGGCAAAAAAAGTGGCTCCCGTAAAACAGGAAGTTAAGGCAGCTCCCGCCCCGGCTGGACAACAGGCGGTCGCAGCACCCGGCGCCACCACCGCGAAGGACGCCCGGATCGGTGTCTTCATCTGCCACTGTGGTACCAACATCGCCGGTTCCATGGATATCCCGGCTGTTGAGGAATACTCAAAGACCATTCCGCACGTGGCCTATGTAGACAACTACAAGTACATGTGCTCGATGCCCGGGCAGACAATCATCCAGAAAGCAGTAAAAGAGCACAACCTGACCGGGGTTGTCGTTGCTGCGTGCACCCCCCGGCTTCACGAGCCGACCTTCAGGACGGCCACCAAGGATGCCGGCTTAAACCCGTTCCGGTTTGAGATGGCAAACATCCGTGACCAGAACTCATGGGTGCACATGCACGACCGCGAAGGATCGACCGAGAAGGCAAAGGATGCAGTCCGGATCGCAGTCGCAAAGGCTGCACTCCTCCAGGACCTGTACCCGAAGTCCGTGCCCGTGGAACCGACCGCAATGGTCGTCGGTGCAGGTGTCGGCGGCATGCAGGCAGCCCTTGACCTTGCAGCAGCAGGCATCAAGACCTACCTCATCGAGTCCGACATGAGCATTGGCGGACGCATGTCCCAGCTCGACAAGACCTTCCCGACACTCGACTGCTCGCAGTGTATCCTGACACCAAAGATGGTGGACGTGGGCAGAAGCGAGAAGATCGAGCTCATGACCTGGTCAGAGGTCCACGAGGTGGAAGGGTACATCGGCAACTTCGAGGTTACCGTCAGGAAGAAGGCCCGCGGCGTAATGACCCCGAAAGAAGCCGCAGCAAAGGGCATTGTCGGCGGCGGCTGTAATGGTTGCGGGGACTGCGATGCAGTCTGCCCGGTTGTCAAGCCCAACGAGTTTGAGATCGGGATGAAGCCGAGAAAGGCCATCTACATCAACCACCCACAGGTCGTTCCCCTTATCTACACGATCGATTTTTCCGCCTGTGTCAAGTGCGGCCTCTGCGTGACTGCATGCGGTCCCGAGAAGCGTGCAATCGACCTCGAGATGAAAGACGAATTTGTCAAGCTCAAAGTCGGGACGGTCATCCTCGCTACCGGGTACGATATCTTCCCCATCGAGAAGAAAGAGGAATGGGGATACAAGCGGTACGAGAACGTCATCACGAGCCTTGAATTCGAGCGGCTTATCTGTGCATCCGGCCCGACCGGCGGCCACCTGGTTCGCCCGAGCGATGGACAGACCCCGATGCGCGTTGCATTCGTGCTCTGCGCAGGATCCAGGGACAACACCGGTGTCGGCAAGCCGTACTGTTCACGGTTCTGCTGCATGTACTCGCTGAAACACGCCCACCAGATCACGGAGAAGATCCCCGGGTGCATACCCTACATCTTCTACATGGATATCCGGTCGTTCGGTAAGATGTACGAAGAGTTCTACTACCGTATCCAGGACGAGGGCGCGAAGTTCATCCGCGGCCGTGTGGCAAACATCCTCGAGGACCCCAAGACGAAGAACCTGCACGTATATGCAGACGACACCCTGCTCGACCGCCCGATCGACATGGAAGTCGATCTCGTTGTCCTCGCAGCGGCAATCCAGCCCAAGGAAGACACCAACCGGACGAGGAAACTCTTCGGCGTCTCCTGCTCCATGGACGGCTGGCTGCTGGAAGCCCACCCGAAGCTCAACCCCTGCGGAACCACCACTGCCGGTGTATTCCTTGCCGGTGTCTGCCAGGGACCAAAGGATATCCCTGACACGGTAGCACAGGCAGAAGGTGCGGCATCTGCGGCCAGTATCCCGATCCACATGGGTGAAGTCGAACTCGAACCGTACTTTGCCATGTGTCTCGAAGACAAATGCGCAGGCTGCGGCATGTGTGTCAACCTCTGCCCGTACAGCGCCCTCTCGCTTGTCGAGAAGAACGGGCGGACGGTCATGCAGGTCACCGAAGCCAAGTGCAAAGGCTGCGGTACCTGCGGTGGCTTCTGCCCCGGCGGAGCGATCTGGATGCAGCACTTTGCAACCCCGCAGATCGTTGCTCAGATCGATGCGTTCCTGCTCGGAGGTGAGCAGTAAATGTCTGCACCTGGAGATTTCCCAATCCCGAAACGCGGGCCCGGATTCTGGCAGCCCAAGATCCTCGGCATGGTCTGCAACTGGTGTTCCTATGCAGGAGCAGATCTTGCCGGCGGCGGCCGTATCCAGTACCCGCCAGATGTCAGGATCATCCGTGTCATGTGTACCGGCCGGTTCGATTCACTCTTCGTCCTCAAGGCATTCGCCGATGGGGCCGATGGCGTGCTTATCTCCGGCTGCCACTTCGGTGACTGCCACTACCTTGAAGGCAACTTCAAGGCTGCAAAGAGAATGTTCATGGTCAAGAGACTCATGAAGAGCATCGGCCTCGACGACCGCCGGTTCCGTATGACTTTTGTCTCTGCATCGGAAGGTGCAAAGTGGGGAAAAGTCATTACCGATGTCGTAAAGACCATCAACGAACTGGGCCCGAGCCCAATCACGGAAAACCAGAAATAAACCCTCAAATGAGGATCCTTTTGCCAGGGATCCTGTCAGACCCTTTTTTTAGGAAAAAGCGCATTGAAAAATAGAAGATTTTTTAACAAGTAATCAGATTCAGTATTACTTTGGGTTCTCCGGGTAGTACTGCGTATAAAATTAAAACCCGCCCATTATGTAATATTTGAACGTATCTTCTCTTTTCCATAATATCCACGATGTTTTATAAAAATAATTTCCGGTATAAAATCGGAACGCTTATAAGGGGAAATTGGGAATTAATCAATGTCCCGATCTAGGGGACGTGCAATAGCGACTTTCACTCATAACCAGTGTTTCTGTTAGTAACTACCATCGTTCAGTTCCAGTACTGTATCGCTTAAATCCAAATTTCGGAGGAAAGAACATGGCAAAATACAAGGATTCAATCGACCTCTACGATGATGAGGGGAAGCTCTTAAAGAGCAATGTCACGCTGGACAAGATCAGCCCGCTGTCCAACAAGGGTTCCCTTGAGCTCATCGATCTCACCAAGAGGACTGCAGCAGTCAACCTTGGCGGCATCGAGGAAGCACTCAAGACCGGTAAGATGGGCGGCAAGTCCAACCAGATCCTCGGCCGCAGCCTCAGCTGCAGCTGTGTCAAGGATGCCGACGCAATCGCAGCCAAGATCAAGGAAATGATCCAGGTTACCGATGGCGACGACACCAAGATCACCAAGGTCGCCGGCGGCAAGATGCTCCTCGTCGAGGTTCCGTCTGCCCGTATCAGGGCAGCAGCAACCTACGATGTAACCACCACGAGCATTGCAGCAGCCACCACCTATGCACTCCTCGAACAGTACAAGATTGGTATGTTCGACGGCGCATACGTCAAGGGCGCAGTCTGGGGTACCTACCCGCAGACCATGGACATGCAGGGCGGCAATGTCGTCTCGATCCTGTCCATCCCGCAGAACAACGAAGGTCTCGGGTACGCTCTCCGTAACATCCAGGCAAACCACGCGGTCATGATGACCCACCGGAATGCAATGCAGGGTGCAGCACTCGCAGCGACCTTTGAACAGGCCGGTGAGTTCGAAATGGGCGCAGCAATCGGCCCGTTCGAGCGTGCACAGCTCCTTCTCTACGCATACCAGGGTCTTAACGCGAACAACATCGTCTACGACCTCGTCAAGAAGAACGGCAAGACCGGCACGGTCGGTACTGTCGTCCAGAGCCTTGTCGAGCGTGCCATTGAGGACAAGGTCATCAAGGCAGGCAAGAAGGGCAAGAGCGGCTATATCTTCTACGAGACCAAGGACCCGATGATGTGGAACGCATATGCATCTGCCGGTACCCTTGCAGCAACCATGGTCAACTGTGGTGCTGGACGGTTCGCCCAGGCAGTATCTGCAACCCTGCTCTACTTCAACGACCTGCTCGAGCACGAGACCGGCCTGCCCGGTTCCGACTTCGGCCGCGCAATGGGTGTGGCAGTCGGGTTCTCGTTCTTCAGCCACTCGATCTACGGTGGCGGCGGCCCCGGTGTCTTCAACGGTAACCACGTTGTTACCCGTCACGCAGCCGGTGTTGGTATCCCCTGTATCGTAGCAGCCTGCGCACTTGATGCAGGTACCCAGATGTTCAGCCCTGAAGGAACCAGTAAGGTTTACCAGGACACATTCGGGCAGATCGAGGCATTCAAGCACCCGATCCAGACCATTGCAAAGGGTGTCTAAACCCGACTGATACCAATGACTGAAGCCACGTTCCCGCAGTGCAGGGTTGTCACAGAACGCCTGATGAACCCTGATACAGTGGAACGGCTCCTCAACAACCTGTTAAAAGCCGGCGGAATCCGGCGCATGGTCTTAAACGGCCCGCGTCTGCCCGCCGTCGTGCCCTACGGCCCGGCAAAAGGTGTTGCCAATCCTCATACGATGAGAGACACCATCTGCGTCGGTACCGAGGAGCTTGAATTACAGGTCCATGTGGGGACCATCCTGCTGGAGCTGGAGAACCGCGAGGTTATTCCTGCACTGAAAGCCGCGTGCGAAGAGAGTATCACAGAATTCACCTGTCGTCTGCAGGAAGGCAAGTTCATGAAGACCTCACCGTCTCTGGTGGACTATGCAAAATACGGACCAAACGCCGACAGGGACATCTTAGGTCTCTCGGATCCAAAGAGCCGTTCAGGCCCGGTAATCATCCAGGGAATCAAGTAAATCATGCCGATCGGACGTGTAACCCAGGTAGTCGACTGCCGCGAGGCAATGGGCATGGGAAAAGGAGGGGGTATCGCCCAGCGCGGTACCATCTCCGAGTGCCGGTACCCCGACGTTATTGTTGTCGGGATGTCGCCGGGACGCCGCCATGTCACGAAGCCAGTCTGTGACATTACGTCAGGACTGCGACAGCAGGGTGTGGAGTACAGCATCAGTACGCTCGTACTCAACGCGGGAAGCGGCGTCCCGCCGGATGCCCCGAAAATCGCGGGATCCGCCCTTGGCGCCTACTTCGGGCTTACCGAAAAAGAGATCGTGCAGATCGAAAAACACAAGGTCGCCATCCTCCACCACGGGAATGTCCGTTCCCATGTGGTGCATAAAGTAAGGTTCATCCTTACCGCATGCAACGTGAAGGCGATCGTAGTTTCCCAGTCACCGATCGATTACGAGGATCTCGCAAAAGAGGGTGTGAAGACCGCGTACGTGATGCCGCCGGCGGACCAGATCCGTACCAAAGGTACGGTCATGGAGATCGTCAGCGGCGTGACCCGCGGCCAGACCCCCACACGCGAGAAAATGGCAGAAGTCATTTCGGCGGTTATGAGACTGATCAAAAAGAAGGAATCATTGGAGTGATTTAACAATGGCATACAAACCACAGTATTGTCCGGGCTCCACCGTTGTCGCCCAGAACCGGCGCAAGCAGCTTGACCCATCCCACAAGCTGGAGAAGCTCCGCGATGTTACCGATAAGGATATTGTACTGATTATGGGACACCGTGCCCCCGGCTCGGCATACCCCACAGCACACCCGCCCCTTGCAGAGCAGCAGGAACCAGCCTGCCCGATCCGCAAGATCGTCACCCCGACCGACGGCGCAAAGGCCGGCGACCGTGTCCGTTACATCCAGTTCGCTGACTCGATGTACAACGCACCCTGCCAGCCGTATGTCCGGTCCTGGCTCGAGATGTACAGATACCGCGGGATCGACCCGGGTACACTTTCCGGCCGTCAGATTATCGAGTGCCGTGAGAGAGATCTCGAGAAGTACGCAAAGGAACTTGTCGGAACCGAGCTCTTTGACCCGGCCCGCACAGGTATCCGCGGTGCAACCGTGCACGGACACTCCCTCCGTCTCGACGAGAACGGTATGATGTTCGATATGCTCCAGCGCTGTGTCCTCGACAAGAAGGCAGGCGTTGTAAAGTATGTCAAGAACCAGATCGGTGAGCCCCTCGACGCAGAAGTCAAGATCGGCAAGCCGATGGATGAGAAGTGGCTCAAGGGACACACCGTCATGTACCACTCGCTCGTCGGTACCGGCTTCCGTGAGGATGCAGAGTATGTCGAGTACATCCAGCGCATCCACTCGCTGAGGACCAAGTACGGCTTCATGCCGAAGGAGTGATTACGATGGCAGGAAAAGCAAAAATCGAGAGATCCCAGAAACTCTTCCTGAAGGCAATGAAGGAGAAGTTCGCAGAAGACCCGACCGCAACCAACACCGTATTCGGCCGCAAGGGTCTCGAACAGTCCCCCAGGAAGATGGAATTCTTAAAGGAAGGCCAGAAAGTCGCAATGGAGCGCGGCATCTCAATGTACGACCCCAAGCGCTGCCACCTTGGCGGTATCCCGCTCGGTCAGCGCCAGCTGATGACCTACGAAGTCAGCGGCACCGGTGTCTTCGTTGAAGGTGATGACCTCCACTTCGTCAACAACGCTGCAATGCAGCAGATGTGGGACGACATCCGCCGGACGATCATCGTCGGCCTCGACCTCGCCCACAACACCCTCCAGAAGCGTCTGGGGAAGGAGGTTACCCCTGAGACCATCAACGAGTACCTCCACGTCCTTAACCATGCAATGCCCGGCGGCGCAGTCGTCCAGGAACACATGGTCGAGACCCACCCGGCACTCGTCGATGACTGCTACGTCAAGGTCTTTACCGGTGACGACGAGATGGCAGACGACCTCGAACCCCAGTTCGTCTTAAACCTCGACAAGCTCTTCCCGGCAAAGCAGGCAGCAGCCCTCAAGGCAGCAGTCGGCAAGTCCATGTGGCAGGCTGTCCACATCCCGACAACCGTCAGCAGGACCTGCGATGGTGGAACGACCTCCCGGTGGTCCGCCATGCAGATCGGTATGTCCTTCATCGCCGCGTACCGCATGTGCGCCGGTGAAGCAGCAGTCGCTGACCTGTCGTTTGCGGCAAAGCACGCCGGTGTTATCCAGATGGGTGACATCCTGCCGGCTCGCCGTGCACGTGGCCCGAACGAGCCCGGTGGCATCAAGTTCGGTCACTTCGGCGATATGATCCAGGCAGACCGCAAGTACCCGAACGACCCCGTCAAGGCATCCCTTGAAGTGGTCGGCGGCGGTACGATGCTCTTCGACCAGATCTGGCTGGGCAGCTACATGTCCGGCGGTGTCGGATTCACCCAGTATGCAACCGCTGCATACACCGACAACATCCTCGATGACTTCTGCTACTATGGTCTTGACTATATCAAGTCCAAGCACGGCGGCATTGCAAAGGCAAAGGCTACCCAGGAAGTCGTCAACGATATTGCAACCGAGGTTACCCTCTACGGTATGGAGCAGTACGAACAGTTCCCGACCACGCTCGAGGACCACTTCGGCGGTTCCCAGCGTGCATCCGTCCTTGCAGCAGCATCCGGTATCTCCACCTCTCTGGCCACGGCAAACTCCAACGCCGGCCTGAACGGATGGTACATGTCCATGCTCGCCCACAAGGAAGGCTGGTCACGTCTCGGCTTCTTCGGCTACGACCTGCAGGACCAGTGCGGTTCCGCAAACTCACTCTCTGTCCGGCCCGACGAGGGCTGTGTCGGTGAGCTCCGTGGCCCGAACTACCCGAACTACGCAATGAACGTCGGTCACCAGGGAGAGTACGCAGCCATTGCATCCGCAGCCCACTACGGCCGCCAGGATGCATGGGTCCTGTCCCCGCTGATCAAGATCACGTTCGCTGACCCGTCGCTCAAGTTCGACTTTGCCGAACCCCGCCGCGAGTTCGCAAAGGGTGCAATCCGCGAGTTCATGCCCGCTGGCGAGCGCTCGCTCATCATCCCCGCAAGGTAAGCACGGCAACGTCCCCAAACCAAATTTTTTTTCTTTTTTTCTCCCGCTCCGGCGTTCCAGGAAAGACCTGAAAACAGCCGGGCGGTATTTTTTTTTGGATTAGGGTGTGAGTTTGCGATCCGGGCATCTTTTTGTAAGACTGCCGTGCAGCGGATCGGTTCCCGGAGCACAAGCCATTCAAACCCTGTCAGCCTATCTGGATCTAAAAAGGATCGGGGGCAAATACCCCCGGCAGGGAAACGATCGGGAGTTGTGATGCAGCGACATATCTTTGGCCCGGTGCTTTCGCGCCGGCTGGGCCTTTCCCTGGGCGTTGACCTCGTCCCGTTCAAGGTATGCTCCTATGATTGTGCCTACTGCGAGTGCGGCCACACCACGGAAATGACGCTGGCCCGTCAGGAGTTCGTCCCGGCAGGGGTGGTGATGGCAGAGCTCCGCAGGGTGCTCTCCACACGGCCGGCGCTCGATTCGATCACCTTTGCCGGCTCCGGGGAACCGACCCTCTCGCTTGCCCTGGGCCCTGTCATTGCCGCGATCAAACGGGAATTCCCGGAATATACCGTAAGCGTGCTCACGAACGGGAGCCTGCTTTCGGACACGGCCGTACAGGACGAGCTTTTGCCCGCCGACCGGGTGATCCCGACCCTCTCCTCGGTCTCGCAGCAGACCTTCGAACGCATCCACCACCCGGACCCGTCCCTGAAGATAGCGGATATCATCGACGGGATGGTCAGCTTCCGGAAACGCTATACCGGGCAGCTCTGGCTCGAACTTTTCATTATCCCCGGCCTGAATACCACGGACGAAGAACTGGCCGGGCTCAAGGCAGCAATCGGCCGTATCCGGCCCGATTATATCCAGCTCAACACCCTCGACCGGCCGCCGGCGGACACCTGGGTCCGGGCAGCATCCGCCAGCGAACTCGAACGGGTGCGAACGGTTCTCGGCACCACGGGAATAGGAATCGCCGGTACGACCCCGCCGGTCTCACCGGGCGTGATGGGGCGGACGGCTGCCGCAGACCTGATGTATGCCATGCTCTGCCGGCGTCCCGCTACCGTGGAAGACCTTGTCCGGGTGACCGGGCTTTCCGGGGACGAGGTGACAGAGATCCTCGGTTCTTTTGAGCGGGACGGGAAAATATCATCGCACCGGATGGAACGGGGCGTCTTCTATGCAATCGTCCCGGAACTGCCGGCCCGGAAGGGCTAACAACGGGATCTTACCATTCAATCCTCATCCCCACGCCGGTCTCCTGCAGGGGACAATAGGCAGCAAGGGCGAGTTTTGCCGGCAGCGATGTGCAATGGCAGGCATGCAGCGCATCCAGATGGAGGCGGTTTAGGTATTTCCCCGTCTTTGCGAGCTGTTTTGGCGTGGGAGAAAGAAGGTGCAGCCCGCCGATAATATCCGAAACCCGGTTCTCCCCGCAGACCTCCCGGGCATATTCGGTTATATTGCAGATCCCGGCATGCGAGCATCCGGTGATGATGACAAGCCCCGTACCTGAGCGGAATGCAAGAGCGGTGTCATCGACAAGGTAATCCGGTTCTGTGTTCCCGCCGGGAGTGTGGATCGTCCGCTTCCCCGGATCGCCCTTTTCGAATGCAAATCTCCGCGGGATCTCCCCGAGGAACACAAGATCGTCCGTGATCCAGACCGGTTTTTCGGAAAGGCTGGTCGGGAACTGCCGGCCTGCCTCCTCTTCGCTCATCGGCGAACCGTTCTTTTCGCCATCTTTTGCTTTTGGCCAGAAGCAGCGGGGATGGGCGACAAGGCAGGGCCGCCGGGGCGCTTTTCCTTCCGTTGCACCGGTAAGGTTCCGGGCGAGTACGGGAAGCCCCCCGGTGTGATCGCTATGCCCGTGCGAGAGGATGAGGCAGTCCAGGTCACAGAGGTCGATTCCCATCTTCTCCGCATTGGTAAAAAAGAGCCCCGACAACCCGGTATCGAAGAGGATCTTCTTTCCGGCGGTTTCGATAAAAAACGAGAGCCCGGGTTCGCCCATGAAGTCGCGATCCGTGAGGGCGGTATTATCGACAAGGACCGTAAGGGAGAGCCGGGAGGTCATGGTGAAATATCAGGCGAAAGGGGAATTAGCCTTTTCGTTACGGGGAAAGCAGCCGGCAGGGGTATGTCAGGGTGCAACAGTTTAAATGATTTATGCGCATATGAGTAATTATACTAAAATACGAGCGTGATACCATGACAGAACCAGTAACCAGCAAACCAGCAGCACGGCGGGGATGCATCGACGAGCACACCTGCGCCTGCGGCGAGAAGCATGTTGAACACGAAGCCGGGATCAGCCACCGGGAAGCCTGCACGTCCCCCTTAAAATTTGGCACTACCTGCTGTTGCCAGTCGGAAGAGGATCTCAAGAAGCCTCACGCCTGCGGGCACGGTCCGCGCTGCCACTAACTTCTTTTTTTATCCCTGCCGGCCCCCGTACGATAACCGGTCGGGGGGCAAAGAAGAAAACCGGCCGTTTCTCTTCACACTTGACGGCTATCCGTTGATGAAAATCCTTATGCCCTGACGGAAGAGAAAAACTGTAATGAAAAACCCCTTCCACGTCATGATCATCCCGACGCTGGGCTGCCCGTCGAAATGCAAGTACTGCTGGAGCTCGGAAGAGGGATCGCCGGTCATGAGCGTGGACACGGTCCGGGATATCGTACAGTGGCTCAACGGGGTCGACCGCGAACGGGTGACCTTTACCTTCCACGGCGGCGAACCGCTCCTTGCCGGGGCGGACTTCTACCGGCAGGCCCTCCCGCTCCTTTCTGAAGGCTGCGCCCGGATGCGCCCCGATTTTGCCATGCAGACCAACCTCTGGCGGATGACCCCGGAGATAGCGGAGGCGCTCGCCGCATACCACGTGCCCCTCGGGTCGAGCATCGACGGGCCGGAGGAGATCACGGATTCTCAAAGGGGCGACGGGTACTTCAAAAAGACGATGCAGGGCTACAAAATCGCCCGGGACCACGGCCTATCCGTCCGGTTCATCTGCACGTTCACGAACAAGTCGGTGAAGAGAAAGGAGGAGATCGTCCGGTTCTTCCTCGACGAGGGCTTCGTGCTGAAGCTCCACCCGGCGCTTCCCTCCCTGCGTTCGGAGAACCCGAAGGAATGGGCGCTCGAACCGGCGGAGTACGGGGAACTGCTGGTCTACCTCCTCGACCAAGCGCTCGAACACATGGACAAGATCGAGATCATGAACATCAGCGACCTGTGCCGGTGCGTCTTTACCCGGCACGGGAGCGTCTGCACGTACGTGGACTGCATGGGAAGCACGTTTGCGATCGGGCCCGACGGGAGCATCTACCCCTGCTACCGGTTTGTCGGGATGCCGGAGTACGTGATGGGGAATGTCGCGGACCACCCGTCGCTGGACGACCTGATGGCCTCGCCGGCGGGAAAACTGATGCTTGCCTTCAAGGACTACGTTGATACGGCGTGCGGGAAGTGCAGACACATCCGCTACTGCCGGGGAGGGTGCCCGTACAATGCCATGGCACCGACGCCGGGCCGGATCGAAGGGGTCGATCCGCACTGCGTTGCATACAAGCGGATCTTCGAGGAGATCGGCAGCCGGCTGGATGAAGAGATGTTTGCCGAACCGCCCATGGACATGGGATTCGGGATGCCTGCTGCCCCCAGAAAACCGCCAAAACCCGGCGTGATGGCGCTGATGCGCAAAATGGCGATGCAGGGGTAAGGGAACGGTAAAAACAGTCCGGGAACCGGCTGCCGGTCCGGCAGGCACGGTTCCGGCATGGTATTTTCATGAGTTACTTTGCATATTCCCGTTCTTCCCGTCAGGAAACGCCTGGTGCCGGGAGACTGCGGGGCAGGTAATGAAGGGACCGGTGCTTATGCACTCTTCTTTGCATCTTTGGCGGCAGACTTGTCGTTTGCAACAGCGGCCTTCCCTGCGACCTTGTTGTTCTTTTTCGACGTAGTAATCACTTCCTTTGCAGTGGTTGTGGTACTATTGCCACATATCAGTGATCTCTTGGTACCGGGATATACGCTTTCTTCCCGGAATGACAATCCGGGCCCGTATTAGGGATATTTTCACGGGAGGAATGCAAAAAACGCGCCGGCAGGTTCCGGTGCCGGCGTTCGACCGGGGCGGGTAAAACGGGAGGGAGCCGGCGCGGCCATACCCTTATTCACCGGTAAAAAAGACACGTATGCATTGTGAAACGCGTGGTACTGATCCTGATCGCGATCTTCTGTCTCCTCTCTGCCGGGTGTACAAGCCCCGCAGGGGTTACGCCGGCTGCCTCAACACCGGCACCGGATGCCGGGTTTGTCCTGAACCTGTCCGTCCGGCCGGGCGACGATTTTTACGCCTATGTAAACGATGCATGGCTGGAAACGCACCCGATTCCGGCCGACAAAAAAAGTTACTCGACATTCTCCGCGCTGGGTGACACCGTAGACGATGATCTCCATGCCCTCCTGGTAAACGCGTCAAACACAACACCCGGGAATACTGACCGGAACATCACTCTCATAGGCCAGTTCTACCGGTCGGGCATGGATAATAGAACGATCGATAAGGAAGGCCTCACCGGGCTCTCCGCCGATCTTACAATGATCGACGCGATCAACTCGCGAAGCGATCTGACCAATGCCACGATCACGCTCCTCGCACACGGGGACAGCCCGGTATACTCTTACTGGGCAGAGAACAATCCCAAAAACAGCAGCGAGATGGTCCCGGGCCTCGAACAGGGCGGGCTTGGGATGCCTGACCGGGACTATTACCTGAGAACGGACAACCAGAGCGTGGAGATCCAGAACGCGTACCGGCAGCACATTGCCCGGGTCTTCGAACTCTCGGGAGAGACAAAAGCTAAGGCTGCGGCTGATGCAGATACCGTCTATTCCCTGGAAAAGACCCTTGCCGCATCCCACTTCAGTACCGAGGAGAACCGCGATCCTGCAACTACCACCAACCTCTATACTCCGGCCGAACTGGAACAGCAGTATCCCGCCATCGGGTGGGATCAGCTTGCATCCCTCCCCGGGTCCGGGCCGGTGAGCCGGATCAATATCCACCAGCCGCGGTACGTAAAAGAGCTCAATACCCTCCTTGAAACCGCTCCCCTTGAAGACTGGAAGGTCTACCTGAAGTACCACCTGATCAACAGCGCATCCCCGTACCTCAGCACCTCCTTTGAGGCGGAGAACTTCGCGTTCTACAGCACCACGCTCAATGGCGTGGAAGAGATGAAACCCCGGTGGAAACGCGTCGAGACAACGGAGAGCGATCTCTTGAGCGATGCCGTGGGCAAGGCGTACGTGGCGGCATACGTGGACCCCCGGACACGCGAGATGGTATCGGCCATGGTTGTCTCCCTCCGGCAGACCCTCGACGAGCGGATTACCAACCTGACGTGGATGGGCAATTCCACGAAAGCTGCGGCCCATGAAAAACTGGCGGCAATGCGGCAGAAGATCGGGTATCCCGACACCTGGATGGATTATGCGGGACTCAACCTGTCGGATTCCTATGTGAAGAATGTCCGTTCCGTCCAGGCGTACAACCTTATCTACGGACCCTCGGGCCTGTCCCGGATCGGAAGACCTGTCGACCCGAACGTCTGGTACATGTCCCCGCAGACGATAAACGCCTATTATAACCCGACCACCAACGAGATCGTCTTCCCGACAGCGATCCTCCAGCCGCCGTTCTTTGACCCTAATGCAGACGCTGCACACAATTACGGGGCTATCGGCTGGGG
>WSSedL1CaDRAFT_10000985_pt1 | contig 18146 bp, 11 predicted proteins | sample WetSurSL1Cattail_FD_9464 | JGI IMG/M metagenome (IMG submission 9464)
TCGCCCATCCCCGCCAGCTTGATCAAAATCTCCGCAAGGCACAGGAAGCGCGCCGTGTGCTTGATCGGCTCGTCGGCTATGATCTTTCAGGTCTTGTCTGGAAAAAAGTCCGCTATGGCCTCTCGGCTGGTCGCGTACAATCGCCTGCACTCCATATCCTTGTCGAACGTGAAAAGGAAATCCGATCCTTCAAACCGAAAACATATTTCGTCATTACCGCCGATACCGAAACGGAACGCAACTATCCAATACAATTCTGTTGTTCAGAACAGCCTGACAGTAAAGAACGCGCCGATGAGATTCTCGGCATCGGACAATCAGAACGCTGGGAAATCACCGGCGTTTCGACCACCGAAGCGCTCCGCCGTCCGAACGCTCCATTCACGACATCTACGCTCCAACAATCAGCCAGTTCGCGGCTCGGATTATCGCCGTCGCGTACTATGCACGCCGCGCAAAAACTCTACGAGCAAGGCTACATCACCTACATGCGCACCGATTCCGTTTCGCTTTCCGAAGAAATCTTCCCCGCTATCGCATCCGCTATAACCAAAGAATTCGGCGATCGCTATCTCAATGCGACGCGATATAAGACCAAGAGCAAAAACGCCCAAGAAGCCCATGAAGCTATCCGACCGACCGACCCATTGCGGAAAACTGCCGGAAAAACCGAGGATGAGAAACGTCTCTATCGTCTCATCCGGACGCGCACGCTCGCTTCGCAGATGGCTCCCGCCGAAATACTCCGCACGAAGATCACCGCAAATACCGTCAACCGATCGCTCCCGGATTTTTCAGTGAACGGATCACATCTTATCTTCGATGGCTGGCTCGCTCTTGATACGGACGCTCGCGGTGATGACGTCGAATTGCCGCATGCCGAATCTTCCGAACCGTTATCACTCTCATCCGTCCAAGCTGAAGAAAAACAGACTGAACCGCCGAAACGCTACACCGAAGCTGGTCTCGTCAAAGAACTCGAAAAACGCGGCATCGGGCGGCCGTCGACGTATGCAAGCATCGTGAAAACCATCCAGGATCGAGGCTATGTCGAGAAAGATGGCCGATCGCTTTCCGCGACAGATACCGGCATTGTCGTCGACGATTTTCTTTTCGCTCACTTCGATACTATCGTCTCAGAAACATTCACTGCTGATATGGAAAACAAACTCGATGAGATTGCGGATGGAAAACGTGATTACACCAAGACATTGAGCGACTTTTATATCCCGTTCTCTCAAGAAGTGAAAGCGAAGGATAAAGACATCGCTAAAGTGACCACTTTAGGTGACGCTCCTGAAGGGATCATGTGTCCGAAATGCGGCAGCGCTATGGTAGTCAAACTCGCTCGTACAGGAAAGTTCCTCTCTTGCTCGCGTTTTCCCGAATGCGATGGCGCCCGAACCATAGATGGAAAAGAACTCGAGGGTCCGAAAGAAACCGGCGAAGATTGCCCGGAATGCAAAACAGGCAAACTGATCGAACGCGACGGACGTTTCGGACGCTTCATCGCCTGTTCAAACTATCCGAAATGCAAATACATCAAAAAGGACGCTGCGAATCAGCCGACGACTGGAGTAGTCTGCCCAGTCTGTAAAAAAGGAGAGATGGTCGAGAGACGCGGCCGTTTCGGTATCTTCTATTCCTGTTCAAACTATCCGGACTGCAAGAATGCCATCAAAGCCAAGCCAACCGGTGCACTCTGTCCCCTATGCGGGTCACTCATGATGGAAGGCACAAAAACGATTCCCGAACGTTGCAGCAAAAAAGACTGCCCGAATCATAATCCGCACAAAATAGGAAAGGCTTAAGAAAAAAGAAGCGGTCGCATGGAGCGAACCGCTTTTTTGTTGGCGTAATAGATATCGCAACATTACTGCTCATTTTCTTCAAGCAGATTCTCACCAGCATAACACCCGTTTTATCAATCGGACCGTGCTTGATTTTCCATCAACGGAGACGTATAGTTATACTGTCTTCAAACAGAAATATACCGATTCATGGCAACACCCACCATTCAAGATATATTGAAATCAGCCGTTCATCCCCTTTCAAACGAGGATGAGAAATTTCTTGCGGCTGTCTACGCCTTTGCAGAAAAAGCCCACAGCGGACAGAAACGGAAATCAGGAGAACCTTATATCATTCACAGCCTTTCAGTAGCGCTCATACTCGCCGAAATCGGCATGGACGAGAGAACGATTGCTGCAGGACTTCTCCATGATGTCCCGGAAGATACTGAGGTTACGTTAGCGGATATCGAAACCGCTTTCGGACATGAAGTTGCTTACCTCGTCGATGGAATCACTAAGCTCGGGAAAATCAAGCTACGAGGATCACGCGAAGAATATTTCCTTGAAAATCTCCGCAAGATGTTCATGGCGATGGCTCAGGATATACGCGTCGTCATCATCAAACTCGCCGACCGGCTGCACAATATGCGGACGCTTAAGCACCTGCCACCAGAAAAACGCGAACGCATCGCCAGAGAGACTATGGATGTCTTCGCTCCTATCGCTAATCGTCTCGGTATCGGCGAAGCGAAAGGCGAACTCGAAGACCTCTGTTTCATGTATCTCGATCCGGAACATTATGCCGAAACCAAAAAGATCCAAGATACCTATCTTCACGAAGGTCAGGCCTACCTTGAACGTATCGTCACGCTCTTCCGAAAAACGCTTATCAAAGAGAAGGTCAGCATCCTGGACGTAAGCGGTCGCACCAAGCATCTCTATCGGCTCTATCAGAAACTCAAGCGGCATGACATGGATATCTCACGCATCTATGATCTCGTCGCGATCCGCATCATCGTTCCGGAAATCGCCGATTGCTATGAAGCGCTCGGCCTCATTCATCGAGAATACCGCCCCATGGTCGGACGCATCAAAGATTATATCTCTTTGCCGAAGCCGAACGGATACCAATCGCTCCACACGACCGTTTTCGGTCCGGACGGACGCATCCTCGAAGTTCAAATCCGTACGCAAAAAATGCATGATGAAGCCGAATATGGCATCGCCGCTCATTGGATGTACTCTGAAAAAAATGGCCGAAGCGCTTGGCGCCGTATCTTCCAAAAAAAACAATCCGACCATATCCACACGCTCCCTAAAGAACTTTCCTGGGTGAAACAGCTCAAAGAATGGCAGAAAGAGATCGGCCGCGACGATGCAGAATTCATGGAGGGCCTCAAGATCGAATTCTTCAAGAATCATATCTTCGCTTTCACACCACGCGGCGATATCATCGACCTGCCCGAAGAAGCGACACCAATCGATTTCGCCTATGCCATCCATAGCGAAATCGGCAATCGTGCTGTCGGATCCAAAGCCGACGGGAAAATGGTACCTCTCGACTATCATATCCAGAATGCTCAAGTAATTGAAATCCTCACGGTGAAAGAAAAGAAAAAACCGAGCCGGGATTGGCTCGGGTTCGTGAAGACTTCAGGAGCGAAATCGCACATCCGTCGCGAATTGCGCAACGACGAATTCAAGATGGATTGAAGCGGCGTGAACCACACAGTCGCAACACCTCTATTTGCACCCTATTCTTTCGTTGCACGCATCACTTCTTCAATAGAAGTAATGCCTTGGACCGCTTTGAGAAATCCATCTTCGATCATCGTCGCCATACCATTAGTGCGCGCTTGGACCTCTATCTCTTCAGTCGTGGCATTCTGCGTCACCATCTTTCGAATATCGGTATCCATAGGCAAAACTTCATAAATGCCATTTCGTCCGTGATAGCCTTCATTGCCGCACTGCTCACAACCGATCGCCTTATAGAACGTCACACGCTCAAGGGAATCAGCCTCTCCGATAAATTTCTTTCCCAACGGGTCATTCTTGAGAAACGAAAAGACTGCCTGAACATCATAACTCTTCCCAAGCGCTTCAATTTCTTTCGCGTCAAGCATGTACGGCTTCCGGCATTCGACGCAAAGCCGACGCACTAAACGTTGGGCGATGATGACATTGACAGTCGATGCGATGAGAAACGGCTCGGCACCCATATCCAGCATGCGCGGCAACGTTGCAGCAGCCGAATTGGTATGAAGCGTCGAAAGCACCAAATGTCCTGTCATAGCGGCATGCATGGCGATTTCAAGCGTTTCTTGGTCACGGATCTCACCGACCATGATGATGTCCGGATCTTGACGGAGAAGCGCTCGGAGTGCAGCCGCGAACGTCATGCCAATCTTGGACGATATCTGTGTCTGATTAACGCGCGGCATACGATACTCGACCGGATCCTCAACCGTTGAAACATTCACTTCCGGCGTATTCAGGATATCCATCATAGTATACAGTGTCGTCGTCTTTCCGGAACCGGTCGGTCCCGTCACGAGGATCATGCCATTCGGCTTGTTAATCTCGCGTTGTACCGCCTCAAGCGCTACCGGATGAAATCCCATCTTTTCCAGCGTCAACCCTTTGGACGATTCATCCAAAAGACGCATGACGATCTTCTCGCCGTCAAACACCGGTAGAATACTGACACGAAACGATATCTTGTATTCATCATTCTGGATCTTAAAACGTCCATCTTGCGGAAGGCGATGCTCATCAAGCTTGAGATTCGAGAGTACTTTGATGCGTGCAACGATGCCTGCCGCGACATCCTTCGGCAAGGTCATAGCATCATGCAGCACGCCATCGATGCGATAGCGGACATGGACTTCCTGCTCATCCGGCTCGATATGGATATCGCTCGCAGATTCGAGAATGGCATGCTTCAGCAGCGTATCGACTACCCTGACAATCGGCAAGCCCACCGCTACCTGTTCGAGATTCTGATCCTCTTCGCCTTCAGGCTTCACATCAGCCGTCAGGATATCGCCGAACTCGGCCTTCAAACTCTTCCCATATTGCCGAAGCACCGACTGGATACTCTCGTGGCTTGTCAGACACGGAATAATCCTCAAACCCGTTTTCTTCTTGATGAAATCAATCGTCTGCAAATCCTCCGGATTCAGCATGGCGACGTTAAGATTATTGCCGGATTTCTGAAAAGAGACTATGTTGTATTTTTTAGCAACCAATTCCGGAACAATCTGGAGGATTTCCATCGGAATAGTCTCTTTGGAAAGATCGACATAAGGGATCCCGAGAATGTATGCATGCGTTTTCTGCAGATCAATCTCATTCACGAAATTCTTTTCGAGAAGATATTCTCCGAGGTTTTTTCCGGACTGTGCGATATCTGCGTATGCCTCTTCCAAATGTTCCTTCGATACGATATTCGAATCCTTCAGGAACTCATATAACTGGTTCGAATCCACCTTCATATTTGTGTATGTGTCTTCATTTTTTTCGATCGGACAACGCCAGTATACCATACGCTCTACGCTTGCGCACGCATACAGAAAGCCGCCTTATCCTTAAGGCGGCTGATTCTACGACATCCTCGACTCCTCTTCCTGCGCATTACATGCCCATGCCAGCCATAGGATTCGCCGGTCCCGATTCTTCTTTCGGTTCATCGGTGACGGCTGTCTCGGTCGTCAAAAGCAACGCTGCAACGGATACGGCATTCTCGAGAGCCGTCCGAGTCACTTTGAGCGGATCAGTGATGCCTGCCTTAATCATATCATCCACAAAAGCATCATGCTTGGCATCATAACCGTAATACGGAGATTTCTCGCTAAGAATACGATTCAATACGACAGCAGCGTCTTGTTCACCGGCATTCGTGACGATCTGACGGAGTGGCTCAGACAAGGCTCGCAATAAAGCCTCATAACCGGCCTTAAACTCATGGTCCTCTTGTGACAAAACTCCGCTCTTCGCTAAGACACTAGCAGCCGCTTTCGCCAAAGCCGTACCGCCTCCCGCAACGATCCCTTCTTCGATGGCGGCTTTGGTTGCAGCTACGGCATCTTCCATCTTATGCTTCACATACGTAAGCTCTGTTTCGGTGGCAGCACCGACACGGATCACTGCAACTCCGCCTGAAAGTTTTGCCATCCGCTTCCTAAGTTTCTCGCGGTCATAATCGCTTTCGGAGCGATCAATAAGACCCTTCAGTTCTGCAATACGCGTTTCGATCGCTTTCTTCTTTCCTTTGCCGCCGACGATTGTCGTATCATCTTTGGTTGCGATCACTTTTTGAGCTGTTCCCAACATCGACAAGGTCGCGCTTTCAAGCTTCATCCCCTTATCTTGCGAGACAACCTGCGCACCCGTAAGAATCGCGATATCCTCAATGACTGCTTTGCGATTATCGCCGAATTCCGGTGCCTTGATAGCAAGCACATTGAGCACGCCGCGAAGTTTGTTCAAGACCAGCATCGCGAGAGCTTCGCTATCGACATCTTCAGCGATGATGACGATATCTTTGCGTCCAGCTTGCGCCAATTCATTCAATACCGGAACGACTTCAGCCACCGCAGAAATCTTACGATCCGTGATAAGAATAGCTGGATCGGAAAGCTCGGCCTTCTGCTGCTCCGGACTCGTCATAAAATATGGCGAGATATAACCTTTGTCAAAACTCATACCTTCGACGACCTCTTTGGAAAGCCCGAGCGTCTGGGATTGTTCCGTCGTAACAACACCATCAGCGCCGACCGCCTCCATGACATCGGCAATCAACTCGCCCATCTCGCGCGATTCAGCGGAAATAGTCGCAACCTGCGCAATCTCCTCTTTCGAACCGATCTTCTTCGAATGTTTCTTGAGTACAGCCACCACTTCATCACGTGCCGCCTCCATGCCGCGTCGAATACCGACCGGATTGATGCCTGTCTCGACAAACTTCAACCCCTCGCGAGCAAGTGCCTGAGTGACGACAGTTGATGTCGTAGTCCCGTCTCCGGCCACATCATTCGTCTTTTCTGCCACCTGCTTCACAAGTTCCGCACCAAGATTTTCGAAAGCGTCCGGAAGCTCGATGCTCTTCGCAATCGTTACACCGTCATTCGTGATAGTCGGCCCACCATACTGCTTCGCGATGATAACATTCCTGCCCTTCGGTCCGAGCGTCACTTTGACAGCGTCCGCCACCTTATCAATGCCCGCTTTGATCTTCTTGCGCGCTTCGGCGCCATATGCAATCTGTTTCGACATATGTACTCATAATCATTACCTATTAGCACTCTCTATTATAGATTGCTAACACGAAGTCCGTCAAGAACAAAAACCAGGCATTTTCATAGCCCGGTCTCAGAAAAATATCCTCGAAAATTTCAGATCCTGAAGACTATGACGTCTCCATCGCTGACAACATAATCTCTGCCTTCGATACGAAGCGTCCCGTTATCACGGGCAGCGCTCCACGAACCGGCTTCAAGAAGCTTCGTCCAATGGACGATTTCGGCACGAATGAATTTCTCTTCAAAATCTCCGTGAATAGCAGCCCCTGCCTGCGGTGCCGTCGATCCCTGCCGGACTGTCCAAGCACGAGTTTCCTGTTCACCAGTCGTAAAATACGTCATGAGTCCGAGGAGCGCATACGCCTTCTTCGCAAGATCGCCGAGATGCGATTCCAGCCCCATTTCAGTGATGTCTTCAGGCGACATCTCAATGAGTTCCTCTTCAATCTTGATATCAAGCTTCACATGCGGCCGCTCTTCAAGTTCAGGAGCAAGCGTCCGATCGATATCGGAAACATTATATACGTACAAAAAAGGCTTTGCTGTAAGGAGCTGCAATTCGCGAGCGATCTTACGCTCTTCCTGTGAAAACGATTCGAACATGCCATGTGCCAGATGTCCGGCTTCAAATGCGGACTCGAGCTTCTCCAAGACAGCCATCTCGGCAACCGCTTCTTTCTTTCCAGCACGCGCTTCTTTGATCGTTTTCAGTTTCCGTTTAGCGACCGTTTCCAAATCAGCAAGAATAAGCTCGGTATTGATGATCTCGATATCTTCTTTCGGTTCAACGCGATTATGCACATGGATGATATCGGGATTCTCAAACGCTCGCACCACCTCGACGATTGCGTCCACTTCGCGTATATTGGCGAGAAACTTATTGCCCAAACCTTCGCCTTCGCTCGCTCCTTTCACGAGACCGGCAATGTCGACAAACTCGATGACAGCTGGAATAATCTTTTTGCTGCCAGAAAGCGCCGAAAGTTTTGCAAGACGCTCATCAGGCACCTCGACAATACCGATATTCGGCTCAATAGTACAAAACGGATAATTATTGATATCGACAGCCTTCCTCGTCAACGCCTTAAAAAGGGTCGATTTCCCGACATTCGGCAGCCCGACGATTCCAACCTTGAGAGACATAACTATTTGAAATAATAAAAGACGATTTCACTTTATTCTGCCAGAAAAAACGTTCTCGGTCAAAAGAAAAGAGGGCACCTTATTCAAAATGCCCTCGGAACATGTCATGCTGCCGGAATCAAACCGGCTCCATGAAGCGTACGAAGTACTTGGAGCGTAGGGGCATCGAATATTTCCAACAAAGAAGCATCATTTTCATGCCGCGACAAATGACTCCTCATCATCGGTCCTGTCATCCAAACAAACTCGTTGGAATACGCCGGTGGTTCTATTCTTCTGCGAACCGATACGAAAAGGCATTGCGAAACATTCTCTCCACACCCAACCGTACGAAAACTCTGAATCCACTCTGATGAATCAAGCACGAACTGATCTTGGATGAATTTCCAAAATGCCTTCTTCGCCGCGGTAGCTCTGTCGACACTCTCAACAGTAGCGTACGGCAAGCAATTCAAACACTTGCCTGACCCCTCGCTCCTTGTCAGGAAAAAAAGTATCGCACGATTAACCTCAGCCCATACAACAAAAAACACTCTTTCCTCAGGATGTTCCATAATCCTCTCCGATGAAAATGAACTTCATATTATTATATCAGAAAAAATCATATCCGTCAATTCTTGGAAAAGAAAAAGCCAGTCCTTTACAACAGGTCTGGCTCAATTTTTCGGCCGATGCCGATTGGTTATTTCGTTGCTTCGAGTTTCTTGCCGGATGCAGATGCAGCAGAACCAGCAATGGCTTGCTGCGTCTTGATCTGCTGTTCCAGCTGCGCCTGATTGATGGCATTCACCCAAGCCTGGTACTCGTTCTGGTAAAACGTCACACCAGCCGTACCTTCATTGGGTTTGCCGAGCACGCCGCAGGTCGCACCGATACGACCGTCCGGGAATGTGGAGCCATCGCTCTTCGAAAACGCACCCGCAGCACCCAGAACGGCGCCGAGTGCCGGATTGGTTCCGGAAACGCCCGCTGCAAGTGCAGCCAACGAATAGCCGCCGGCTTCTGTCGCGACGCCGAGACCGGTACCGACCGTTTGTTTCGGGCAGTACAGATACACTTCCGAATACCCGACGAGTCCCTTGGCAAAGTTGGCCAGATCGGAACGAACGACAGAGATATTGACAGAAGCTTCCTTGCCCTTATCGGCAATCACCTGGACCGTACCAAGGCACACATACTGACCTTCGCTGGGAAGATTGAGCAAAACGCGCCCGGGTTGCGTATTGACGGCAGACTTGGACTGGTAATCCGGAAACACCGCAAAGACGACGCGAGTATCGCCAGATTCTCCCTTCGATTTCACGACGGAACCGCCCACCACGTAGTCCTGGGCGCAACGGTCTTCAAAGTACAGCGCGAAATCGATCCCGTTGATATTGGTCGGATTAGACAGCTGACTGAAACCGAACACCTGTGGTGTCGGAACAGCGACTCCGGGCGTACCCGGCAGCGTCAACGGAATCTGAGACTTGGAATTCGACGAGAACGAATTGAACGAAGCCGAATTCGAGGCCGAAGTCGAACCACTCGTCGCCACGGTATCAGCCATGGCCGCATTCGAAAAAAATGCGACGACAGCAACGAAGAAAAGAGAAACAATCTTTTTCAACATGTGAAGCTCCTTATGATAAGGATAAGGCCAGGAACACACGTGGTGCTCCTGGCCTGGATGAACCCCGCAAGCGGATGCTTACGGGGGTGTTGCTCAGGCCCTTGCCGGCATCAGAAGTGGAACTGCACGCCGGACACGTTGGCGGCGCCAGTCGCGGAGCCGAGGGTGGCGATCAGGCTCTGCGCGGAGCCCAGCGACAGACCGGAAGAGGTCGCACTGTAGCTCGACTGCGAACTGGTGAGGCCGGTCAGGGCACCGGGGTAGCCGGTGATGGCAGCCGACGACAGATTGCTCGCAACCACCAAAGCAGCGGTGGTGGCGAAGCCGGTACCGACGACAGCCGTCTGACCGCCAGCAGCAGCGCTGGAAGAGGACGAGACATCGGCGGTGGTGGCGGCGAGAGCGGGAACCGACAGGTAGGCGACGGCGGCGGCAACGATCATGGACTTGATTTTCATTACAGAACTTCCTTTTCGAAAAAAAACAATGGAAGCTCCAAGACGAAGAACTAGAACAACGAAACGAGTTGTCAAGGAGCAATGAAACCACCCGAAATCTCAGGCGGTACGGAAATGGTAGCAGAAGGTAGAAATATTGTCAAGTCCATGATATACTTTTCATATGTTGAAGCATAATTCTCTTATATCTTTCGTCACCCTATTACTATGGAACCATCAATTTTCAAAAATTATGACATCCGTGGCATTTACCCTGATGAGCTTGACGCTCCCAGCGCATACCTCATCGGCCGTGCCGTGGCTGCCCATCTAAAAACGAAACGGATCGGTATCGGCCGAGATATCCGCAGCTCTTCACCAGAACTTTTCAAAAGCTTTGCACAAGGAGTTATAGATCAAGGCGCTGATGTGATCGATCTCGGCATCATCACGACTCCTATGGTTTACTTCGCTGCGTCACGCCTCGATATTGATGCGGCTGTCTCCATCACCGCATCACACAACCCTCCACAATACAATGGCATGAAAATTGCGCTCCGCGGTGCCATTCCTGTCGGCGAGCACACTGGCCTTTCGGATATTCGTGACCGAGCAATCAGCGGACACTTCGATACTCCCGAACAGAAAGGCACGATGTCAAGCGAAGATATACGTCCAGCTTATTACGGCTATTTCTCATCATTCGCTGATTTCAAAGGAAAACATTTCACAGTCGCTATCGATACTGCCAATGCCATGGGCGTTTTTGAACTTCCCATTTATCAACAATTCCCCCACAATCTCGACATCGTGAATCTGTATGATGACATCGACAAGGCATTCGATTGTCACGAAGCCAACCCGCTCAAGCTCGAGACACTCGATGAACTCCGCTCAACAGTACGCGCATCGCATGCTGACCTCGGCGTTGCCTATGACGGCGATGCGGATCGCGTCGGCTTCATCGATGAAAACGGCGAGATCATCCCTATGGATCTCGTAACCGGTCTGCTGGCCAGCATTATCCTCAAAAAACGCCCTGGCTCTACTATCCTCTACGATTTGCGATCTTCTCGTGCCGTGAAAGAAATCATCGAAGAGAACGGCGGCATCGCTCTCGAATGCCGTGTTGGCCACGCCAATATCAAACGCCAAATGCGCGATGACGGAGCTATCTTCGCCGGAGAACTTTCAGGACATTATTATTTCGAAGAGAACTCTTACGCTGAAGCCGGAACACTTCCAGCCATACTCTTACTCAATTATATGGCTGAGACTGGAAAATCGATTTCCGAACTCGTCAGCGTACTGAAACGATACTATCATTCCGGCGAAATCAATAGCGAAGTTGCCGATAAAGATGCCATTCTTGCCGTGTTAAAAGAACGCTATGCTGATGGAAAACAGCATGAACTTGATGGTCTCAAGGTCGACTATCCGGACTGGTGGTTCAATGTCCGCCCATCCAACACCGAGCCTTTGCTTCGCCTCAACCTCGAAGCGGACACCGCAGAAAAAATGAAAGCCAAACGCGATGAACTCCTAGCTATCATCCGCGGTTCGACAGATTTGCACTAAAACAAAAGAAGTATTATACTCTTTTCCAAGAGCCTATGGAACAGAGAACTGACAATCCAAGCTGTTCGGACTCGTATCGCTATCTCATTATTTTCTAAACCGCTTCCAAGCGGTTTTTTTGTACATTCAAAATCTGAAAGGAATCATCATGTGCTCTCTGAAATTTTTGCATGAAATGCTCGGTTCCTCGCCTTATCCTCTCCCTCAATGCCCTATTTTAACGGAACAAGGACAAACAGGGACATGCGATAAACCGATCGTCCGAAGATATTTTCTCGATCATGGCCACAGTTGTTGCCATCATGACAAAACGTGCCTGTTGCTTGAAGAATATCCGAACGCCTCAAGACTCGAACTGCGGGCGCTCTGAGCCACATAAAAAGCCGCTCCAAAAACTGGTGCGGCATTTTTTTAAACGGATTGCCAAGCTGTGCAACCGCCATCTAAGCTTTCAGCTGAAATACCCTGCGCCGCCAAAAGCTCTTGTGCGACGCATGATCGGCCTCCGGATTGGCACATCAAGACTATTCGGCTATTGGCATCCGGTAGAGCGGAACGTATGCGTTCTGCCAATTCCCTGCTCGGAAGCATTCTCATGACGCTGAGCGGCAAAGAAACATATTCCATATTCGGAACTGTACGGAATGGTTTTGCCGCTATTTCATCCATTTCTCGCACATCAATAATGAGAACTCTTTGAACAGACGATGCGGCCGATGTCTTCAAAACCGATGCCTTCATATCATTTACAGGATGAAACCCATCCTTTTTTTCGTTTCAATAAGCTTAGCGGATGCGATGGTACGCGCCTTCTCAGCACCCATCCGAAGAAAAGCGAGTGCATCATCATCCGAAATAGCGCTCAGGCGCTCTTGGAATGGCACGAGGAACGCAATGACAACCTCAGCGAGATCGGATTTGAACTCGCCATACCCCTTTCCTCGATACATCGCCTGCACTTCTTCAGTGGATTTTCCCGAAAGCAACGCGTAGATATTGATGAGATTCTTGAGTGCCGGCTTATCATCAGAATAGATGACTTCGGAACCGCTATCCGTCACTGCTTTCTTGATTTTTTTCCGAACGTTCTCAACCGTGTCATGAAGCGCGATGAAATTGTATTCAGAAGCTGCGGACTTCGACATCTTTTTTGTCGGATCATCAAGCCCCATGATACGTGCCGACTCTTTGACGACTTTAGCTTCTGGAACGACGAATGTCTCACCGAAACGTTCATTGAAACGGCGCGCCAAAGTACGTGCGAGCTCAACATGCTGTACCTGATCCTCGCCGACCGGCACCACGGCAGTGTCATACAGCAGGATATCCGCTGCCATAAGCACTGGGTAATCAAAAAGTCCGACACCTGCTGTCTCTCGACCACCGCCAGAAGATTTATCTTTGAACTGTGTCATTTTTTCCAGATCACCCATACGAGCGACCGTATTTAGAAGCCAGCACAATTCAGCATGTTCACTCACATGCGACTGGACAAAAAGCGTGCATTTTTTTGGGTCAATGCCAGCCGCAAGATAGATTTTCGCGATCTCAAGCGTACGGTGATGGAGATCCTCAGGATCCTGCGGTACGGTAATCGCATGCAGATCAACAACGGAAAAAACGGCTTCATATTCATCCTGAAGTTCAACCCATTGTTTGATAGCGCCCAGATAATTTCCCAGATGCAGATCCCCTGACGGCTTAATCCCTGAAAATATTCTTCTTTTTTCCATAAAATTCACAAAAATACCTTTATAGTGTACCAAAATAAGCGCTTTCGAGCAAAAAGAAAGCACCTCGCGTTACGAAAACACGAGGTGCGAATCGCGTGTGACGAGATTCTCATCACACCACGACGGATATCACTTCTTGCCCTTGCCCTTGGAATCGGACTTCGACCCAGTCTTGTGGGAAACTCCCTTATCGGGACCCTTGATGGCGCTATGCCCGGTGGGATGGCGTTCCCGCGGGCGACGATCGCGAGCGGTCTTGCCGACACGACACAAGCCATGATCGCGAGACGGCTGCTGATGTTTCCGCTGGCGATACTCGGCATTACGTTCATCGAGCTTGGTCATACGGGAAAAAACCTCATCGGGAAGATTCCCCTGTTCATCGCCACAAAAACCAACGATAATCGGACGGATCACGTGGTACCGTTCCATCACCAGACCGGTGAAGAACAGAATGGCCATCACCAAATCGATCTTGGCGAAATAACTCTTGTCGGTGCCGGACTGAAGAATGACGAGCAAATACTCGATCTGTGCGAGAGCGATTTGCTTTTTCGCCTGGCGACACTCCTCTCCGGTAAGACCACTAAGATTATTGATGTCATCCTTTGCCAGGATCACTACCGGTTTCCAATCGTTATCCAAATGAGCTTGCATGATTGTGTCCTCCGTAAAAACACATAAAAGTCGGCTCTGAACCGAGAAAGAAGATTTCTGCTTCCTACACTGAATCGATGCCAAGACGCAGAAGATTCTTTCCCGGATACTTTTTTAAACAACTTTATATTATACTCCTTTCTGCCAATATTGTCAATACGAAATGGTATTTATGGCTTGTGAAAAGCAAAAAAACTCCCCATCCACAAACTGCGGATAGGGAGTTTTCCAATTCATTGACTCGTTCACTTGGCAATCGAACCATCCTTACACTTCGATCACGACTGGCAGAATCATCGGACGACGCTCTGTCTTTTGAAACAAGAATTGGCCAATGACATCACGGATCTCATTACGGACAGTATCCCAATCGAGAGATGTATCCTTGGACGTGTTATCTTTCACCACTTTCTGAGCCTTACGTTTGACTTCATTCACCAAATCGAAATTCTCCTTCACATGGATGAAACCTCGCGATGTTATCTGGATGCTACCGACGATATTCTTGCTTTTGCTATTCACAATAACCGTTACAACAACCATACCGTCTTGGGCAAGCATCTGCCTATCACGCAAGACAACATGGCCGATATCGCCTATGCCGAGACCATCAACGAAGACATAATTGGAATCAGCACGCTCTTTACGGATAGCCGGCATGCCTCCATCCTTTTCGGGTATTTCGAGTATATTGCCATTATCAAGCACGAAGATATTCTTTTCCGGCCAACCGAGCCGCTCAGCTATTTTTTGAGCTTCAACGAGAAAATAATGGTTGGCATAAACCGGCATGACATATGTCGGCTTCACCTGGCGAAGAATCTCTTCAATTTCCCAAATAGTGCCGTGTCCGCCGATATGGATCTCCATGATATCGCTATGGATGACATTATCGCATTTACGATAGAGATTATCCTTAAGGCGTTGAATGGAGCGTTCATTTCCCGGAATGACTGATGATGAGAAAACGATAGTATCGGACTTCTGCAACTTAATGAAGCGATGATTGTCGGTTACGATGCGCGAAAGCGCCGCGTTGGATTCACCCTGCGCTCCGGTGCAAATAATGACAATCTTATTATCCGGATACTTATGGATGTCATTCACGGTAATGAGCGTATCCGGCTTTACCTTGATATAGCCGAGCTCTTTCGCCACCTCGATGTTCATCTTCATGCTATACCCCTCAAGCGCCACTTTTTTTCCGATACGCTCAGCATACTCGATAAGATACGCGATGCGTCGAACCTGTGAGGCGAATGTACCGATGATGAGGCGTCCTGGCGCAGTACGGATGAGATTCTGAAGATTGGTATGAACTTCGGTCTCTGACGGCGGCAAACCTTTTTTGATAGCCCCAAGACTCTCCAGCATGAGAATGGTCGGCTTCGGAAGATCATCAAGATGATTATACTTGATATCGCTCGATTCGGGATTGATCGGGTCATTCGTAATCGTCCAATCACCCATATGAATGATAGATCCATTCGGTGTTACGAGCGCTATACCCATGGCATCCATGATGGAATGTTCCACCTCGAAGAATCGCACTTCAAACGCACCCAACCGCATGCGATCCTGAAGCGTTTTCACACGGATCATCTTAAGATTCTTACTGGCACCCTTATCATGATCCTCCACTTTTCGTTGCACGAGCGCGAGAGTGAAATCACGACCGATGATGGTCGGATAATTGAGTTGCTTCAAGAGAATAGGGGCAGCGCCGATATGGTCAAGATGGCCATGTGTGAACAANACNCCACGGATATTCTTCTCCTTGCCACGAAGATAATCGACATTCGGAACGATATAATCGATGCCNGGCATNTCCTCTTCTGGAAATTGGACACCCATATCGATGATGACGATNTCATCGCCATATTCGAATACGGTCATATTNCGGCCGACCTCTTCTTGTCCGCCCAATGGGATGATGCGAAGCTTNCCCTTTTCGATATGAGGCACAGNATCGCCATCACGTTTCTTCATGAATGGCGGATCCGCCTGGAACCCACGNCCTCGACGATTATTGGAACGCTTTTGTCCNGATGGTTTTGCCTCTGATTTCTTGCCATTAGAAGACGACTGTCTNGAATCGGGTGCTTGCTCCGTAGATTTTACGCCATCATGATGGGATGGATTTCGCTGCCGTCTCCGACCGCCGTAACCTTCTTTCTTTTCCTTGGCTGGCACAAACTCTTTCTTCTTCGATTCAAGCGCCAACGGCTTAACGGAAAAACCNTCGCCTTCATGACGGGTATTCGTAACAGCCTTAAATGACTGTTCGCGAGCGACTATACCTTCAAAAACGCCTATTTTCCCTGGATGAGCACCCGGATTGGATGTCGAGGAAACAGNCTGCTGTCGATTATGCGAAGGCTGATGCCTCCGACTTTGCGGCTGATTCTGCTGCTGCATACTGCATTTGTACGGACTCTTTCTACGCCGCCTGCACACATCACATACCCTGCNAGGGAAAAGACGGAGGCTCGGCTTAGACCGGTCCAAAAGATAAAGATGTTTTAACACGAAGGTCTCAATGTTTAAGAAACAAAGAGACAGCGCTANCACACGAGATAACCGTGCTTATTGCGCGATCCCGCTTCACTGTCGGGATTTACGTGGTGCCGAAGGGGGGACTCGAACCCCCATGCCCTTGCGAGCGCTAGTACCTGAAACTAGTGCGTCTACCATTCCGCCACCTCGGCATGAGATGCGCCAATATCGGTCAGAAATATCGCCGTGACCGGCTCAAAAGCCTGGCAGAGCGCGGGGATATTCTTGAACCTTCTCTCACAAAGAACCCGCTGCGAAGATATATAAGCTTGGAAGCATGACTCGGCCAGTATAGCACGCTTCAACGAAACAATCAAGGCTCAAAATAGATTTTTCGCTTATAAAAGCCAAAATTNCTAAATATCGATTTCTTTTTCTTCTGTTTCTTTCAATTTTTCAACAATCTTTTTAACGTCTTCCGATCGGCCGCGCTGGCAGACAAGAATACTATCATCACTTTCAATAATGATGATGTCATCCAATCCGATGGTCGCTACAAGCTTATTATTCACGCTTTTCACAAAAACACGCTCTGAATCGATACTGATGTGCCTTCCTTCAGGATGNNTTCCGATCGTTTCAGCCAGACTATCAAATGATCCGATATCNCTCCAGCCGAATTCCCCTTCATACGTGACGACACAATCCGACTTCTCCGATACGGCATAATCGAACGATATGGATGGAAGAGNGCTGAAATGCTCGACAAAAGATTCCCAACCGGCATCCATAGCNGCAGAAATCTCCGGAGCGTATTTCGCGACCTCGCTTCGAAACGTCCCGAGCGTGAAAAGGTACATNCCGGAATTCCAGACATACTCGCCAGAAGCGATATAACGTTCGGCAGTTTCACGATCAGGTTTCTCGCAAAATTGAATCACTGGAAAATACTCTCCTTGGCGCTCTCCCTTCCTCATATACCCATAACCGGTCTCTGGCTTTGTCGCTGATATGCCAATCGTTCCCACATGATCACCAACACTCTCGAACGCTCTTCTCAACAAGGAAAGATACCCTTCAACATTGCCGATATAGTGATCCGCAGGAAGAAACAAGACTGCCTCATCTTCCTTCGCTCCCATCTCTGAAAAAAGATACTCGACCGCACAGGCCATCGCTGGCGCTGTGTTGAGACTCTTAGGTTCGATGATCACCTGCTGCGCATCGAACGCCTCATCGACCGCGTGTATCTGTTCAAGCACATTCGGATACCCGCTCTTGTTTGTCACGAAGAGAATCCGTTCCATCGGCATGAGCTTACGCATGCGGAGATATGTCTCTTGGAGAAGTGAATATTCGCTATACAGGCGGAGAAACTGCTTGGGATAATTCCG
>WSSedL1CaDRAFT_10000986_pt1 | contig 18132 bp, 14 predicted proteins | sample WetSurSL1Cattail_FD_9464 | JGI IMG/M metagenome (IMG submission 9464)
TGTGAAATTTTCATTTGCCCCGCCACTAAAGAGCAATGTCATTAAGGGGAGCCAAAAATTAGGGCGTAATTAGCTGTACTTATTGTGTCGTCTAAACTAGCAATACGCAGCTGATAGCGTGAAATTTCCTGATAAGTTATCATTACTTAAAATACGAAAAATCTCCTTTTTAATAAAACTATTTTATATATTTGATTGCAATAAAACGGAGGTTTTTTCACACACAGGCGTTTGGCAAGATTGCGAATATTGTAGTAAATTCACGTTTATTTCTCGCAAGAAATTTTATCTTTGATAGAAAATAATCGGTTCCGAAGTTCGCAACTGACGCCAAGCATGGGAACGTTGTGCATCATTTGAGAAAACAAAGAAAAAACAGAAGATAAAATGGAAACAGAAATAGAAAAATTAATTCCACATAGATTTCCTTTTTTATTTGTAGATAAAATCATAACCGCAAATGAAAAAGAAATTATCGGAATTAAAAGTTTTGACAAATCAAACGATATGCTAACAGGTAGTTTTCCCGAATTTAATTTTATTCCAGGAATGATTTTAGTCGAATCAATGGCTCAGTGTGGAGGTGCAGGCGTGAAAAAAGCTAGACTTGCTGATGGATTATTCGGACTAGCAAGTATGGAAAATGTGACTTTTTTAAAAGGAGTGACTTATAACGAAGAAATTAAATATGTCATTAAAAATATTAGGATAAGTAACAAGTTAATAAAACAATCTGGAATTGCATACGCTAAAAATGAACCCATTTTTGAAGCGACTTGGCTTTGTGCGAGAATCGACTAAATATTAATAAAAAACGAACGCACAACCGCCATTTGAGCTAGCTGGAATTTAGTGGAATTATAGTTTCGCATCAAGTTTTCGTTAAGCTGAAAATACTCGTCTTCGTAAGTCGCAAACGGCGCAAGGTGCTAGAACGTTAGCTGCAAGTGTCTAAAGACAATAAATAAAAACTGAAAATGAGTAAAAAAGATTTAATTAAACGTTTGAATTGGTATTACCCAATGGAAAGAATGCACGCATTCATGACAATCCCCTTGATAACAATCTATTTGATTTATAGCAATTCTTTATCTGATATCATATTTCTTCTCTACGGTTTGATTATTTGCATTTTCATTTTGTTTCAAGGACAACATTATTGGAAACTTAAACTTTATAGACTTACTGGAAAGCCATTTAACCAAATCAAGAATCTAACATTTTTTAGAAAATCAAAAACAATCAATCTTATTATGATTGGTTTAATCCCGTTAATATTTATCATTCAGCTATTCCTAAACGATTGGACTATGAAAACTGAGAATTTGATGTTTTGGGGTATTGCTGCAAACGTTTTTGGTGTTCTTGAACACGTCAATTATTACAACAGACAACTTATGATTGACAATACACAGGACCTTAACTATGTAATTAGAAATAGAAAACTGAAAATTGCAAGCTTAGCTAAAGACTTATCTGAAAATGAAATTTAAAAAACCAGCAGCTAATAGCAGTTTCTCGCAATTGCGAATTTTGTAGTAAGTTCACGTTCACGTTTCGCAAGAAATTTTATCTTTAACGGAAAAAATCGGTTACGGAGTTAGCAAGCTCGCAAAGCGCCAAAACGCTGGTAATAATACTTTTAAAAACTGGAAGAAATAGAAGATAATTCATTTGTTTTTTTAAAATAAATATTTAAAAATTATGAAATATAGAGAACAACTTTTAGACTTAATTTTTGACGAAAACGACGATGCAATGATGGAATGGATTCAAAAACAACCATTAATTGAACAGCCCGACATTTTTAGAGAATTAAAAGAAATCGCTAAAGAAATTGCTAGTGAAAATGGGGATAATGTAAACGAAATAGTTGAAGGATTTGAAAATTTTAATAGCGAAATTGACAACTACGAAGAAAAAATTCTTGATGAAAAATTAGCCGAAGCTAATTATATTATGGCTTTAGATAGTCAAGAAAAATCGTCAAAGGAAATGTTTGAAGTTGTTGATGGTATTAGAGAATATGTAATTGAATGTATTACAACTGAAGCACCAAATGCAGCAGCAATGCGAGAGTTATCAAAAGAGATTATAAAATTTGAAGTTGAAGCTGGAACCTACAAAGAAGAAAACTGGAGTGCTATTCTCTGAAATTTTAAATTATAATAAACAGTAGCACAACTGCCAAAAATTGCTCGCTTTTGGTTGCTGAAACTTTTATTTTTCTAAATTCGTTTGTCATAGTGGAAAAAATATTTTCCATTAGCAGCGACCACTTTCAACCTCAGACTTGAGAATAAAACAATCAATTTTCGGGCTTCAATCGTTTTAAAATAACCGATCGTAAATGCTCTTCATTTTTGTCACCCCAATTTCCTAACGTAGCAATTACAGGAATTAGGGTTTTACCAAATTCAGTAAGGCTGTATTCTACTTTGGGTGGTACAACTGGATAGATTTTCTTGGTAACTAATTCGTGTTCTTCGAGTTCTTTCAGTTGAATATTCAACACACGCCTTGTGGCATCGGGTATTTTACGTTGCAGTTCGCTCGGACGTTGGTATCCTTCATTAATAAACCACAGCAAACGGATTTTCCATTTGCCATACAAAACTTCTCCAATCAAATCTAAACCACAGTTTAGGTTTGGTAAAATCTTTCTTTCATACATACTACAAAGTTAAACCTATGTTCAAAAATATACAATAGGGATAAATTTATCTCTATGCGAATCGTATTTCCGTACTTGTGAGAAGGGTACATAAGTCTGAACTTTGTCCTAAATATTTAAACAATGGAACAGGATTTTAATTTCAACAATGAATTATCGGGCAAAATTGCCTTGGTAACCGGCGGTACAAAAGGAGCTGGAAAAGCGATTGCAGAGCGACTTTTAAATGCCGGTGCAACAGTAATTATTACCGCCAGAAATGCACCCGAAACTGCTAACGAAAAACTACATTTTATTTCGGCAGATTTAAGCACAGCAGCAGGAACACAAAAAGTAGTTGAAGAAGTTTTGGCACGATATGAAAGATTAGACATTTTGGTAAACAACTTGGGCGGTTCTGAAACAAAAGCTGGTGGCTTTGCTGTCTTGACCGATGAAGAATGGGAACTCTCCATTCAAACCAATTTGCTTGCTCCTGTTCGTTTAGACAGAGGTTTTTTACCAAAAATGATTGCCCATAAAAGTGGCGTTATTATTCATATTGCTTCCATTCAAGGAAAGTTGCCTCTGTACGATTCTACATTAGCTTACGCTGCTGCAAAAGCAGGATTGATTAATTACAGCAAAAGTTTGTCAAACGAAGTTTCGCCAAAAGGAATAAGAGTTTTGACGGTTTCACCAGGTTGGATCATGACCAATTCTTCTGAAAGAATGATGGAACGCATTGCAGAAAGTTCCAACATAACAATAGAACAAGCCACACAAAGTGTAATGGATGCATTGGGCGGAATACCTTTTGGCAGGGCTGCAAAACCCGAAGAAGTTGCGGAATTAGTTGGTTTTTTAGTTTCGCCAAGAGCCAATTATTTGACAGGAACCGAATTTGTAATAGACGGCGGAACGATTCCGACAATTTAATAATCATTAAAAAATAAAAACAATGAACTTACCAAAAGTAATAACCGATTTAGTAAAAGCACAAGACCATTTTGACAGCACAGCTTACTCCAATTGTTTTACCGAAACAGCTGTAGTTTTTGACGAAGGGAAAACACACAATGGAAAAAGTGAAATAAAAAATTGGATCGAAAAAGCCAACAAGGAATATCAAGTCACTATGAAACCACTTGAATATTCAGAAACGGAACAGACGTTGAAAGCTGAAATTTCAGGTAGGTTTCCTGGAAGTCCGCTTGTATTGACTTATTATTATGAATTTAAAAACGAGCTCATTCAATCGTTGGAAATCGTATAAAAACAGTGCATAAGTTGCAGATAGGTTAGTAATTATTCAAGGAATAGTTAGTAATAAAGTTAGTACACGAGACTTAAAGATTATCCCATAACCAATGTAGTTTTAACTCATTGCAAAATTCTTGTTCAAAACGGTCTAACTATTAAAAATGCTGAATCTACAAAGCTTTCAGGATTAAAAAAACTGCTATTGATGGAGAAAACATTATTCAGAAATAAAAAATATTTTAGTACAATTAGCTCCTAATCATTTCATTAAAAAATCTACACCAATATTTATTAGCTATACTTACTTCTACTGCTAGTTTTTTCTCTAAATAAACCTATATTTGCGCCCTCAAGGCAGTTCGCTGCTTTATTCTACGGGCGTAGTTCAAGGGTAGAATAGCGGTCTCCAAAACCGTTGATGGGGGTTCGAATCCCTCCGCCCGTGCTAATGCAAAATATCAAAAACAAGAAAGCCGCAAGAAGAAATTCCTGCGGCTTTTTTTGCCTCATCTTATTACTCAAAAAACATTAACAATGACATTTTTATAAATGGAAAATTAGATTATCAATTTTCTTTTTTAGCTCATTTGACTTTTATTTTATTTGGTATTCGCTGAATCTTCGATTTGTCCTGATCAAAAAAGAAACAAAAAAATATTCACGCATTCTTATTGTTTTTTTCGGTATTCATGAATCTTCGATTTCAAGTCTTGCACTTCCTCATCGGTCAAATTAGTTTTCGAATTAGCTTCGCTCTGTTCGCCTTTGGCTCGAGTCTAAAAGAAAATAACTGTTCATGCTCTATCATTTTTATGGAATTCACGAATCTTCGATTTCGCTACGCTCAAACAGATTTTCTTTTTACGCATTCTTCAAACATTTGACACTCGATTGCGGAAGCTAATGACATAGCTTAAAACTACTTTTATTTCTTAAAAATTTTAGTCAAAAAACCATCTATATATTGAATGGTTGGTTCAAACCAAGGATTAAAAAGACAAAATGCATGTGGTGAATTTTCGAATTCGTGCACTTCAGAATAGATTCCGTTTGCATCCAAAACCTTTCTATAATCATCACGGCCTGCATGCATTCGAGTTACGGAACTATTAATAAATAATGTAGGCGGAGTTTGAGCACTTACATAACTCAAGGGCGAAGCGGCTTCCCAAAGTTTTGGGTTGTCTTTTTTAGAATATCCAAACCAATAGGTTGCTGCAGAAATGTTTTTACTATCATCCCCTTCACCTCCTTCTGGATGCACAAAAGACAGAGTTCCATCAATATCCACCACAGCATTTACTTGGGATTGCGAATTAGAATTGGTTATCATACCTTCAAACAGCGGCATGTTCCCAGTTGTTCCCATAAAGGCTGCCATTTCTCCACCAGCTGAAAATCCAAGTGATACAATTTGGTTGGGATCAACATTATACTTTGCTGCATTTTTTCGAACCCAACGTATCGCTGCTTTTACATCATAAATAGCTGCTGGAAAAAGTGCTTCGGTTGAAAGTCGGTATTCGGGAGTGAAACATACATACCCTAAACTCGCCAACTTTTGCGCCATCGGATGGTGTTGCTGTCTGTTTCCTGAACGCCAGCCACCTCCAAAAATAATGATGATTGCTGTTTGTTTTTTCTTGACATTTTTGTCGTAAAAAACATCCAATTTCATTTTGCGTTTGCCATAACTACCATAAACAATGTCCTTTTTTTGTTTCACAAAATCAAAATGCATTTCGGGAACCATCGTACTGTTAGGATAGTATTTCAATGTTTTTTTAAAAGCACTCGCTGTCGCAAAAGAAGTATCTCTTACTTGAGTTAAACCTTTTAAATATTGTGCGTTTAGATTTTGAAAGAAAATCACAAAAAACAAAAACGATATTCTTTTTACTTTTTTGATTCTATAATATCTCACTGTTTGGTTCATTTGTTCTTTTTAAATTCATTTCCTCTTATACTCTTATTATCCAAAGTTACAAAACGGGTGTCCAATCTTTAAAAATAGCACTTAAAGTATATTGATTTGTAAATTGTTCTAATGTTAATTGATGCGACCAACTCACACGGGAAGCGGTGTTTGCTCCCAATCCTGTCGATAAATATTCCGCATAAAAAGTAGTGGCTTCTGCCTCTGGCTTACTCCAGTTGTGCCAACCTTCCGGTTTAATGTGAGCCGCCATTTCGCATTTAACAAAAACCGTTTTAGCATAATTTCTCCAAGGTCGTCCCAGATAATAACTACTATTTCCTGAGTTTGTAGTCAATTTACAATTCAGAAATACCAAACCATAGGGATTTTTTTCATCCGTACTGGCGGCAGTAAGGTAAGCTCCTCCGGTTTTTGCGAAAATTTCACATTGATCAAAAACAGCGGTTGAAGCTCCAAAAATAAAATCGGTGGTTCCTTCTATATAACAATTTTTATAGTATTGTCTGCTGGTTGTGCTTCGTGGATAAAGCGTATCCTGAAAACCCAGAAATTTACAATTATCAAAAACTATTTTATCGCCATCAACTCTAACGGCTACTGCCTGACCTACCGGTCCGGATGAATTTTCGAAAGTAATATTCTGAGCTTTAAAACTATTTCCCGTAACAATAAAACTAGCCGATCCTGATGTTCCAATATCCTTTCCTTCACTATTTTTCTTGGAAGCATAATCATCATAAGTAAGGATTACTTTTTCTTTGCTTTCCCCTATCAAACTGATATTATTCTTGTTTAAAGGGACTTCCAGTTTTTCTTTGTAAGTTCCGTTTTTGACCAGAATTTTAGTCTCAGAAGTTTTCAAAAAAGCAATCGAATTAATCGCTGCCTGAACTGTCGTAAAATCTCCTGTTCCTTTAGCATCTACAACAATATCATAGCTTACAACCTCTGCAGGAGTTTCTTCAGTTTGAGTTTCTTTTGGATCATCGTTTGACGAACAGTTTAGAAAAAAAACAGACGCTATTAAAAAATTTAAAATCATTAATTTATTTTTATTTATCATTAATACTCTCTTTAATTTGTGATTATAATTCGAAAAAAAGCTTCAATCTATTTTTTACTCACGATTAAGTGAGATAATAATCAATTAGAACTAAGAGCCTGTTTAAAATTCATGAAAATTAACTTCCCCAATCCCTAAAGGGTGTAATTTTGATGAATTTTCAAGAAATTTTCCGCCCTTTAGGGACGGGGAAAAGAAAATTTCTTTTTTTTAAATAAATTTAAACAGGCTCTAATTTTAATTATTTATAATCCATGTTTTGATTTCCAATTCGTGTAGTCTGAACCAATTAAAGCTGAAGGCCAATTGCCATACCAGGAGTAACCTACTCTTCTTTCATTTTCTATTTCTGCCAATGTTGTTTTTGGAATTCCGTCACGCCCACAAAACAGGGGTAAATTGTTCGTTAAATCATAAAACCTTGCCCAGATTACATTGCCGGGAGAGGGAACAACAATTACATCCTGACCAGATGGTTGAGAAGCATCAGTAATCTTTTGTGTTGTGATGTCGAATAATTTGGCTCCGTTAAACCAATCTACAGCATCTTTTACGGCTTGTTTGACTGCTGTAGAAGGTTGCTCCACAAGCATTAAAACACGCACAATAGCTACAGATTCCGAACCGCTAAAAGACGGTAACTCATAGGATCTAGCCAATGCTGGAAGTAAAGTCACCTCATCGTGTTGTGCACACCAAACTGTTTTTTTCCCTTTGTAGGTTATTTGAGTTTTTAGTATAATATCGATGCCTTTATCGAATGCTACTGTGGCTTTATCTTTGTAAGCTGAATTTACAAGATCCAGATTATTTTTACTTTTAATAATATCCCACATCAAATTCATCACATTAGCAATGGCGTTATCATTGAAGGTTATTTGATGTCTGTACCCACTTTTATCTGGGTAATACTGCGGCCAACCGCCATTAGCATATTGTGCTAAAAATAACCAGTCAATCGCTTTCTCTGCAGCTGCTAAATAATTTGGGTTCTGGGTTGTTTTGTAGTCGGCTAGTAACCATCGTAATTCGGTTACCACATGTCCGTTATCAATTGTGGTATCTGTATTATTTTTCGTAGCCAATGCGGTATTTTTTTCCTGGACTGTTGGCGCTACATTGTAATCATTTAAATCCGCAATGGCTTTTCCCCACCCTCCATTATTTCTTTGCCATAGCAAGATACTTTCGCCTCGCACTGTAGTTTGATACACGGTGGTAACTCCAGAAATGGTTATTTGAAGTTGTACGCTTTTTCCGCTTCCATCAGTTGTAGTTGCTGTGACAGTAACTGTACCATTAGTTTTAGGAGTTAGCAAACCATCTGCATCTATTGTTGCTATAGCCTGACTTGAAGTTGTCCAAGTTAGCGTCTTGTTAGTAGCACTTGCAGGAGCAATTTGGGTGGTTAACTGTAATGGCTGACCATTAGTGATTGCTGCCGGTGAAATAGTTAAGTTTTCTACAAATACTGTTGGTACCGTTATCCCTGAAACGGTATATGTTTTATCTCCTTTAATTCCTGATCCGTCTGTGGCTGTAGCGGTGACTTTTACCGTTCCGTTTTTTACTCCTGTCAAAAGTCCAGCTTCTGTAATTACAGCAATCTCAGAATCAGAAACACTCCAGCTTACTTCTTTGTTAGTTGCATCACTTGGCAGCACAGCAGCTGTGAGCTGCTTGGGCATGTTTGTTAGTGAATTATTATCACTATTAACAACAATTGTTTTTACTTGTATTTCTTTCACTGTTTCGTCATTTGAACAAGAGGAAAGATTAAACATGAAGATTAACATTAAAATATATTTCATAATTTAATTGATTTGGGGTTTTTGAAAAAAAAGTAGTTTTGATAAAATCTAAAACAATCGTATAAACAAAGAGGTATACACATGGCATACCTCTTTGTTTATAATTTAATTACATTAAAATTATTATAATTTAGTCTAACCAACGTGGATCTCCCACTCTATTATCCAATAATGCTTGATTACTAACTTTAAAATTACCAGTTGTGGCATCTGTAAAACCTGGATTTAATGTAGTGCCAGTAGCATCAATTTTATTATTTGCTATAGTAGCATCTTTAAAATTTGGTGAATTAAAATAATTATTATCTATAAAAGAAGGAGTATTAGTAGTGGCTTGATTTGCATGTAGGGCTAAAGTATTACTAAAAATATTGTTTTTAGTAACTAAAACATTATTAGCAAAACGCACATAAAATATACGTTTATTTGCAGCATTACTAATATTATTTAGTGTGCAACTTTCTAAAAGCACATTAGTTGTCAATCCAGTACCCGATGCACCTGCAGCATCAATTCTAAAGAAATCACGAGCGCCCGTAACTGTATTTGAAGCACAATTATTAAATGTAGTCGTTTTAACTGTAAGATTCAGCACATTCATCTTTCTAAAATCTATAAAGTCACTTCCATTACACCAAATATCAGTTACAACCGAATTTTCTACAGTTACAGAATTAACTAACGCACCAGTAAGATCACCATAAATAAGTGCTTTTCTAAAATTACGAATAGTACAACCACTAATTAATAAAGAAGTATAATTTCCTGCTTCGTTATATTTTACAACATCGTTATAGGAATCTACATCAGCACCTTCTCCTTCTAAGTCTAAATCAATAAGACTAACATTAGTAGCACCAGAAGTAATTAAAAATCCATTTTTCATTTTTGGCTTGTCAAAACTTCTCAAACCTCTTAAAGTAATTGATTTTGAAAGTGTAATATTCCCTTTTTGAGCAGTATAATCTCCAGGTTCTAAAACTAATATGTCACCAGATGCCGCATCGGCAATTTTTTGAACTAAATCATCCGTAGGCGTGATTAATGTAGCATCTCCAATATCAATACCAGTAGTAAAAGTAGCTACCCCTCTAATTTTTGTTCCATCTTGTAAAAGAGCTGTATAATCCGTTTCACCTGACAAACCTGTAATTGTAGCCATACCATCTATTTTCTCTTGAGCTGTAATTACATGTGTAATATCTCCAGGAGAAACAGTAATTTGAGTTACACTACTATTAGGTATCCAACGCAGTGTAGCCTGAGTAGCCAAAATATCACCATCTACATTAGCTGTAAAAATCTGCTCTGTAAGTGTAGTAGCTGTAACAATTGTCCATTTAGAATCTTCTAAACCATTTACTACAGCTTTAACTCGAATAGAATAAACAGTTTCTCCTTCTAACTGTACCTGTAAAGGCAACTCTGAGGCAGTAACATTCATGCTTTGTTCGATAGTTGTAAAATCGGGATCATTTGCACTAATCTCAACTACATAATGATCTACATTATCTCGGGGTGTCCAATTTAATTCCACCGTAGTTCGTGTTCTAATAAATGCCTCAAGTTCTACAGGAGCAAAAGCTCTATTAACCTCCAACATATCAATTACATCTTCACTATAGCCCGTACAACTCACCAGCGACCCTAATACAAATAAGGAAGCTAAAAATATTTTAATTATAAATTTTTTCATAACTTTTTGTTTAATGTATTTTGTAGCTAAAAATTCATCAAAATCTGATAAAAATTTTAACTGTAAAATATTTTTAATTTGTATCACCGTATCCGTAATCATTTTTCAATTGTCCATTACTACCATCAATAAAGACTTGCCAAATAGGCCAAAACTGTCTGTTATCTGGATTTACTCCTGGCTTATATAATGAGTTAATCTTAGTATCTTCCAATTTTTCCCATGATTTAGCAGTATAATCAGCACCTGGATTGGTTATTTCACCACGATTTAATCCATAAATTTCTAGAATGGTAGTATTGTCTTTTCCTTCGTACTTACTAAGGTTTTCTTCATCTTTTACATATTTAAAATAGAGCGTAGTTGGAACATCAGCATATTCCCCTATTCTTGCCTTCAAATTAGCCATTTTGACTTTGGCTTCATCCAATTTGGTCTTTAACAAGTTCCATCGTATTAAGGCAAACTTGCGTTCCATTTCTCCTGTAAACTCAAATTTATTCTCCTCCTGAATGGCTTCAAACATTTCTTCTTTGGTAGTTAATCCATCTACGTAAGCATCTACTTTAGTTGAATGATCTGCTGTAGCAAAAGCTCTTCGACGAATCTGTTTCAAATACGATGCAGCAGCAGAAGGGCCTTCTAATTCATTTGCCGCTTCGGCAGCGATTAAAAGAACTTCAGCATAGCGCATGTAAATTTTATTTATTCCATCATCATTTGTTGAAGTTACTCTTCGGTTCATCCATTCATAACGATATTTACCAAAATACCAAGTATCTAGGTCGTTTAATTCCTGAGTAGCAATATTATCTCTTGCAGCAGCCCATTTATAAGGCACACAAGTAACATCTCTACGGGTATCATTCTGGTCATAATCATAGAAAACAAAAGGAAGTGGTCCAGCAGTACCACCACGGTTTGCTCCATTTGCATGAAATTGATTATTAGAATTGTGTCTTACAGCAAATGTGAATAACATTCGACCTCTACCATCTGCAAAAGGAATTTCCCACAACGATTCTCCTCCTGCAGTAATATCTTCTTGATTGTATTTTTTCCAAAACCCTTCGAATGTAGGTTCTAAACGAGCTGTACCACTTGCAATAACAGAACGACATTCATCCAAAGCCAATTTGTACATTTTTTCAACAGATAAGTCTGGATCATTGCTTCGTCTAATTCCATCAGGATATTGTTGAAATCCACTAGCTACCATTGCAAGACGAGCTCTAAAACCTTTAACAAAAGCTTTATTCACATGTTCTACATCTGCAGTCGCTGCTGTTTCCCTTGGCCATGCAACTAAAGTAGCTGCTTCTCCCAAATCGGCTATTAACTGCTTGTATATAACATCTCGGTTAGTTTTAGGAAGATAAATAGTACTCGTTTCAATTGGCATGAAACGATATGGAACATCTCCCCAGGTTTTAAGAATATCAGCATAGTAAACAGCTCTTAAGGTTAGAGCTTCTCCTAATAATTGTGCCATATCAGGATTGGTTTCTACATTTCCATAAAGGCGAATTCCATTGATACAAATATTAGCACGCTCAATACCCTCAAACATTTTTGCCCAAGCATTATTGCTTGAATTCATCTCTGAATTGATTGGTTTTGCATCATACACATTCAAATCGGCTTTGTCTCCATTGGTTTGTGAAGCATTGTTCCATTCAATATCCGAATTTAGTCCCGAGTAGGGTAAAAAACGACCTCTATACGAATTAGTCTCTGCAAAAGGTACTTTTATTCCATCTACTGCTCCTTTAGCTAATCCTACTGTAGAAAAAAGCAACTCTGGTTCTATTGTTGATTTTGCTGATGCTTCTAGAAAGTCTTCTTGACAAGAAATAGGAAGCAGACTTGACAAAATCAATCCTACTATTATAATTTTATGTTTCATCTTTTAAAAAAATTAGAAATTAGAAATTTAAGTTTAAACCAAAAACAAATTGTCTACTGCGTGGATAAGCAGAATAGTCAACTCCTGGTGTAAGTGGTGTGCTTCTTCTTGTAGAAACCTCAGGATCTGGTCCAGAATATTTGGTAAGTACAAATACGTTTGTAGCAGTACAGTATAACCTCAATTTAGCTATTCCTATCCTTGAAGTTAAACTTTCTGGCATAGAATATCCTAAAGTTAAATTATTCAATCTAAAGAAAGAACCGTCTTCAACAGCCCAATCGCTAAACACAAAACGACTCATATACGGAGACCACATGGTTGTGTTAGCATTCAATGCTGCCAATTCTGTAGGATCTGTGACCAATTGTCCTGTTTGAGGATTCAAATTAGTCCATCTTACGCCATCAGCCATTTCTGTAGATAAATTTTTATACTGTCCGTTGTTATTGGCTGTTGTAAATTCTACTTTATTGGCATTATATATATCATTTCCATAGCTCCAGTTGAAAGCTGCAGAAAAATCAAAACCATAAGCATTGGCATTTATTATTAATCCACCAGTATGTTTCGGATTAGCATTACCTATAATTGTTTGATCATTTGCATCCAGTTTTCCATCATTATTGATGTCTTTTAATTTCATATGCCCAGGCTGTACCTTCCCATCCGCCAATATAGTGGATGCATCTACTACTCCATCAGGATTTCTAGAGCCATCTGTTAAGAAATAAGGCTTTAAAGTATAACTGGTACCATTGTAATCAAAGTCAGATACCTCATAACGTCCATCATTTTTATATCCATACATTTGTCCGATTGAACCACCTACATTTACGGCATAATCATTACCAATTTGAGTTGATGCCCAACCTGTAGCCTGACCAAAATCATCCATAACCCCTAATGAGTTAATTCTGTTTTTATTAACGGTCATATTAACAGAGAAGTTCAGTCCGAAATTTTCATTTTCTATAGCTGCTATGTTTAAAGTAGCTTCAAAACCTTTGTTTTCTGTTTCTCCCATGTTACGGTATTGAAAATCATAACCTGAACCTGGAACAGGAAAATTTATCAGTAAATCTTGAGTGATGTTTTTATACAGATCAAAGGTACCGCTGATTCGATTTTTGAATAAACCAAAATCCACACCTAAATTATTTGTGATAGTAGTTTCCCATTTTAAATCTGGATTCGCTAATGTTTTTGAAGGAGCCCAAAAACCTCCTACCCCATTAATCCATGCCGTGATATTAGAATCAAAATTTTGAGCTGTTTGCCCTACAGGAATATTATTGTTCCCTGCCTGTCCATAACTTACTCTTACCTTAAGATTATCTAACCAAGAAACTTCTTTTAAAAATTCTTCTTCAGAAATTTTCCATGCTGCTGCTGCTGCTGGAAAGTAACCCCATTGATTATTCCCTAAGAACTTACTAGAGCCATCAGCACGAAAAGTTCCTGTCAAGATATAACGATCTTTGAAACTATAATTAGCACGACCAAAAAATGATAATAGCTTATCATCAGGGCTGTAATAATTATCTACTGATTGAGGGGTTCCTTGCGTAGTTAGTTTTTGAGCTTGTCCAAAATTAAAAAAGCTAGGAAAACCATGAATAGTACTGGTAACCTGATTGGAAGTTGTTTTAATCATCTCTTCTCCTAACAAAACCGTTAAGGCATGGTCTGCTCCTAGTACTTCTTTGAAATCATAATTCAATGTATTAGCATTTCTAAAACGAACATCCTTACGATCTCTGGCAATTAATGATGGTAAACCTTGTAACTCGGCTGCTGGTGTATTATTTACATAATAAGTACTCTGTCCGTAAAATCGATAATCCTGATTGTTATTATTATCTAAACCTAAGTCACTTTGTAATTTTAAATTTTTAGCCAATTTCCAACCAAAACTTCCTAGAAAATTATAGTTTTTTCTAATTTGCTCCCGCTGATTATCATTTATAGATGTAATTGGATTTACTAAATAGTTTGAAAGTTCTGGATCAGTTTCATCTGTCGATAAACCTGATAGGGGAATTGGAGCAAAACCAACTGCATGACGCATACTAGAATCTTGTGTTGATACAGCGCTTTGATTGTTTGCCCCACCACCGTTAATTTGAGTATCCGAATAACGAATGGTAAAGCCCAAATCAATTTTATCATTTACTTTATTTTTCAAAGCTAAAGACAAATTGTTTCTCTTGTAATCAGACCCCAACATAATCGCCTTTTCATCAAAATGTGTATAATTGAAATTATAACTCAACTTCTCTGTTCCTCCTCGAATACCTAAATCACGACTTTGTACTTCACCCAAACGTCCAAAAATCTGTTTTTGCCAATTGTTGCCTTTCACTCCTTGATACAAATCATAATCCTGCCAATTTCCAAAATACTTAGTATAATTTTCTGGGTTACTCAAGATTTCTGGCTTATCATTATCTAACAAAGCATATTCATACTGCCATTTCACAAAATCATCAACTGGAAGAACGTCTATCTCATTGGCATTTTTTTTGAAACCATAAAACATGTTGTAACTCACATCCATTTTTCCATCTTTACCGGTTTTGGTAGTAATAATAATAACTCCGTTTGCACCACGAGAACCATAAATAGCAGTCGATGAAGCATCTTTAAGTACTGTCATGGATTCAATATTAGAAGCAGCAATATCACTCATACTATTAACTGGAAAACCATCAACAATAATCAATGGAGATGCATCTTGTGTCAAAGAACCTCCTCCACGAACTCTAATTTTGATCTCTGCATCAGGAGATCCTTCAGAAGAACTTACTTGAACCCCAGCTATTCTACCGGTTAAGGCTTCTGCAACATTAGAAACAGGTATTTTGGCTAAATTACTTCCAGAAATTGACCCGATAGCCCCTGTCAAGTCTCCTTTTTTAGCAGTCCCATATCCAATAACGACAACTTCGTTTAATGTAGAACTTTCGTCTTTTAAAACAATATTTAAAGTTTTATTTTGTCCTACTACTTTTGATAATGTTTCGTAGCCTATAAACGAAAAAAACAATTCGCTATTAGGACCACTTACTCGTATTGAAAATTTTCCATCAAAATCAGTTTGGATTCCATTTTTAGTCTCTTTTTCTATAATATTTACTCCTGGAATAGGCATCCCTTGAGCGTCTTTTACAGTTCCCGAAACTTGAATACCTTGATCAACAACTGTTCTTAGCACCGTATTAACAATTCCTGAGGCTGTAGGCTCTTTCTTTTTTACCAATAATATCTGACGATCATTGATGGTATAAGCAATATCAGTTCCTTTGAATATTTTTTCTAGAATTTCTGCTATTTTCTTTTTCTCTACATTCAAAGAAACCTTTCTTTCTAAATCAATAGAATTACTTTCAAAAAGAAATCTGTACTCTGAAGCAGACTCTATTTTATTGAAGAGCTGCTCTACAGAAGTATTGTTTACATTTAAAGTTAACTTCGTGTTTTGCGAATAGGTACTGGCTTGGATTCTTACCAAAGATAATATCAGTAATAATGTGGTTAGTTTCATTTTTAGACTAATTTTAGGCAAATACGGACAAAGCCACATCCCTTTAATTATTTTTTTCATAATTTTGGTTGTTTTTTAAATGATTTGATTTCTACACGTCGTTTGAAAATACATTACTAAATCGGGAAATACTGGTACTATTTTCCGATTTTTTTTTCATATATTTCTTTCTTTAAAAAAATTACACTCTCATTTCATAAATTAGCTTTTTTGTTAGTTAGTAAATTAGTTAGTTTATTTTTATCAGCTTTCCATCTCTCTTGAAAGTAAAATTTTGAATTTTACTCATTGCTGTTAATACTTCTTCAATGTTTTCAATATTTTTATTAAAACTGGCATTAAACTTTTTATCCAAAAGCTCTTTTTTAGTATTCTCAATCGTGACATTATAAGAGCGTTCTAGTCTTATGATAATATCCTTAAAAGCTGCTTTTCTAAAAACAAGTTCTCCTGTCATCCATTCGGTATAAATTCGGGTATCTACTTTTTTAACCGCTATTGCTGTTTTTTGATTATTCCAAGTCCCTTTTTCACCTGGAACAAGCATAGTGTTGTTATTTGGCATTCCAACATTCGACAAACTAACTGATCCTTCAACCAATACTGTATTAATTTCAGCTTCTTCTTTGTACGAACTCACGTTGAACTTTGTCCCTAACACTTTTACATTCACACCTCTTGTTTTAACTATAAAAGGATGTGCTTTGTCTTTAGTAACACTAAAAAAAGCTTCTCCTTCTAAAACAACTTCTCTGTTGTGTCCTTTTATAAACTGAACAGGATATTTTAAAGCTGAACCCGCATTCATGTTCACTTGGGTACCGTCAGACAAGGTGATTTCAAATGTTTTCCCATAAGGAATTTTGATTTCGTTGTAAACTAATTTATTCATCGAATTAGATGAACTGTAACTAATTTTATTTTCTTTTTGAGAAGCAACCACTCCTCCACCTCTTTTTATAATTTGTTGCTCTCCATTAGGACTTAAAACCTGTATATCTCCATTTTCTAAAACCAACTGAATCGCATCATCAGGAATTATAGTTTTAGCTTGCGTATCTCTTTCATATTGAAAAACATACACCAGACTTAGCAAGCCCACAAAAATTGCAGCATATTGAAAAAGATTTTTCCAATTTATCACAACCGTCTTTTTGTTTGCATCTATTTTTTCTTTTAATTCTTCCCAGTTTTTTTCAGCATCCATTGATTCGACATATAGCAATGCCTCTTCAAGCATACCATTGTTCTGAAGTTCTATAATCAATTCTTGCTCTTCTGGAGACAACAATTTTATTCTGGAAGCATCAACGCTTCCATTACTTACTATTTCCTTTAGGATATTAACCAAATTTGGGCTGGAGTACATATATTTATCTTGTATGTTAAAGTTATGTTAGAGAAATATTATTTTAGGGTGACAACATTCTTAAATATTTTTTTATTTTTTTTATGAATAATGAAAAAAAATTAACTTTTTATTTTATATTTGACTTAATGTAATCCATTACAAATACAATAATCCAAATTATAAAATGTCAAACCACAAAGATTTAATAATATTTGAAGGTTTATACAAAGACCATTTTGCCTTTTTATCTTTAGTTTCTTTTAACATAACTAAGGATAAAGATGTGGCAAAAGATGTTGTACAAGATTTTTTTATATACTTATGGGAAAAAGAAGATGCAATTAATTTTACTATCTCATTTAAAGCCTATGCTGCAAGAGCAGTAAAGAATTTAAGTCTTCAACATTTAGAAAAAAACAAAACAATCAGTTTAGAGGAAAACAAAAAGGTTCTCCCAAAATTGGAAGAACCAGCTGTTTTTGAAAAAGCAGAAGAAACCACTCAACCTAAAATACTTACTTTAGTTGATAGAATTCCTCAAGCGAGAAGAGAAATATTCATGTCACATATAGTAGAGGGACATAGCTATGCGGAAATTGCAGAAATGTATAATATTTCCATCAATACGGTAAAAACACAAATGAAGAGAGCCTATGCTTTTTTAAGAGAATTCGAAAACACCAGTGCTCTAACTATAATACTATTTTTTCTATTTAGAGATTAATTTTTCAGAAAACCTTCATTATTTTACTGAGCTGGGCACACCAATCTTATCCCCAATAATAATTTCGTTTATACTTAACCCGTGGTGCATTATTGAATTAGATTAATTTTTAAATTATTGATATTTCTATTGAATACGAATTTATTCAAATATTGTACTGTAGTTAAAGTTGTTATTTT
>WSSedL1CaDRAFT_10000987_pt1 | contig 18117 bp, 21 predicted proteins | sample WetSurSL1Cattail_FD_9464 | JGI IMG/M metagenome (IMG submission 9464)
TCGATGGGTATGTCCGGCCGCCATGATGTACCGCCTATGGTTACAGGAACACTCCTCAAAAATCCGGCATTAATGATAAGGTTGTCGCCGCCCACCAGTTGGTTTATCTTGCAGATATACGGGTAGTCTATGGGGTAGCTCAGGTTGTCCAAAACAAACTGCCAGGCATGTTTTAGATTGTTAACGGCGATAATCTCGGACACCTTCACGCCGGAGACGCTCATTCCGTTATAGATGGCCTCCGTATCAGGGTATGTTACCGCCAAGCCCTCTAATTTTGCGCTTTTCCAGATATAATCAACGATATTCCGTTTCGCAACGAAAATGTTTTGCTCAATTGTCATGCGGTATTTGGCTTCCATATGTCAAAACTCCTTACGTGTTTGTTAGTACAATGCTCAATTCATTATACCGTATTATTCCAGTTCTTTCAACGAAAGATACAGCTATGGCGGTGGGATTTCCTCAACGACTCAACGCTCATATTCGTCCTCCTGTTCATCGGGAGAGTCCTCCACAGCATCCCTTTCAAATTCAGCCTCCAGTATGGATTTCCGCAAGGTGTCCAGTTCCTTCGGCTTTTTGCCCTTGCGCATTTCCACCAGGTCCTGGTTGAAGTCCTTCAGGTGTGGACGATGGATGGCACAGTGATAGCCCTTTTCACCGTATTTTCCGCAGTATTTTACCGCTGCCATCCGGCCGTAATTGGGGGCACGTTTGCCGTCCTTGTCCCTGGCATTAAAGTCGTTGTCCAGGGCAAAGACGATTTTTTTAATTTCTGGGTGGTCCTTCAGGTATTGCTCCAGTGCACCGTCCCAGGTACAGCCGAGGGAGATGCGGTGATCTTTCTTCCAGTCCTTCCCGTGGATTTTGGAAATGGTGGCGTGGCTCATCAGATCAATGGGACTTTCACTGACAATTGCCAAATCACTTTTTCCTTCATAGTAGAAGGGATAGCTTTTGTCGGAGTTGATGGCATCCATTTTGAAGCTGCTTTTTTCACTGGAAGATCGCATGGCGCAATATTTCGGATTGTTGTCCGTGTCATAGCCCACAAAGACACAATTGCCATGTTTGGCTTCCTGGTAGATTTTCTTTTCATTCATCAGAAGGGAAATAACTTCCGGCTCGATGCCTCGCACAGAGACAAGATACCAATAGGCACGTTTGAAATTCTGTGCTTTTCCCGGCAGCGCCAGCGGTCCTCTTTCTTCCTTTATATGGGGGTACGTTCTTTGATATAGGGCTCATAGTTTTTGCCGATCAGTTGCTCCACAGCTTCGGTGAAGGTTCTTTTGTCATACTTTATCACAAAGTCAATGGCCCCGCCTTTTGTATCTAGGACAAACGCATCAATTTATTTTTTAAATCAAAAGAATGCCAGATAAACAAGGTATTACCTATTTGTTTTATCTTTGGCATTCTTTTGATTTTATCTTTCGTTTTTAATGGGTCAACAAAAATAAGTAGAGGGCTTTAGAAAAAGTTACTTTTTGTTTGCATTCGAGATAGCTTCAATTATCATTTCATCATCAAATGCATTAAGTACTTTTGCTAAATTATCTTCAGTTCCCCACGCGAATTTTTTACGTAACGATCTTATACTGAATTTACCTATTATTGGCTGTGCCAGTTTCATTAGAGATAGTACCATCTTATTTATAATACTTATGTTATTGAATGCTACTTTGTTCATAGTTGAATTGTCATCTTCACTGAAGTTGGCGTCCAAGTGCCAATGTAAAAGATTCTCCACACCCCAATGGCCCCTTATAGCATCGGCGCACAATTCTACATCTGTTAGATTGGATATGTAATGTCTCACTTCTTTGTATTCTTTTTTAGTAACTATATCAAACGAAGTTTTTTCATAACATATAAAGCTTTTTAACTTTGCCCATTCTTTTAAATCGGCAAACCATTTAACGTTTGTGGAAAGGTAAAATCTTCGCGTTTCAACCCTGTTATGTGATTTTTCTAATGTTTTGAAATAATTATCACCTTTGTCCTTAATATCCTTTTTCACATCTTCAGAAAATAAATTGACAACCTCTGATTCAAAAATTTCGTGATTGCCTTTTAAAGCACCAACATAGCTTCCTTTCTGAGTAATAATGGTGCTTATTGTCTTTTTCTGCGTATTAAGTGCATCAAATGTGACAACTGCATCCTTTAATGCAATTGTTTCCAAAATGCGCTGGGCTACTGGAATTTCATTTGTTTTTTTATTGATGAGTTCAGAATAGAGGCAGATACCGTAGGAGGCATCATAGACATGGAGAGTCTGTAGATTCCTAATTTCTTCTTCTGTACCATATTTTCGTCCAGTTCCTTTTGCTTCCTTCCCGTCCACACAAATAAGCCTTTTCACTCCTTTACCTGTTTTCATTGCCTTGCGAATTTTGTCTATATTTTCACTCACGAATGCGACTGTTACTGCTTCTAATTCCCTCGAGTTAATTAAACTGAATACTCTTTCAAAAGTATCATGAGAGGGTATCCCATGTTCAAGCTTTAAAAATTTGCGTAGCCACTTTTCTTTTTCCTTACCAAAATTAGCAATATCATTCCAACCATTAGCATTACCAAGAACCGCAAGGAAGGCGATAACAATGATTTCTTCCAGTGGATAGTCAATCATTTTTTCCACTCTTACATCATCAATTTCTTTAAGAAGACGGACAAAACGTTTTATTGTATGTTTTGGAGGATTACAGTTATCAAAATTCAAATTGATATTCCCGATTGTTTCTTTATATTCCAAAATGAATTTACAAGTCTTTGACATACTTATTCCTTCCATTTCAAATTATATTTTTCCTTAATTGATAAAAGATTTTCATCTTCTCTTGATAAATACCATTTATTGTTAAGGCAAACCTTGTAAAGACCGGCAAGTACATCAAAGATGGCTGCCCGATTTTCGCCCATAAGTTTATCCATGTAGTCATTAATCATAGCAGTGCCACGACCAATATTGGTTGAAACGTGGTCACTGACCTTCTTGGCAAAATTCAATGACGGAAAGTGAATGGATAGATAGTTCCTGTTAAAGACAATGCTGCTGGAAGAACCATAAATAACATTTAAAATGCTGGAAACCATAATGAGGTCAGCATTTTTCGGCGAAGTTTTCTTAAAACCCTTATAAATATTTTCGCATAATTGCAAGATGGTGCATGGAAGACCATACTCGTAAATCAATATGTCTGATGAAACCTTATCTTTAGATGGTATAAGACCGTCCCGTTCTGTGATCCTCCCAATATAGCCATCCGAAACACGTTTAACCTTCATGGTGCCTGGTATTCGCTCTGAATGCGCGGCATATAGGTAGTATTTGCCACTGACACAGTTAATATATGTGCCTTTAGTTTTATGTTTTAAAACCCACTCGGGATAGGCCATTCAATTCATCCCCCATGATAAAATGTATTACATAGTANGTAATACATTTTATCATAAAAAGTGGATAAAAGCAATGCTTTTATCCATTGTCAATAGGTTTTATTCGGAAATCGATGCGTTTATCCTACTTTTGTATCAGAGGCCCAGTGATAAAAGCGGTTGCTGTCCTTGAAGATATACAGCCCGCCGGAATTCTTGACGTGGAGAGCTTTGCGGCCTCCGTTTTCAAGCTTGAAGCCATACCGCTGTGCAAGCTCTACCAGACTAACCTGGTTGGCCCGCTTGATTTCTTCATCGGTGAAATGACGGGGTATTACCGCTATTCTTGACATAGGCTCCGTCACATCTCCATTTCTTTATCAAGTTCCTGCACATTTTCCTCAGCATCAGGAAGGTAAGGAAGCACCCTGTCCAGCTTATGCACGATAGTTTCAACGGTTTTGAGGGCCGCCTTGTTCATTTCTCCTGACTGTCCGGCAGCAAGGGCCAGGGTGTAAATCTGTTGCAGCTCCGTCCCATTAAAAAGCTCCGCCCGGTTTTCAGGCAGAACCAGCAGGTATTCCAGCAGCCGCTTTTCCTCGGCTGCCATGCCAAAGATTCCCTTGTGCAGAATATGATAGCTGATTTCATCGGTACTTACGACAGGCTCACAGGAGGTATCCCTGGTCAGCATGTAGACGGGAACCTTTCTCTCCAGAGCGTTAAAAGCGTCACCGGGGGTGGCGAATACCATATCGTCATGGGTATAGCCGTAAGCATGGAAGCGCTCTTTTACCATAGCACCAAAGTATTGATCCAGGTTTCCGGCAGCAGATTCCAGTATCCGTACCTGCATTGCCCGATTCAGGATAGTTTGAAGCTTGAATTCGTCGGATACCTGGTAGCGCAGGGTTTTAATCTCTCCATAGCGCTGGCCGATAGTGTACCAATTGCTGTAATATTCGTCGATGTCAAACCTGCGTATGTATCCATTGCTGCTGTCAGGATGCTTGAATACCACCTCAACCGTTTGTGCGTTAAGGCAGTTTTTCCTTACATCTTCAATATGCGCCCTGTAATCCAGTTCAAAAATATGGCCTATGACAGCTTTATTCTGCAAGCGTTCAATTTCCACCGCGAAGGCTTTGACGTTTTCACTGGAATTATTGTAATAATCCCAGGTGTTAAAAGCATGGGTGTTGCGGATATATACGTCTCGTTCCTCAAAACACCAGGTCCCGCAGCCGCGGGACAGCCACAGGAAATGTCGGCTGCCTTCGCTGTCTTCTGCGGCCTCTTGCAGGCTTTTGATGTCATACTCAAAATCCGATTGGTAATGCTCGGTGTTATGCAGCATAATTTTTCGGAGTACCTCGATTATGTCGACATTTTCAAATCTCATCATCGTACTCATCCTGGTCCTCCTGTTCTTCCGACAGCTCGGTATCCTCCTTATAAAAAGGGCTGTATCCCCTTGAACCATACTCGCTGACAGCTTCCGCCCTCACAAGCTCTTTGCTCTCTAAATAATCGAAGCAGGAAAGTATGATTCTAAGCTCATCCTTAGTCGCTTCCCGCTCCTGACCCTCACCGTAGGAAAAGGTATGGGATTGAATCAGGAAGTATGCTCAAATTGGTTTCAGGCATTATGTTCCTCCTTTCCTTTATATAGATGGAATCCTTTCATTCTCCCGCCTCCATTTCTTCTTCGATTTCGATATCCGGTTCTGGAGAAGGCTCAATTTCTGTCAACAGGCGGAGAATACCGGCACAATGCTCCGGCAGGCTCTCAGGTTCATTACTTTGCGCGTTCCATGTTTCAAGGACCATACAATAATCCAGCTTTGAAAGATTGACCTCACCTTTATTAAGTCCTCTTTGAATTTCATAAAGCCAACCGTGGCGGTTTGCTGTCATAATCCATATTGCCCGCCCTGATTTCTCCGCCGATAACCTCCATACATGGTTTCCTCATCCGTAGTGGCAGCGATCATGCGGGCGTTTGCGTTTTCCTTCCATTGGTTGCAGTTCATAATGATATAGACTGTCTGCATAATATCTCACATACCTGCCTTTCCATTTCTTCATCATGGATTTTTTATAGAGGCTTGAAGAATTCCTTATTGCTTGATATGATCGCGGCAGGTCTGCACCATGCTCTTTGAAACGGCTTCCATTCCGGGTCCTCAAAACCACACTCTGATTTATACAGCATTGCAAAGGGGATAAAGCCTGCCGCAAGTGTGTCCTTCAATCTTTTTTCCGCATTTTCAAAGTTATCTCCGGGGTAGCCGATAAGTACATATGCCCAGTTTTTTCTCTTCCTCAGGGTAAAGCCAAATTCATTCAGCAGTTTTCCGGCCTCCACCAGAGGCTCATAATCATCCTCCGTGTCATATTCGAAGAACATTTGCTGTGCCTGAACCTTATGCAATAACTCAACATGCCAGGGGCGCAGCAATTTTGCTTCAAGCCCTCCCGGAAATTTCGGCTTTTCGGGCTGTCGTTCAAGCATTTCAAATACCCTTTTGATATGTAATTCACCACAAGCCAATAGGTTGTCGTCCTGTACAATCCATCCGTCTTTAATCGAAAGCTCAATTATATTACCTTGCGTTTTATGCACTTTACAAAACCAACACCTGTTGTTGCAGCCCCTTGAAGTTATCGTAATACCTTTTTTTAGGTACAGCCCAGGTGTAAATTCTCCGGCAGGCTTTCCGTATGCAGGCCCGCCCAGCTTTACGCTGTAGCCTTTGCTTTGCCACTGCTGCGCCATATATTCTCCAATTGCCTTATCATAGGTAAAGGTTATTGATATATGGATCGTCCGACAGGTTTTCCTTGATAATGAAGTCACCTTCGACAAGTCGTGCCAGAATACCGGCGTTCATGCGGTTATGCCCATCAAGCATTTCATACCTGCCATTGTCTTTGGTACGTGCGATCATCGGGGTCAGAATGCCATAATTGCTGATGCTTGCAACCATATCCTCCAACCGTTCACCGCTGTATAAGCGGAACGGATGATTGGGGTAAGGGTCCACCTGAGAAAACTTCAAGCGGACCATACAACTTTTTATATTGGCTGCCTGGCTCTCAGGTTCTACTGCCATAAGCAACTCGTCCATTGATTTTATCCGTTTTGGTGTGGGTCTATCCGACATATCCACTCAACTCCTTTACAAATTCCATATAGGCAATCCTGGCTTTGGATTTTGGTTCGTATTCCATGATGCTCAATCCGCAGCGGTTAGCTTCACCTACCCGGATTGAACGGGGAATGGAGGTCTTGAAAACTCTCATTCCGCCCCGGTATGCTTCATGAACCTCTGCACTAACTTTCTTATGAAGGTTTGTCTGCATATCACACATGGTCAGAAGAATTCCCTCAAATTCAACTTTAGGGTTAATCCTTCGTTTGATTTTCAATATGGTCTTGGTTAAGTCCTGAAGGCCAATGGTTGCATAGAATTCAGGGTTGATTGTGATGATAACGCTGTCGGCGGCAGATAAGGCATTAATTGTCAGCGGACCCAGTGAAGGGTTTGTATCTAATGAGAATATAATCATAATCCTCACGCAAAGGCTCAAGGATATTGGAAAGCAGCTTTTCGCTTCCCATCTCCATCCGTAGATTGGATTCAACTACCAACAAATGAATATCGTTTGGGATAAAGTCAATCTTCCCACGGTGATGAATATACTCGTTCTTAGGCGGTAGTTCTTTCTCATCCATTGCCATTGTCATTAAGTTTGCCATAGTTGTGCTTATTGCAGGGGTATCTTTGTTTTCATCTTCCTCTATCAAAGAAGCCAATAAATTGGATTGCGGATCATAATCCACTGCCAGAACACGATAACCTAATTCGGCAAGAGAGTAGGCAAGATTGCGGACACTTGTTGTTTTTGAGACACCGCCTTTTTGGTTCGCTATTGGTATAACTTTACATTTTGACGTAATGATTCTCCTTTACTTTTTTATTTATGTCATCAACCTGCTATCCCATTTTTATATAACAAAATCCATAAAGTCAGAATTGACCCTATGGCTTATTGTTTACATACAAAAACTCAGTCCAACTGTTATGTCAGACTGAGTTTATTGTTTTTGGTGACTTTATTCGCAAACTCTTGATAATCAAGGGCTTGCGAATAAAGTTTGGTGGAGATGAAGGGGATCGAACCCTTTACCTCTTGACTGCCAGTCAAGCGCTCTCCCAGGTGAGCTACACCCCCGTATTATTCCATTTTTAACTTTTTCTGTAAATCGAACTGTTTTTCAAAACTTTTTTGCATTTTTTAGGGTATGTTACCGTGCTGTCTGCTCTCCCAGGTGAGCTACACCCCCGAACTTCATTTGCATACCTATTGTAATATATCCGCCATACACAGTCAAGAAAAAAATGAATAGATGCTGCAAGAATACAATCACAGAGCGTTTTACTTGTATTATGTACACAAACTGATACTGAATGATACCAATATTGATGAAATTGAGCGCAAATTCCTTGACCACATTCACCTTTTTTTTGCCGATTGTATAATCAGCTCTTGACCGCACCTGCAACCATTCCTTTGATGATATGCTTCTGAAGCAGCAAAAACACAATAATAGGGGGTATAATGGTCATGAGGACCCCCGCCATGGCGTAATGCCACTCTATCTTATACTGTCCAAAAAAGCCGTATGCGGCAATCTGAAGCGTCTTACTCTTCTGATTGCCACTCAGCATCAGCAGGGGGAGCAGAAAGTCGTTCCAGATCCACATCATATTAAGCACGATCACAGAAACCGTAACAGGTTTCAATAATGGGAATATAATCCTGAAATAAGCCTTGAAAGGCGGGCATCCGTCAATCAGTGCACATTCATCCATTTCCTTTGGTACCGTTTTGACAAAACCATGATACATGAATATCGCCAGCGGCGCGCCCAGGCCCCAGTATATCACGCCCAATCCATACGTTGAATTGATCAGGTGCAGCATTTTAGCCACCTTGACAAGAGATATCATGAATGAATGGAATGGGATCATCATGGGCGCGATGCAAAGGATGAACAGCAGCCAGCTGAGCTTTGTCCTGGTTCTTGAGAGCTTGTAGCCTGCCAGCGAGCTGACCAGAATGATGCCTGAAACACCGATGACAGTGACAACAAGGGTATTGTAGAACAGGTTCGGATATTTCATCAATTCAAAGGCCTTGACATAGTTTTCAAAAGTGATTGTCTTTGGTAACGCGACCACATCGGTTACAACCTCCTGAAAAGTCTTCATCGAGTTAATCAGGACCAGAAAGAGCGGATACAGAAATATCAATGCTGCAATAAACAGAAAAATCGTCAGCAGATATCCGGGTACATTCTTATTTTTCATGCCTCCACCTCTCTCTTTTTAAATACGGTTACCTGAAGCACGGTAATGACGAGGATAAGCAGAAACAGCACTACAGACTTGGCTGTCCCATAACCGAAGCGGTTTTCGCTGAAGGCAGTCTTGTAAATATCCAACGCGATGCTTGTGGTTGACGTTCCGGGTCCTCCATAAGTCAGACTTAAAATCACGTCAAAAGTCTTTAAAGCATTCGATAAGGAATAAAATACACATATGGTAATGGAGGGCATGATCAGAGGCAGCGTCACACCAAAAAACCTTCTGAGCCCACCGGCTCCATCAATGTAGGATGCTTCAATGACATCTCTGGGTACTGTCTGCAGACCGGCAATATAAATCACAAGATAAAAGCCGATTGCTTGCCAGACTGAGACCAGCACGATGCTGATAAACCCATATTTGGCATCACCAAGCCAGCTGATTTCAAATATTCCGGCATTTGTCAGATTGTATAGCGATTCAAAGCCTTCAGAGAAAACAAATCTCCAAATGTATCCAATAACAATCAGACTGACGATATTGGGGATGTAAAATGCCGCTCGGAGAAAATTCCTGCCTTTTATATTACTATCGAGCATAACTGCCAGTATGATGGCAAGTATATTGGTCACTGTGACCATTACCACTGTGAACAGCAGAGTGAAGATCAGCGCCTGATGCATGGACTTATCCGAAAGGATGTCGATATAATTCCCCAATCCTATGAATTTTGGCACTTTGTCAAGGCCGTTCCATTTGGTAAAGGAATATACAATACTCATAATAAAGGGTAATTCAACAAATAAAACAATCAAGGCTATTGCAGGAAGTGTAAACCCTGCAAATTCCAAACCTCTCATCAATCTGGCCTTTTTTGACCGTAGCATTCCATCACCGCTTCCCGACTAGTGTATTGTAACATCTAAATGTTTGTCATTCTGAGCGCAGCGAAGGATCTTGCCTGGCCAAGATCCTTCGCTAACGCTCAGGATGACATTGTAAGCTATTTTATATATTTAAAGTACAAATTCTTTTTAACACCCGGTGAATATTTGACCGGAAAGCTTGCGCCCTCCGGTCATATCCGGTAAATACCAAGTGTCTATTGAGCACCCTTCAGCAGATTCTGGTAATATGCGTCAAGTTCATCAAGGATCTGATCCCTTGTTTTTCCACCGGCGCAGTAACCCTGTAAAATCGTACCGAGGCCCTGTTCGGCTCCGCTTGGGAATCTTTGATAATACCAGGAGTATGACGGGGTACCCGCAGAAAGCATGCTCGAAGTCTCTGCTGCAAGCTGTGCCGCTGCTGCAGGTGCACCCTTGATGGGAGACATCTGCTTGATCTTGCCCGGTATCCAATTCTTGCCATAATCGCTGGTTGTAAGCCATCTCAGCCAATCCAGGCTGCTTTGCAGGTTCTTGCCGTCCTTCGCCACTCTTAAAGTCTGGTTGGAGTCATACATGATACCGGCCTTTTCTCCATTATCACCGACAGGAGCAACCAGATATCCCAACTGAATGTCCGGATTCGCCTTAACAATGGAATCCTCCGCCCAGTTACCCTGATGAATCATCGCTACCTTACCGGCTGCAAGGGATGAGGTCTGATCATTGAAGTCGGATTCCATCGGCTTCTTTCCGCCATATTTCTTAACCAGGTCGAGCATGTCGAATACGTTGTTCATTTCTTTTATATCCTTGAACTTCAGCGCTCCAGTGTTCAAAGCTTCAACAAATTTGGCATAATCCCCGCTATAGCTGTCTTTTATGGGAGCCAGCAGCTGCCATGCAGTCTGCGGAAGAACCCACCATTCCTTGAAGCCTGTTGCGAAGGGCTGGATGCCTTTTGCCTGGAGCTGTTCACAAACTGCTTCGTATTCTTTCAGGGTCTTTGGCAGCGTTGTGATGCCTGCATCGGCAAACATTTTTTTATTGTAGATAAACGAATGGGACTGTACGAGGAACGGATACCCGGTGATTTTACCGTCAACCGTCACACCGGTCAGAGCCGTAGGCTCAATCTGCTGTATGAAATCCTCGTTGGTCAGGTCGTAGATGTAATCCTTATAAGTAGTATTGTCTGCATAGGCACTGCTCATGAAAACATCCGGTATATCGCCTGAATTGAGCTTGGCATTGAGAACGGTTGCATAGTCGTTCTGCAGGACGGTAATATCCAATGTGTTCCCTGTCTCTTCGTTGTATGCCTTTGACATGTCGTTATACTGCTCAGTGAGTTCCGGGCTGTAGAAGAATAGTGTGAGTGTAACGGGTTCTTTCTTTGGCTCTTCCTGCGGTGCCGGCTCTGCCGTTGTTGCTTCTGACGCCGGTTCCTGTGCCACTGTACTTGCCGTCCCGGCAACTGCAGGGGTCTCTTCCTTGACAGTACCACAGCCTGCAAGGAATCCTGACAGCATTACCAGACAGATGAGAATCGATAAGACTTTTTTCATAACCGAACCTCCTTTTTTTATACCCTAAAAGGGCTGACAATAGAATTTTAGCAGCGACTGGCAAATATCTAAATGCAATAAAGTGAATACCTATATGTAAAAAAATGAACAGTTATTTATTTGGAAGACTCTCCTTGAATTCGGTCGGCGAAATGCCAAAATATGCTTTGAAGGCTCTGCTGAAATAGTTACTGTCCTTATAGCCAAGGAATTCGGAAACATCATGGATTCTGGCGCCTGGTTCCGCCAGGATCAATCTTGCCTTGTCCATGCGCATCATCAATACATATTCGTATATATTGTAGCCAAATTCCTCTCTGAACTGCCTTGAGAGATACTCCTTGCTAAGATAATATTTTTCGGAGAAGAAAGATAGTCTGATATCCTTATGAAAGTTATTATCGATATAGTCCTTTATTTCGCAAAGATACGTTTTTGTATTGTCTTTCTGGATCGATTGAAAGCTGCTCAAAACACTTCCCAACCTATTTTCTCTTTCCTGGTCAAGAAGGCTGACAGCTTTTTGAAGGACCTCATCCAGTTCAGCTTCAATGACAGGCTTGAGCAAATAATCAAGTACTCTTGCTTTTATCGCCTGTCTTGTATAATCAAAATCATCATAACCGCTGACGACAATATATTGCGCGTCTGGAAACTCATTAACAGCGATATGAAGAAAGTCGGCGCCATTCATATTAGGCATCTTCATATCGACAAATACGATGTCAGGCTTGCTCTGGCGCATGACTTCAAGCGCACTTTCCCCTTCTGCAGCCTCATAGATGGAATCGACCTTCAGCAGTTCCCATTTTCCAAGTGCCTGGATAACTCTTCTGACCGGCCTTTCATCATCCACTATCAAAACCTTGTACAAAGGTGATCCCTCCTCACTTCCATTGTCCCCTGAACTGTCATTTGGATGGCAGAACTATTTTAATCTCCGTACCAACATTCGGACTGCTCTTTATTACGAGAAAAGCATCATTTCCATATAGAAGCTTAAGCCTGGCGTTCAGGTTTTTAAGCCCTATACTCTCCTCGGGCTTTTCAAGCCATCTCGGATCTTCGAGTTCCCCCAATACCTGCTCCAGCCTTTCAGGCGTCATGCCGGGCCCGTCATCAGAGACACTGATCGTAATGTTGCCGTCTCCGGCATACGCATGGATTCTGATCAGTATGGAATCCGTCATCATTTCAAGACAATGCTTGATGGAGTTTTCTACCAGTGTATGAATGGAAAGCTTGGGTACGACTATGTCCTGCGTTCCTTCCTCTACTAGTATTTCTACAGAAAGCCTGTCTTCAAATCTAGCCTTGTGCAGTATCAGAAAATTCTCAATATGGGCGATCTCATTCGATACCATGACCATATCTCCGCCCTTGATACAATAGCGCAGGTTGTAGGCTAAAGCTTCTATCATCCTGCTGATGTCTTTCATACCCCCGATTACCGCCTTTGCGGATATCGCCTGCAGGGCGTTGTAAATGAAATGTGGGTTGATCTGAGCTTCCAGAGCCTTGAGCCGAGCTGTTTTTTCGTTGATCTGAGCTATATATTTTTCGTTGACAAGCCCGTCAACCTGTTCTACCATGTAATTGAATTTTTGGGCCAGATGAGCAATTTCGTCATCTCCTCTGACATAGGCTTTTGTTTTGAAATTTCCTCCTCCGACCTTGTCCATCTGCCTTGAGAGACTTCTGAGCGAACCGGTTATCAGATTTGACACAAAAATAATCAGTAAAGTGAATATCACAATGAACAATATTGCCAGAATAATGCTGATATTCCTTGTTTCCCGAACCTTCTCATTCAACATGTCCAGTGGTATAAGCTTTACCGCTTTCCATTCAAGGTTGTCTGAAGCGGTGTATACAGCCAGATAGTTGTTACTGTCAATCTTAATATTAAAATCACCTGCAACGGAACCTTCCTTCTCATTTTGGAAAAGGCCGCCGAATGTGGGGTTTCCTTCAAGGCCATTATCGCTGAAATACATGGCTTTGTTATTCTTATCGAAAATACAGATAATTTCTCCGTTCTGGGTATATTCCCTGCGGATCATCCTGTTGATCTGGGTATGATTCAGGGATATGGCTATAACCCCCAGCGGACGTTGGTCCGATATATTGATAAGCGCTCTGTAGAAGGTGAATAGGACGCGCTTCCCGGAAGATGTCTGATGCTCTGTGCTTTGAGACGATGGTTCGATCCACCTGTAATATCTGCCCTGTATAGCTTGCCTGTACCAGGCCTCGCTCTTGAAATCTGCATTGATGTTGTTCCTGACCTTCGGAAAAGTTCTGGATATGTATTTTTCCTTGCTGCCGGAGGGGATGTATAACCTCATTTCCTCGACATCCTGTCTGATATTGAACATGTTTACAATCTGTTCGTCAATATAATTGTCACTTTCATAGTCATAATCATCAAGTGGCAGCAGCTTCATAAATTTTCCCGACACATCCATACGGGGAGTCAGGGAGAACTCATCAACCTGTTCAATGTAATTGTCAAAATTCTGTATGACAAGCTTAAGAATGCTTTTATTATTCTCAACAAAATCGTTTTTCAAGGTCTCCGTCGTTCTGGTATACGAGATAAATATCAGCAGGATGATAAAAACCGCCACTGACGGAGATAATATCAGGATCAGCTTGTTGGCAAGCTTGCCGGTTACAATACCGGTTATCCTGCCGGTCATTCTTTTTAGTTGTTCCAGCATCATAAATCAGACCTCAATCAAAATTAGTATGTCCTTTGGGAAAGACGACCAATTCCCAATAAGATTATAACACATAATTTACATAAAAAATGGGCCGGAGTTCTCCGGCTCACCTGAATAAGTTGCAGAAATAATTTGATACAGAGGAAAAACATTTCTGCAATTGACTGCAGAATGCTCCTTCTGGTTGAAATGCCTGGACGTCGATGGCATCTAGACGCTGATTACTAAGGAATTTGCATAGCTCAGGAATCTGAAGCTCAGATCCTTGTAAAAGTGCTGATCACTTTCCGTAACCAGCTTCCAGTTCTTCAACACATCAATATCCGGGAAATGCCTGTCTGCTTCAAAGGCTTTCTCAAGCCGTGTAACATAAACTTCCGAACAGTAAGGCAGCAAACTTGTATATACAGACNCCCCGCCAATAACAAAAATATCGTTTGTATCATATTTGCTCAACACCTTGAACAGTTCGTCAATGGACCGGCAGATGATAAGCCTGTCATCGCTGAATTGCGCCTTTGTGCTTAACACGATATTGACTCTGTCCTTCAAAGGCTGCATTCCAGGAAGGGATTCAAAGGTCTCCCTTCCCATCACCACGACTTTGCCTGACGTCATGTTCATAAAAAATCTCATATCCTCCGGAACCCTCTGCAGAAGTTTACCTCCACAGCCAATTCCCCAGTTCAGATCAGCCGAAAGTATCGCTTTCATTTCTACTCCTCATTATGAATACCGTTTACACAGCTACAGGGATATTTTTTATCTGCGGTCCCCGCTGGTAATTTTCCAGCACGAAGTCCTCAACCCTGAAAGCATAGAAATCTTTTACATCAGGGTTTATAACAAGCTTTGGAGCCGGAAAAGCAGGACGGCTTATCAGTTCGCGAATCAACGGGATATGCCTGTCATAGATGTGGGTATCGGCTATCACGTGTACGAATTCTCCTGCCTCAAAGCCGCTTACCTGAGCCAGCATGTGAACAAGCACGGCATACATGCAAACGTTCCAGTTATTCGCCACAAGTACGTCGGATGAGCGCTGGTTCAATATCGCATTCAGCTTTTTGCCTGTTACATTGAAGGTCATACTGTAGGCACACGGGTAAAGATTCATCTCGTGCAGGTCGCTGTGGTTGTACAGATTGGCAATGATCCGCCTGCTGTACGGATTGTTCTTCAGATCATACAGCACTCTGTCCACCTGATCGAATTCGCCCTCTGCATATTTATGTTTAATCTGAAGCTGGTATCCGTATGCCTTTCCGATGGAGCCGGTTTCATCCGCCCAGCTGTCCCAGATGTGGCTGTTCAGATCCTTAATGTTATTGGATTTTCTCTGCCAGATCCAGAGGAGTTCGTCAATGGCATTTTTCAAGTTTGTCGGCCTTAATGTCATAATCGGAAACTCTTCCGAAAGATCATACCTGTTTATTACGCAGAATTTTTTAACCGTATGGGCAGGCTGACCATCCTCCCAGACAGTCCTGACTTTCTGTCCTACAGATGAGTACCCGTTTTCCAGTATGTCTTTGCACATTTCAATAAAAATACTATCCGCTTTACTCATAAAATGAATCGGACTCCAATCATTTATAATGATTTGTCGCTTTATTTCAGTTCTTTATTTCCGAAGGAAACCAAATTGGTTCATAACCATTTCGCTCTTTCATTCAGCAGGATTATACTGAAACACAGCTCTTTTTTACTTTGCTCTGGTCGCAACTTCTTCCATCAGCCTGGTGATGAAGTCATCCAATCCCAGTGCACCCATATCGCCGTCCTTACGTGATCTTACAGCTACCTGCCTGTTTTCCATTTCCTTGTCGCCTATTACAAGCATATATGGCACTTTTTCCATCTGTGCTTCCCTGATCTTGTAACCGATCTTTTCATTGCGCAAATCAGTTTCAACCCTTATACCCCTTGATTGCAGAAGATCGCGGACTTCCTTCGCATATTCATGATGCTTTTCAATGATCGGCAGCAGCAGCACCTGAACCGGGGCAAGCCAGGTCGGCATTGCACCGGCATATTTCTCTATCAACAGCGCCAGCGTCCTCTCATAACAGCCTATGGACGTTCTATGGATAACATATGGGAATTTCTTCTGACCATCTCTATCCACATATTCCATACCAAACTTTTCAGCCAGCATGAAGTCTATCTGAACTGTAACAAGTGTATCTTCCTTACCGTGTACGTTCTTAATCTGAATATCAAGCTTGGGTCCATAGAATGCAGCTTCCCCAACTGCTTCAGTATAAGGGATCTTCAGATCGTTCAGGATCTCCCGCATTCTTCCCTGAACCTCTTCCCACTGCTCTGCTGTTCCAATATATTTCTCCTTGTTGTTTGGATCCCATTTTGAGAAACGGTAGGTTACATCAGTGTCGAGTCCCAGTGTCTTCAGCAGATAAATAGCCAGATCGACACAGCCTGCAAATTCTTCCTCCAACTGTTCCGGCATACAGGCCAAATGGCCTTCGGAAATAGTAAACTGCCTGATACGGATCAGTCCATGCATTTCACCAGAAGATTCATTTCTGAAAAGCGTTGATGTTTCGTTGAACCGCATCGGCAGTTCACGATAACTCCTCAATCTGGCCAGATAAACCTGGAACTGGAATGGGCAGGTCATCGGACGCAGCGCAAAAATCTCCGCCTTTTCATCCTCAAAAGTATTAGGGTCACCCATGACAAACATGCCATCCCTGTAATGATCCCAGTGGCCTGATATCTTGTAAAGCTCGCGCTTTGCCATAAACGGAGTTTTAGTGAGCAAATAGCCGCGGCGTTCTTCCTCGTCCTCTACAAACCTCTGCAGGAGCTGAATGACCCTGGCACCCTTTGGCATGAGTATTGGCAAGCCCTGTCCGATATAATCAACAGTCGTGAAATATTCGAGTTCCCTTCCAAGCTTGTTGTGGTCGCGCTTTTTCGCTTCCTCCAGCGCTGTCAGATACTCCTCCATCTCATTCCTTTTAGTAAATGCGGTGCCATATATCCTCTGGAGCATTTTGTTCTTCTCATTGCCACGCCAATATGCGCCTGCAACCTGCGTGAGCTTGAAAGCCTTAATTTTCCCTGTAGATGGGATGTGCGGTCCGGCGCAGAGATCGGTGAATTCACCCTGCTTGTAGAAGGATATCGTCTCACCTTCGGGCAAATCCCTGATTAGCTCTACCTTGTAAGGCTCACCCTTTTCCTCCATGAATTTGATGGCCTCTTCTCTCGGCAGCGTGAAGCGTTCGAGTGCAAGGTCCTCCTTCACGATTTTATCCATTTCCTTCTCGATCTTTGCAAGGTCTTCAGCTGTAAAGGTCTGATCAATGTCGAAATCATAGTAAAAACCAGTTTCAATAGCTGGACCGATCGTCAGCTTTACGCCGGGATATAACCGCTTTACCGCCTGTGCCATGACATGGGATGCAGTATGCCTGAACGCATGCTTTCCTCCCTCGCTGTCAAAGGTGAGCAGATTCAGACTGCAATCCTTCTCCAGTATTGTTGACAAATCCATCACGCTTCCATCGATCTCAGCAGCAAGCGCCACTCTCGCAAGTCCTGCACTGATGCTCTCTGCAACCTGCATGACGGTAATACCCTCGTTGTATTCTTTAACGCTTCCGTCCTTCAGAGTAATCTTAATCATATCCTTACCTCCCTAAATAAAATTTCGGGGCATCGAACCCCTCACAATGCAATTTCCCCTTTGAAATCACATTCTAGACTTCAAGTTGAAATCTAATATGTGGCTAGCTTCGCTTCATAAATGCACAATTCGCTAACGAATTTGCCTAAACAGCCTCCTTAAACAATTAAAGCTCCCGTCACTTGTAATATATACAAGGGACGAGAGCTTGCTCACGTGGTTCCACCCTAATTTGGCCTTATTGTGATTGTAACGTAATCAACGTTCATGCTCCGGGATAGTCTTCAACTGTCTTCCTTCAAGCCCGCTTTCAGCCACGTCGGTCTCTCTCTGGCAAGGGTTGCGGCAGTCTACTGTTCCCTTCGGCACATGTTATTATATTTAACTTTTTTTCATTGTATATAGCTTTAATTTATTATATCCCAACTAATGCTGATGTCAATCACTAATGTGAAAATGGGTGCATAAAATAATCGTGCACCATATATTTACATTCAAGCCACTTTTAACTTATTGAAT
>WSSedL1CaDRAFT_10000988_pt1 | contig 18107 bp, 18 predicted proteins | sample WetSurSL1Cattail_FD_9464 | JGI IMG/M metagenome (IMG submission 9464)
CAAAGCGATGATTTCGATGGATTTGCCGTCTTGCAGTGTTGCAAAGTGATGATTTCAATGGATTTGCCGTCTTGCAGTGTTGCAAAGTGATGATTTCAATGGATTTGCCATCTTGCAGCATTACAAAGCGATGATTTCGATGGATTTGCCGTCTTGCAGCGTTGCAAAGTGATAATTTCGATGGATTTGCCATCTTGCAGCGTTGCAAAGCGATGATTTCGATGAATTTGCCACTTTGTCGGGATGCAAAGGGATGATTTCTGCTCGTGAAAGAGATGTTAGATAACGCTAAACGCACTCAGCATATCCCTTTTAAGGATATAAGAGCAAAATAAAATTGGAACTTCAGAACTTAACCTTTGTGTAGGAAACGTACTGTGCTATTCTTTCTGTTGATTTAAGTATTTATTCAATCTAAAGACACAAACCATCAAAACTTTTGGTATTCCGACCTGAAAAATCGAAAACACTTTTCCTTTTTAGTTGTTTTAGTTACAAAAAAATAAAAACAATTATGGGAAAACTGATTTTGATACGTCACGGACAATCCGTTTGGAACAAAAAAAATGTATTTACAGGTTGGGTAGATGTACCTCTTTCGCGCGAAGGAGTGGATGAGGCCCTAAAGGCAGGTGAACAGATTGCTGATATAGAATTTGATGTAATTTTTACGTCGGTACAGATACGCGCCATCGAAACGGCGATGATTGCCATTGCCGCTAATAAAAGCACGAAAACTCCTGTAGTGATTCACACTGAAGGAAAAATGGCTGAATGGACTACCATCTACAATGATGCAATGAGTGAAAACATTATTCCTGTTTATCGCGACTGGCATTTGAACGAACGTTATTATGGAGAACTGCAAGGTAAAAACAAAGCGGAAACAGCAGCTATTTACGGTGATGAGCAGGTTCATATCTGGCGTAGAAGTTACGATATTGCACCTCCCGCCGGCGAATGTCTGAAAGATACTGCCGAACGTACCATTCCGTTTTTTACCGAAAATATCTTACCGCAATTACAAGCCGGAAAAAATGTGCTTGTTTCGGCTCATGGAAACAGCCTGCGATCTATCGTAATGCATATCGATGGTTTGAGCGAAGAAGAAGTGTTGAAGCTGGAGATTCCAACTGGTTTTCCATTGTATTTCGAATACAAAAACGGAAAGGTAAGCCCTATATGATCTTTATAGTGGATTAAAGAAAAATACAACTTTTCCAAAGTTTCAAACTTTGAAAAAGTTGTATTTTTATAGTCAGAATAAAGACACCCGTTGCGATATTTAGTTAATACATCGTAACTGGTTTTTTTACATTTGGATCGTTATTTCTCCTTCAGTTTGGCAAAGTACATGGCAAACGAACGATACAGGAAATGTGTCCATTTACCGAAAGGCACGATAATCAATGCCCATTGCACCAATATGGTAAAATGGAAAATGTACAACCATTTGTTCGTTTCTATTATATCCAGATCAATAAATAATCGTACAAAAAAAGCCGTGAAACCCATCAGGAACAACCAGATGACAAAGAACCAATCGGACGGCTGCGAATGTTTGTTCAGCGCTTTTTTCTTTTTCATACGACTATTTACAAAGTCGATAGTCACCACAAATACAATGGCACTTACCAGATAACCAAATATATTTACGGCTACATATGATGTCGAAAACCAGTCGAGAAATACTGTTGTGAACAGCAACGACAGATAACCGATAACCAAAATAAAGTGTTCGAACCAACGGAAGCGGTTATCGTCGCAATCGAGTGCACGCTTTTGTACAAACATGGTGACAAAAAACTCTCCCAGACTGCTTATATACTTTTTAAAAGGTACTTTTTCTTCACTTTTCAACACGGTGAAATACCACATGCGGGCGATATTCGGAACAAAAATTACCGCCATAATCGTTGCAATAGCTATGGCCTCGAACAAATGACCAACGTGCATCATGTGTTCAAGATCGAATCCAGTAGAGACTGCAAATGCCAATACTCCGATAAAAGTAATGACGAAAGCCGTAATAGTGGCTGGCAGTGACTTGTACATCAGTCCCGACAAACCTGTCCAGTCGTATTTTGAAGTCAGCCATCTACGCAATGACATCATCAGTTCGCCCGGATTAGCTTCCTGCGGACAATGCGTGGAGCACTCGCCACAATAATAGCATTCCCAGGGTTTCAGCGACGCCTTTATATCATCTTCAAGGCCCAGCGCACTTAACCGAACCATTTCGCGCGGAAACGACACTTCTTCAGTCGACAACGAACAAACAGCAGTACAATTGCCGCAATTATAGCAGGCGTTGAAATTTACCGCGCCATATTTATTCAGTTCTTTTCCAAAAGCAGGATTTATTTTTGACATTACTCTTTGATTTTTTAAACGATAATGTTCCGATTATTTTTTTACAACTAAATTGTAAATGATTTTTATTTGTTCAACTTATAGGTATAATATTCATCCATATCATCGATATCGCCGGTTTTCACCAAACCGTATTTTACCAACGACATTAAGTAATATACCACCTCGTCCGAAGGCATGTTGAGCTTTTCGGTGAGTTGCTTAATCGTTAGATCCTCATCTTTTAATGCATCCAATATCTGTTTTTTGATAGCATTGAATGCTTTCAGATTCTCTTTCGCCTGTTCAGGAATTCCTCCCAGTTTTTCGCGCAGGTATTTGGCTGTTTTTCCTTTTTCTACTTCCATATTTTTTATATTTAGCGGTAAGTGGTAAGCAGTAAGCAGTAAGCTTTATTGCTTACTGCTTGCTGTTTACGGCTAAACCAGTGCATCAATCATACTCATTATTTCTTTGCTTGAGCATCCAATCAGATTTACAGCATCAGGTTCACATACAGGAGCACACATACCGCAACCTTTACAAACGGTGTTATTTATTTCCGCTATCGTTTTGCCTTCTTTTTCTACTTTCAAAATGGCATCGAACGGACAAGCTGCTTCGCAGGCGCCACACCAGGTACATTTATCGGCATCGATGGTTGCTACCAAAGGGTCGGTTTCCAACTCGCCTTTGCTTAAAATAGAATACGACTTAGTAGCTGCCGACAAAGCTGAATTAACCGACTCGGCAATATTCTTCGGCCCCTGACAAGTTCCTGCAATGGTAATTCCATCGATAACCGTTTCTACGGGACGTAATTTCATGTGAACTTCGTTAAAGAACTTATCGCGTCCTTTCGGCAGTTTAAACAGAGTTCCGATAGTATTATTGGCACGTGGCACCATACCGGTTACCAGCACTACCAAATCTGCTTCCACTTCTATTTCACGTCCATTGGTCAGAATATCGTTAATCTTTACAATGGTTTTAGTTCCTTCCATAGTGACGGTTGGAAGTCCGTCTTCGTACGATTGCAGGTAAATATCGCCTCCACGTAATGAATCGGCGTACAGTATCTCCTGTTTTCCGTAGGTTCGCAGCCCGCGATTGAAGTGATAATTATTAATATCGGCAAATTTTTGTTTGGCAGTAACTGCCGCATGAATGGTGGAAGTACAGCAATTACGCGAACAATAGGTATTTTCACCATCGGTTTGCCGGCTGCCCACACAATAGATGTAAGCAATGTTCTTCACTTCTTTACCGTTGTGCATTAGTTTACCCTGCTGTGTATCTATCATTTGTTTGAACTCAGGCAGTGTGATCACCTTATCCGAAGTGGCATATCCAAATTCTCCTTCTTCGGGCGTGTAAAAGTCGAAACCGGTAGCCATAAGTACCGAACCGACATTTAATTCGGTTACAGTATCGTTTGAAGTTCGAACTTTCAGCGATATATTCCCGACACTTCCTTTGTTCTCAATCACTTCACTGTTGGTCATCAACGTGATATTGTTATATGTCATCAACTCAGCAGATAGACGATCCATCATTTCCTTACCGGTTTCGGTAGTAGAAAAGAGTGATCCCCACTGTGCCACATGTCCGCCAACTACAGGTTCTTTCTCTATCAGGAATACTTCTGTATCTTTTTCTGCAAGCGAAATGGCTGCTTTTATTCCTGCCACACCAGCTCCTATCACCGCCACGGCTTTTCGCGCTTTTATCTTATTCGTTTCCAATGCTTCGGCATAACGAGCCTTAGCCACAGCTGCCTGTACCAAATGAATGGCTTTTTCGGTAGCACCTGTTTTATTATCGGAATGTGCCCACGAAGCCTGTTCGCGGATATTGGCATGAACGTAGGTATATTTGTTCAAATCGGCACGAATAGATACGTTGCGAAAAGTCAACTGATGTAGTTTGGGTGAGCACGAAGCTACAATCACGCCATCGAGATCATTGGCTTTAATATCTTCAACCATATCGCGCTGATTAGCGTCTGAGCACGCAAACATGGTCGTTTTGGCGATAAAAACAATGTCTTCACCTTCTACCGACTGACGGACTTTTTCCACATCCACATAATCGGATATATTACCACCGCAATGGCAAATATAAACGCCTATTTTTTTTGGTTTTTTCTCCATAATTTACCTGTTTTTTAAGCGTGTTGAATTAGGTAACTAATTGCCTCGGACGATGCGGCTCCTGCCGATAAAATTGTATCCGGTATATCCATAGGACCGATAGCAGTTCCGGCTACGAAAACACCTTCGATACTTGTGCGTGCCGGACTGGCAAGCATGTCGCTTTGTCCCACAAAACTAAAGGGATCGAGCGTCAGCGTTTCGTTTATAAAGAATTTGTCAATGCCTGTATTGGGCAAAACACCCGTGGACAGAATCACCATATCATGTTCGGCTTCCTGTAATTTTCCTTCGTTGATATCTTCGTAACGAAGTATCAGATTTCCCCCTTCTTTCTCGCTGATACGCCCTATTTTTCCTTTTACAAAATTCACACCCATGCCTTTGGCTTGTTGATAAAACTCTTCGAAACCTTTACCAAATGAGCGGATATTAATATAATAAATCGTCACATCTGCCATAGGNAAGGCACCCATTAGTAACTGAGCCTGTTTGATGGAATACATACAGCAAATCTGCGAACAAATAGGATTACCTACCGAGGCATCGCGTGAACCTACGCAAAGTACATAAGCAATTTTATCAGGTACTTTCCCATCGCCGGGACGCAGGATAGTATTAAAGGGACGGGTAGGAGCCAGCTCACGTTCCATTTGCAGGGCGGTAATCACATTTTTGTATTGTCCATAGCCGTATCGTGGCATCTTTTTAGCATCAAACAGATTGAATCCTGTAGCCACGACCACCGTTTTAACGTATAAATTCATCTCCTCTACTTCCTGTGTAAAATCAATGCAATTGGTGGGACAGGCTTTCTCACACGCACCGCAGAGCGTACAGTTTTCTATATCGATAGCAGCCGCCTTGGGACTACAAATACTGAACGGAATAAACGCTGCTTTCCGACCGATAAGTCCAAACTGGTATTGGTCGCGTACGTTTACCGGGCACGCTTTTTCGCAAAGCTGGCAAGCTGTACAGTCTTCGACACGCACATAGCGTGGCTGTCGTGTCACTTTAGCTGTAAATTCATTTTCAGCTATTTTACGGATATTGCTTACTTCGGTACCTGTAAAAATGGTGATATTGGGGTGACGCGATATTTCGGAAACTTTGGGAGTGGTGATGCAGGCCGAACAATCGAGCGTAGGAAATACTTTACTGAGCATAATCATTTTACCACCTACCGATAATTCCTTATCGACCAAAAGCACTTTGAAGCCGGTGTTTGCCAGATTCAATGCTGCTTCACCACCAGCTATACCGGCTCCGATAACCAATGCATCGTAGGTGATATTTTTTATTATTTTTTCCATCAGGTATTGATTGAATTTAGTAAATACTCATTGAAGGCACGCATTTGTTTCACAAATGACTCGCTACAAACCGAACACATGGCAGCCATGCGTAAACGAGCGGGTTCAATTCCTTTTTCTTTCATCATATTGTGCGTTTTACCTACAAGGTGTCCGGTTTTTTCGGTGCATGATTCACCAAAAACACAGTCGCTACCATCGGCGGCGATAAAAACACCGTCGAACCCTTTTTCGTAGGCATATAGTATCCAGCTGGGTTTTATTCCGCTGGAACATGGAATGCTGATAGTGTATACCGTTGGAGGGTAATGCAGTTTAAGTAAACCTGCCATGTCAATAGCCGGATCGGATATTTTTTCGGTGGAAAATACCAGTATTTTCGCACTCTTTTTAGAACCCCTAACCCCTGAAGGGGAATTACCCCCAGCTCCTAAAGTGGAGTTTAGGATGGTATTATCGTTAGTGTCTTCCATATCAAATAGTTGTAATTGTCAAATGTATTGTTCCTTATTCCTCTTTAGGGCTTAGGGGTGTTTTTTCTGAAGGGGTCATTTTTTCTTCATGTACACTTTGAAGTAGCCGTTTTCTTCTGCAAATCCGAGGTATTCATGACCCTGTTTGCCACACCATTTTGGAATATCCTGTTTAGTTCCTTCGTCCGACGAAAGAATTTCCATTACATCACCGGCCTTGATAGTACCAATGGCTTTTTTTGCTTCCAAAAGTGGACCAGGACATGCTGTTCCGCGTGCATCAACCGATTTTGCTACTGCTACTGATTTTAATTCTTCTGCTGTCATAATAATAAGTTATTAATTGTTATTTTGCCCTGCGGGCGTTATTGATTGTTATTTAGTTGTTATTTGTGTTGCGCACGTTATTTGCCCTGCGGGCATTAGTTACTTCGTGTTATTTTACCCTGCGGACGTTATTGATTGTTATTCATAGTTATTTGTGCTGCGCACGTTATTTGCCCTGCGGGCGTTAGGTACTTCGTGCAAAGCACAAATAACTATGAATAACATGCGAAGCATAAATAACACCCGAAGGGTAAACAACAGCCCAAGGCTAAATAAAAAGCTGTATCGAACTCTCTCCCGCATCTGCCACAAAAGTAGCTGCGCCAGCATAACTTAAGTTTGGATAGTCTATAAATTCTTCTTTCTTAAATCCCATGAGTCCCATCGACATTTCGCATATTACGATTTCAATACCCAATTCACCGGCTTCCTGAAGCATCTTTTCCAACGACATTACATTTTGCTTTTTCATCAGATACGAAATCATTTTAGGTCCCATACCTGCCATGTTCATGTTGGATAGTTTGAGTTTGCCTGTTCCTTTAGGAAGCATCAAACCAAACATTTTGGAGATAAAATCTTTTCCTTTGGGTGATTTTTTAGGATCGCGAAGTGCTGAAAGCGACCAGAAAGAGAAAAATAGTTTTACCTGTGTGTCCATAGCTGCCGCAGCAATCGAAATTACAAATGCTGCCAAAATTTTATCCAAATCGCCAGATACTACAGCTATGGATAGTTGGTCTTTCCGACCATTTTTAAGTTGTTCTACTTTTGCCTGTAAATCATTGATTTGTACCTGCAATTGTTCAATAGTTATTTCTTTCGTGTTTTCCATATTCGAATCATATTTGTTGATTAAAGAAATTTTTCTGCAAATATACAGGCGATTAATCATAATTAATTCATAAATATGCGTGCAGATAAATACATTATTTTGTGATTTACCTCACAATGTATATATTTGCAAAATCAACTAAAGAATACAATTATGCAAAACGATTGCAGGCAATGTCCATTCAATTCAAAAGCTGCCGCCATGCTGAGCGAATGTAGTTTTGATAGGTTGTCGGAAAATCATATCGTGCTAAAATTCAGCAAGAACGATTCCATTATTAAGCAAGGAATGTATTCTACCAATGTGGTCTTTTTGCGAACCGGAATTGCTAAAATTCATTTGGCGGGTCCTTATCATGAACAAATTGTCCGTTTGGTAAAATCGCCCACGTATCTCGGCTTACCTACCACTTTTGGCGACAAAATTAACCAGTACTCGGTAACCGCAGTCACCGATGTGGAAGTATGTTTTATCGATGTAACTGTTTTCGAGAGTATTCTGGAGGAAAATAAGGCTTTTTCGCATGAGATTATTCTCGAACTATGTCAGAATGAGTTGGAATCGTTTCGCCGATGCGCCAATCGTACTCAAAAACTTTTGCGTGGAAATATGGCAGATGCACTGATCGATTTTGCCGATAATATTTTTAAGTCCGATAATTTTACACTGCCTTTATCTCAATCGGAATTTGCTAATTTGGTGGATACCAGTCGTGAAAGTGTCAGCCGAATTCTGACAGAATTCGACAAAGATGGTATTATTAAAATGACCGGAAAAAAAATAGAGATTCTGAATAAAAAATCGTTGAAACTGATTAGTCAGAACGGATAATAAAATAATGAACAATTAATAATGACGCTTATGACAGAGGGTTACGCACTTAATTGTAAATTGTAAGTCTATAAATTGTAAATGTATTAATGGGTATAGAAAAAGGTATTTTCCAGCGTACAGAATTATTACTTGGGAAAAGTTTTATAGAATTAGCTGCCGAGAAACGTGTAATTATATTCGGTATAGGTGGAGTGGGAAGTTGGTGTGCCGAGACATTGGTTCGTTCCGGCATAAAACACCTTACTATTGTGGATTCCGACAGGGTTTGCGTAACCAATGTAAACCGCCAGCTACTTGCAACAACAAAAACAGTAGGAAAAGTGAAGACGGAAGTGCTGAAAGAACGACTACTCGAAATTAATCCGAAAGCCGAAATTACCGATTTGCAAAAGATATACAGTCCTGAAACATCCGAATCGTTCGATCTTGATAGTTACGACTTTATCATTGACGCTATCGACAGTCTTTCTAACAAAGTACATTTGATCCAAACTGCAACTAAAACAAACGCGACCTTCTTTTCTTCGATGGGAGCTGCGCTGAAAATGGATCCGACACGCATCAAAGTAGCTGAATTCTGGAAAGTACAGGGCTGTCCGTTGGGAGCTGCATTGCGGGGCAGAATTAAGAAAGCAGGTGGAGTGAATAAAAAATTTCTGTGTGTATTCAGCGATGAATTATTAAAAAACAAAGGTGAGAATGCTTCATGCGGTTCGGAAAAATGCATGTGTCCCAAATCTGATCGTGGGCCTGGCGATCCCGATTTGGTGAACCATGAATGGTGCAGTTTGAAAGCTAAAATCAACGGAACAACTTCTTACATGCCGGCCATGTTTGGCATGACGATTGCCGGATTAGTAGTACAGTCTATTGAGGAAGAATCGGAAAATTAAAATACTCCGACAACAGATGTCATAAACAAAAGCCGCAGAAAATCAGTGTTTTCTGCGGCTTGTTTTATTGTGTCGGCTCTTTTGGTTTGATTGTGGATAATCCGGGAACCGGAGTTGTGTATCTTATTTCCCCGAAAGAAGGATGACGTTTGATATTTTTTACTAAAGCTTTTATTTTCAGATCTTCTATTCCTTCGATAGCGCAATTTGCCATTTCGTATGCCCCTAAAGCCACGAAGTGTGTATCATCTTTTTTTCCTTCAGGAACTTTTTTCCATATTCCCGGTTCAATATGCATAAAAAGTTTTTTGGAGTCCCCAACACCGTATTTCCTCAATACTTTTTCGCTTCTGGCTTTCATATCAATCATATAAACATCTTTCTCTTTGGCCACCTGCTTGATTATTTCAGGATAAACAGGATGCGTGTCTATCAGGTTTCCAATTGAATCGAAAGAACGACGGGCTACTGATGTGCAAATCACCGGAATTGCACCTTTGGCTCTGACATCATTGACCATGCGTTCAAAATTAGCTTTAAATTCCTCTTCGGTGGTGTATGATTTTTTCGTTTTTACCTCGTCGTTGTGTCCGAATTGTATAAAAACGTAATCGCCCTTACCGATTCTGTCTAACAGGAAGTCCCAACGTCCTTCTTTGATAAAACTACGTGTACTGCGACCGTTTTGCGCATGATTCTCGATAATTACATTATCCTTGAAAAATGTTGGGAGAACCATTCCCCAACCTCTCTCGGGATTTTCATCAGGCGTGGGTTTGTCAGCCATAGTAGAATCTCCTACAAGAAATATTTTGATTGGTTTTTGTTTTCCTGCGGTTAAAACTACCGTAGAAGCAATCAGCAAAAAAAGGAATACTTTTTTCATTTGGCAAATTATTTAAAGTTGACTATTTCATTCAATACACCTTTTACAGGATTCCAGTTATCGTCACCGGACAAAACATGCTCCATTGTCCATTCTTTGGCTTGCTCTTCGGTAAGCTGATGCGACCATTTCACGCGCAGAGAGGTGTCAGCTCCCGCTCCGTAATTTTTATATTCGGCATAAAACGCAGTTTGCTCGGCTTCCGGTTTGTTCCAGTTGAACCAGCCTTCGGGATGAATAAAGGCTCCCATTGCGCATTCGCGAAACACGGTTTTGGCATAAATACGCCACGGACGACCTAAGTACATTTTTCTCACGGAAGGATCCGCGGTAATCTTACATTTATAAAATAAATAACCATATTTTGTGGTCAAAGCGGTAGAAGCTGCCGTTATATAAGAATCCGTCAAACAATGGATGGTGCATTCATCGAAAACAGCTGTCGACCAACCGAATATGAAATCGGTAGTACCTTCGATATAACAGTTTTTATAATACTGTCGACTGTTTTCGGCATAAGTGTACAAGGTATCCTGAAAACCAAGAAAACGACAATTCAGAAAGACGCATCTGTCGCTACTAACATGAACTGCCACTGCCTGCCCGACAGGTCCGGCCGAATTCCGAAAGGTTATGTTGGTTGCACTGAAATCGCGTCCGTAAATAAAAATGGTAGCCGATCCCGATGTTCCGGTATCTTCGCCCAGAATAGTTTTCTTTTGTGCCCAATCACCAAAGGTAATAATGGTTTTTTCAGCACTTTCGCCTATCAGCGAAATCAATTGTTTTGAAGGGGCTATTATAATTTTTTCTTGATAAACGCCATTTTTTATAAAGATCACCGTACGTTTCTTTCTGTAATCTGGTACGGCATTAATAGCTTCCTGCACTGTTTTGAAATTTCCGGAACCATCTTTAGCAACTATAAATTGAGCCGAATCGGGATGAAAACCAGACATTGTTGTTTTGCCCGAAACCGAAGTTTGTGCATTGATATTTGTTGCTAAAAGCACAGAAATGATCAGACAGACCAAAGAACTTTTCATGACTCTCATTTACGGATTAATTCAAGTGCAGCTAAAATAAACGGTCCCACCACTTTGGGATCATCATTTCTGAACGGTTCGTGAATGTAATATTCATAACTTCCATCCCTATATGGATTTCCGCCCAATCCGGCTACCGCACATGCTTTGGTTATGGAATATGTTCCATCCTCATTCAAAACAACAGCCGATTCCAGAAACTTATCGAATGTAGATCGCGCTATCCTGTCGAATTTGGCGGGCAACCATTTGTTTTTCGCACCTTTTGCAAAAGCATACACAAACATAATGGTACCTGTTGATTCCAAATAATTTCCTTCACGTTTAGGAAAGTTAGTCACCTGATGCCACAAACCGGTTTTTTTATCCTGATATTGAAGCAATGCATTCCCTAAACGGTTCAGATTAACAATTATTTTCTGACGGTCAGGATGATTTTCAGGAAGGTATTCCAATACATCCACCATTGCCATCATATACCAACCCATACTTCTGCTCCAGAAATTTGGCGATTGACCGGTAACCGGATTAGCCCATTTTTGTTGCTTACTTTCGTCCCAACCATGATAATTTAGTCCGGTTTTCGGATCACGGGTATATTTATCACAGACTATAAACTGACGGCTAACATCGTCAAAAAGTTCCGGTTCGTTTTTGAAAGCAGCATAGCGCGCATAAAAAGGCGATCCCATATATAATCCATCGAGCCAAACTTGATTCGGATAAACTTTTTTGTGCCAGAATGCTCCTTCTGACACACGTGGGTGCGTTTTCAGTTGGCTGCGAAGTAACTCAATGGCCTTTACAATTTTTTCTTCTTTGGTCATATTGTAAATATCGAACAGAAAATTGCCACAATTCACCCTGTCAATATTATAATCAGTTACTTTATATGTTTTTATTTCGCCACTATCATTGATAAAATAATCGGCATAAGTATGGGCATAGTCATAATATTTTTTGTCAGCAGTTTCTTCAAAAATTGTCATTATCGATTTGGCTATCAAACCCTGTGTGTAATCCCATTTGGGGGTTTTTACAAAGTCAGCCATCCAAAGTTCGGGATTGTGCTTAATTTCCGAATCAGCTATCCGAATGGCCCAAAGCCGATAATCAGTTGCTTTTTTTGCCGAGGTACCTGAAATGATCAAAAAACAAAAAAAAATAGTCGATAAAAATATTCTCTTCATAAAAAACATATAAAATTATACTGTTACAAATTTCATGAAATTTTCATACAATCGTGTGCAAATTTTGCTCTAAAGGGTGCAGAAATTGATTTGTTTCCATCTTTCTAAGCAAATAATAGCACATTGAACCTAAAAAAAAACTTATGAACAAATATTAGTTTTAAAAATTGATTATTTTTGCAACTTCATACAATGCACAATTCATTAAATTCATAGTGAAACAAATAATTGATCCGATAGACAAAGAAGTTTTAAAAAATGAACTTACTCCTGAGAAGTTTCTAAGGCCGACCAATAAGGCTAACAACGAAATATACATAGTTGATGCGCATAACTCGCCCAATGTAATGCTTGAAATAGGACGTTTGAGGGAAATGTCTTTCAGGTCGGGAGGAGGCGGCACCGGCAATGAAATAGATACCGACGAATTTGATTATTTTGAGAAACCTTACAAACAATTGATTGTTTGGGATCCACAGGCTCAGGAAATTATTGGTGGATACAGATTCTTAACAGGCAAGGATATTGATCTTGACGCAAATGGACAACCAAAAATTGTGATGTCGCACTTATTTATATTCAGCCAGAAATTCATCGATGAATATCTTCCTTATACCATCGAATTGGGACGTGCATTTGTACAACCTGTTTATCAAACTGCGGAAATGGGAATGAAAAGCCTTTTTGCACTTGATAATTTATGGGATGGCCTTGGCGCATTGATCCATTCTGTGGAAAATGCTAAATATTTTATTGGTAAAGTGACCATTTACAGTGGTTATCCTGCTGCTGCGCGCGAGTTGATTTACGAATACATGTTTAGGTATTTTCCTGATACAGACGAATTGATTTCTCCTAAAAAACCTGTTGAAGTAAGTGTCACCGGCAAGAAAATTGCAAGTGACTTATTTGAAGGACACGATGCTGCATATAACTATAAATTACTCCAAAAAGCGGTGCGAAACGAAGGTGAAACCATTCCTCCTATGTTTAATGCTTATATCGGACTAACCGATACCATGCGTATGTTCGGCTCAATTATCGATCCTGATTTTGGTTCGGTGTACGAAACTGGTATGATGGTAACGATGGCGGATTTGCTCGAAACTAAAAAGAAGAGATATATCGAACCTTATATCGAATATCTGAAAATTATTATGAGCGAAAATCTGAAAAAGCGTAAACAAAAACGCGCTAATAAAAAGGCGTCTAAACTTATCAAAAAAGAAATCAAAAAGAGTACAAAAGAATAGATGGAAAACTGAACGGGAGATGTTTATTCCTGTTTTTATTCATCGTTTCAGGGATAAATTCCAGTCATTTTTATGTACTTATCCTTTGTTGATTTATTTCAAAAAAGAATATAGTTTTTCATTCTATATATTTTTTTTGGGAAACTTTTCCGTTCTCATCTAAAATTAAATATCTTATAATAAATATCTTATATTTTATTTGGGAAAACTATGAATAAATTTCCCGAATAAAATATTTTTTTTTGTTCATTAATACACACAAAAAACATATCTTTGCTACTGCAAACGGTTCCGAAAAAAATCGGATGAAAAGGGAATCCCGTGTAAGTCGGGAACTATACCCGTAGCTGTAAGCTCAGTCTTTAATTGGCAATGGATAATGAACAATTGGCACAGTTAAAGAAAACGTATTGAACAACACTTTTGCCACTGGCTCTTGTTCCCCTCCTTTGGAGGGGTAAGGGGAGGCTGGGAAGGCGTTCAATAATGGGAGTGAGTCAGAAGACCTGCCGGTTGCAACATAAATCCGGGCTTTCGGGTGAAAGGCAACAGGATGGTTTCCGGCACTACAGATGCTTCAATTCTTTCTGCACAGAAACCTTAAATCTTGCATTCAACGTATTTTCGGATTAAACAAGGGATTTTTTACCACGCACCAAGTGATTTGTCGCAAAGTTGCTGTTGTTTTCAATTCTTTGTATTGCTTTTTATTTATAAAGTAATTGCATATATCAATAAATAAAGAAATTATCTGTATCAGCATGGAAACATTTATTATCAAACGGGATGGAAAAAAAGAGGCTTTTTCGATTGAAAAGATCAAGAGCGCTGTCCGGAAAGCATTTTTATCAGTGGGAAGTTTTGCAACCGACGAAGTGATTACCAACATACTTTGTCGCGTAAATATAACGAACGGAGTTACTGTCGAAGATATTCAGAATCAGGTGGAAATAGCTTTGATGTCCGAAAGATATTATGCTGTGGCAAAAGCTTATATGCTGTACCGTCAGAAGCATTTGGAAGACAGGGAAGTCCGCGATAAGCTGGAATTTCTGATGGATTACTGTAATGCCAAAAATGCGGCTTCGGGCAGTAAGTATGATGCCAACGCCAACGTAGAAAACAAAAACATGGCCACGTTAATCGGCGAACTTCCTAAATCGAATTTTATCCGTCTCAATCGCAGGATGCTTACCGACCGTATGAAAGAAATGTACGGAAAAGAACTGGCCGACCGTTATATCGATTTGCTGAACCATCATTATATCTATAAAAATGACGAAACCAGTTTGTCCAACTACTGCGCCAGCATTACCATGTATCCCTGGCTGATCAGCGGAACAATGTCAATTGGTGGAAATTCCAAAGCGCCAACCAACCTGAAATCGTTCTGTGGAGGCTTTATCAATATGGTTTTCATGGTGTCGAGCATGTTGAGCGGAGCCTGTGCCACTCCTGAATTTCTGATGTATCTAAACTATTTTATCGGATTGGAATTTGGCGACGACTATTATCTTGAACCGGATAAAGTTGTTGATTTATCGAAAAAACAGCGTACACTCGACAAAGTAATTACCGATTATTTCGAGCAGATTGTTTATTCTATCAACCAGCCGACGGGTGCACGTAACTTTCAGGCGGTATTCTGGAATATCTCCTATTACGACCGTTATTATTTTGAAAGTCTTTTCGGAAATTTTTATTTTCCAAACGGATCACAGCCACAATGGGAATCGCTTAACTGGCTGCAAAAACGTTTTATGAAATGGTTCAACAAAGAGCGTACAAAAACGATATTGACATTTCCGGTAGAAACCATGGCGTTGCTAAGTGAAAACGGCGATGTAAAAGACAAGGAATATGGCGATTTTACTGCCGAAATGTACGCTGAAGGTCATTCATTTTTTACCTATATGAGCGACAATGCCGATTCGTTGAGCAGTTGTTGCCGTCTGCGTAACGAAATTACTGACAACGGTTTTAGCTACACGCTGGGTGCTGGAGGTGTTTCTACCGGATCTAAAAGTGTGTTGACTATCAATCTGAATCGGTGCATTCAGCATTCAGCCCGTCGTGGTATGCATTACCTGTTTTTCCTCGAAGAGGTGGTGGATTTGGTACATAAAGTACAGATGTCCTACAACGAAAACCTGAAATACATGCACGAAAAGGGAATGCTTCCGTTATTCGATGCCGGTTACATTAATATGAGCCGTCAATACCTGACCATTGGCGTGAACGGACTTGTGGAAGCTGCCGAATTTCTGGGTATTGAAATCAATGATAATCCGCGCTATAAGGAGTTTGTACAGGAAGTGCTCGGATTGATTGAATCGTACAATAAAAAATACCGGAGCAAAGACGTAATGTTTAACTGCGAAATGATTCCTGCTGAAAATGTAGGTGTGAAACATGCCAAATGGGACAAACAGGATGGTTTTACGAGTAAACGCGATTGTTACAACAGTTATTTCTATGTAGTGGAAGATGAATCATTAAATATTATTGACAAATTTCGCCTGCACGGACGCGAATATATTGAGCATCTGACCGGAGGATCGGCATTGCACATGAATCTGGACGAACATTTAAGCAAACAACAATACAAACAACTTTTGCGGGTAGCCATTCAGGAGGGTTGCAACTATTTCACCTTCAATATTCCGAATACGGTTTGTAACTCGTGCGGACATATCGACAAACATAATCTGAAAGAATGTCCGGTTTGTAAAAGTCATGATCTGGATTATCTGACACGCATTATCGGGTATATGAAACGGGTAAGTAATTTTTCGGAAAGCAGACAAAAAGAAGCAGCGCAACGTCATTATGCTACGGTTTCACAGTTATAATATTGTCTTTCAGGAAGTGCCCAATGAGGTAACACTGGCTGTCAATCTGAGTAACTGTCCCAATCGTTGCTCAGGCTGCCATAGTCCGTATTTACAGGAGGATACAGGCAAAACCCTTGATGAAAGCGTGATAGATACTCTTCTTGCAAAATATGGTGGGGCGGTTACATGCCTTTGCTTTATGGGTGGCGATGCAGAGCCATCGGAAGTAGAAAAGTTATGTGATTATATAAAAAAAGTGTCCGAAACAAGACTGAAAACAGCCTGGTATTCGGGTAAACCAAACTTACCTGACAATTTTGATACGGCAAATTTAGATTATCTGAAACTTGGACCTTATATTGAAAGCCTGGGAGGATTGGACGTCCCTACCAGCAATCAGCGGTTTTATAAAATTGTAAACAGGAAATTGATCGACGCCACCGAACTGTTTTATAAAAAGAAAATAAACTCGGTTTATTAATTATAGAACTCGTCTTGACTTTTTACAAACAATATAGTTTTAACGGAGCTTTGAGCAACTCATTCATCCTCTTTCTACCATAATATAGCTTCTCCGAGGCGAATGAAATGCTCCGTTAAGAGCAAAATATTATTTTCATAAATAAGAGGCTCCGTTAGAAGCTACATTGGAAAAAGTCAAGATGGGTTAATATATTTTTTCTTTCTTTTCTTTCTTTCAGAAATACTTTTTAACTTTGCACCTGCATTGGTTCTTTTACTGCATTCGCTGTAAAAGATGAAAAGGGAATCAGGTGTAAGTCCTGAACAGTCCCGCTGCTGTAAGCTCATTCTTTAGTTGACAATTGACAATGAACAATTGATAATGGAAGAAAAAACGTATTGAACAACACTTTTGCCACTGTTTATGTAAAGTCGATCGACGGCAAACAACCGACATTAGTTTTATTCTGTAGTCTGTTGTTTGACCATAGTTGTACCGGAATCGGGAAGGCATTCAAATACGGGAGTAAGTCAGAAGACCTGCCAACGCTTATTTTATCAATGATCCCGGGGATTGGATATTGATATAAAAATCATTGCATATGTTTTTTTTATGAAATATTGGAATCAGAATTATTTCTAATCCAACTTATTCGGATTGTTTTTTCGTATTTTACGAAAAAGAGTACGTGTTCGTATCCAAAAGCTATCAATTTATAAATACGTTTAAACCAAATATAATATAACTGTTATTATGAACTTTTTTCAATCCATTTTCACCACACCCGGGCTAACGTCGACACTCCTGATCTTGTGCATGACGGCATTTATTGGGATAATGATCGGCCATTTGGAATTTAAGAAAATCAAATTAGGTATTGCCGGTGTTCTTTTCAGCGGAATTCTGATTGCCCACTTGGGCTTTCCTGTCGATGAACATACATTGCATTTCCTGCGCGACTTTGGTCTGATACTCTTTGTGTACAGCATAGGGGTGGATATGGGACCTCGCTTTTTTTCTTCGTTTAAAAAAGATGGACTTACGCTAAATTTACTTGCTGCATCCATCGTGTTGTTGGCTTTTATAGTGGCATTTGTAATTATTAAAGTGACGGGCACGTCGCCCACTGTTATTGTAGGCATTATGTGTGGGGCAGTCACCAACACACCCAGTTTGGGGGCTGCCCAGCAATTACTGACCGAACAGGGTGGCGAGCTGGCTGGTCAGGCGGCAAGTACCGGTATGGGATATG
>WSSedL1CaDRAFT_10000989_pt1 | contig 18106 bp, 5 predicted proteins | sample WetSurSL1Cattail_FD_9464 | JGI IMG/M metagenome (IMG submission 9464)
CCCCGCGCCTTCCACGAGATTTTGATCGGCTCCGGCGCGCCCATCAACGAGGTCAATACGCTGCGCAAGCATTTTTCCGCCGTCAAGGGCGGACGTCTTGCCCTGGCCGCGCCCGAGGCCACCAAGGTCAGCTTCCTGCTGCCCGACGTGCCGCTGCGCACCCTCGACGCGCTTGCCTCCGGCCCCAGCTCGCCCGATCACTCCACCGTTGACGAGGTCCGCGAACTGATCGAGCGCTATCAGCTTGCCGAGAAATTTCCGCCGACGGTCCGCGCCTTCTTCGAGCGCGACGATCTGCCCGAGTCGCCTGGCAACAAGAGCTGGCGGCCATCGTTTCTGGGCAAGCGTGGCCTGACGCCGCGCCGGTTCACCTCGGCCAGCGCTCTGAGCGGCGAGGACGCGCTCTTTCAGGATTCCGTCTTCGAGGTGCTGCTTTCGAGCCACGACCTTGTCGAGAATGCCCGTCTGCTTGCCGAGCATGCCGGTTATTTCACGGTTGTCGACAACAGTTGCGACGACTGGGACTACGCCGAGGCCGCGAAATATCTGCTCAATCGCTTCCATGGTCTGCGCCAGCAGCATCCGCGCCTGTGCTTGATCTCGGTCGGCGAGGTTACCGTCGCCATGGATCGTACGCCCGGGGCCGGTGGACGCAATCAGCAGTTTGTCATGCAGTGCGCGCTTGATCTTGAACAGCATCCGGGCGGGCATCTGGCCGTGCTCAGTGCCGGTTCCGATGGCATCGATGGCAATACGCAGGTCGCCGGTGCCGTTGCTGATCCGACCACGGTGACACGTGCCCACGACTTCGGTTTCCACCTCAAGTCGTCGCTGGCTGCCTTCAATGCCTGCCCGATGTTTACCGCGCTCGGCGATGCCGTCGTGACCGGCCCCACCGGGCATAATCTGCGCGATCTGCGTCTGTTGATTGCCGACGCGGAGTAGCCGCCGGGCCCTCTCCGCTGTTCCCAATTTTCGTTTTTTTGCCCACGGTTCCGGAGCGATTGTTCCGGCGCCGTGACCCGATGCGCGACAGCGCAAAAAAAATCCGGCCAACCTCTTGCCAATGCAATACCATGGCAGACACATCGCTTTTATCGATAGGATTTACCTGTGCCTCGAAAGTCTACGCGGAAGAACGCATCGAAGACGCCTGATATTCGTACCGTAGCTGCCGCCGCCAAGGTCTCCATTGCGACCGTTTCGCGGACCATCAACGGCTCGACGCTGGTCAGCGACAAGCTCTCCAAGCGCGTTTGGCAGGCGATTCAGCAGCTCAATTACTACCCGAATACGCATGCACGCACGCTGGTCTCCGGCCGCAGCCATCTCTTCGGCATCCTGGTCGAAAACATCACCAACCCCTTTTTCCCGGAGCTGGTGCAGAGTTTTGAAGAGACCGCCGTGGCCCATGGCTACGAGATCCTCGTCAGCTCCACCAATAGTGACCCCAAGCGACTCACCGACTGCGTCCGCCGCATGCTCGAGCGCAAGGTTGACGGCGTTGCCGTGCTTACCTTTGGTGAGGAGGAGCCGGTTCTCGATCAGCTCGTCTATCGCAATGTGCCTATCGTTCTTGCCGAGTTCAAGCTCGACGACCCCAAGGTCAGCACGATTCTGCTCGATTACTCCTCCGGCATTCATGAGGCGATTCGTCACCTGGCTGCGCTTGGGCACACCGGCATCGCCTTTCTTGCCGGCCCGCACAAGCTGCACTCGGCCATCACCCGCGAAAACGATTTCCGCGCCGCCATTGCCGCCAGCGGCCTCAAGATGCACCCCGAGTGGATCATTGAGTGCGACCACACCCTCAAGGGCGGCGTCGCCGGCTTTGCCCGCCTGCAGGCCCATCGCGATCGCCCCACGGCCATTCTCTGCTCCAACGACACCACGGCCATCGGTGTGCTGCGCGCTGCCTATCAGGCCGGTGTCCGCGTCCCCGACGAGCTTTCGGTCATCGGCCTCGATGACATCGATTTTGCCGAGTTCACCCTGCCGCCGCTGACCACCATCCGGCTCTCGCGCGTCGACTTGGCGCACGCCGCCTTTGAGGCCCTTCGCCAGCAGGCCGAAGAGCCCAACAGCCCCGACCTGCAGCGCGAATTTCTGGTCTCGACCTCGTTGGTTGTTCGCGGCTCCACCGCTCCGCCTTTTCGTGCCTGAGCCGTGCAAGGCGCTGAGGCGGAATGCCGAGAAGATTTCGGCGGCAGCGATTGCGTGGAAACTGCGTCGTCTCGCCGTGGTCTGCCCGGAATGTGATGACCCAAGGGGTATATCCCTGCGAAAAACTCCGGCATCTTTGCCCGTTTGTGCTATAGTCACCCCATGCAGATTTACGCAGCCCCGTCGATGACATCAATGGCCATGGCCATGTGTTGTCGTGCGCGTGGGCGCGAGAACTGCACCAGGACGCTTTCCTAACCGAAGCGTATCTAACAGTTTTCCTGCGGCCCGCACCTCTACCTGAGAGTGCGGGCCGTTTTGCATTTGCCTGAAATTTTCATCAGTGCGGGAGCAGAAATGCCACAGAAAATCTATGCCGTCGTCGAACACCCTCACCATCACGCCCGTCGGGCCAGTTGGAACAGCGAGAGTGGCATCATGTACTGCGGCATCTGCCTGCGCGGCCAGATTCATCCTGAAAACGGGCAGAGCTGCCCTTACTGTGGCAGTCAGGTCAGTGCGGTCTTCACCGTCATTGCAGGCGGTGCACCGTCGCGGCCCGCGCTTCGGCGCCTATCCAATAAAAATATAGAAATAATAGCCTTCCAGCCGCCGAGCCTCTTTTGCTGGTTCAATCCATGTAAAGAGGCTCAGACGGCTGGAAAAAAGGAGCGGCCACCCCCGCTCCTTTTTTTATGAATGAAACCGACTGCGGTAAGTTACGCGGCCATGCACATCTTGGCCATGCTGTTGCATGAATCGGCGCAACGCTTGCACATCTCTGCGCAGCGTGCCATCATCTCGACGGAATTCGCCGTCATGCACATGCTGCAGCACGCCATGCACATCTCTGCGCACATCATGCACATCTTCTCGCACATGGAGGACCCGCGCATCATCATGCCCATGGTCATCTTGCACATCTCTGCGCAATCCTGAAGCATGCAAGCCATCTCCGGCGTCATGCAATCCATCTTGGCGCAGCTCATCATGGTTTCCATGCACATCGACATGCACATACCGCAGTCGTCCATACATCGACACATCGTATTCATATCGCATTTCATATCCATAGCGATCCTCTTTTCATTGGTGTGGAATGCAGCCCCTGGGCTGATCGGCGAACCGATGCCACCATTGTGGAGAAGTTCCCCTTTGGTAACAAGAAAAAACTGCACACTTGTTGTTTTATTCGCAAATTTGCTCAGAGCGCATGCGCGCTCATGCAAAAAACTTTCTTACATCCCGGCCAACATTCGTGTGCTGTTTCGTGAACACCGTTTGAAAACCTCTTGACAGCGTCGATGAACAGGCTGAAAATCGCTGACTTGATGAGGACCGGGTTACAGGGGCGCAAAAGTATTTGCATTCTGTTCATCTGTAGTTGATGCTCCTCTGACGAAACCCGGAAATACTTCTTCCGTGATGACTCAGCCAACGCACGCTGTTCCGCTCGTCTTGACCGCGACCTCCGCGCCGCTTGCGGATGCCACGCTTTTTGCCGTGCCGCCTCGGCCCGCGATCCATACCGAGGTTGGTCACTACCGGCTTCGACTGGCAGAGTCCGCCGCCGATCGGGAGGCTGTCTGTCGACTGCGCTTTAAAGTCTTCAACATCGAGCTTGGCGAGGGACTGCAAAGTTCTTACCAGACGGGCCTCGACACCGATGAATTCGATTCGATCTGTGAACATCTTTTGGTTGAAGACAAGATCGACGGCCGCATCGTGGGCACCTATCGCATGCAGTCCGGCATGACCGCCGCGCGCAATCGCGGCTACTACTCCGAGCGCGAGTTCAGCTTTCAGCCTTACGAACTGCTTCGTCCCGGCATCCTCGAACTCGGCCGCGCCTCGATTGATCGTGAGCATCGTACGCCCGAGGTTCTTACCTTGTTGTGGCGCGGCATCGCCCAGTATGCTACCGACAAGGGACTGCGCTATCTGCTTGGCTGCTCCTCGTTGAACTCCACCGACCCGGCCGAGGGCTTGCAGGTGTACGAACAGCTTGCCGCCTACCGCTGCTCGCCGGAGTTTGCTACCGAGCCGACTGAAGCCTTTGCCTGCCCCCGCGAGCAAGTGGCCGCGTGCGCACAGACGCCTTCGGCCTCGGAGAACGATACGCTCAACGCCGCCCCTAACCCGGTGAAGGTACCCAAGCTGCTGAAGACCTATCTGGCCATCGGCGCGCGCATCGCCGCTCCACCGGCCTGGGATCGCGAGTTTGGCAGCATCGATTTTCTGACGTTGCTCGATCTTAAACAGATGTCTTCGGCTGCCCGCAATCGTTTTTTGACACCTCTTACACGATGATCTTTCGCCGTTTCCGGCGCGCTGTGGCGTTGGGTTTTGCACTTGTCCGGTGTGCCGTACATTTAGGATTCCTTCGATGCCAAGGCCCGCTTACGCTCGAGCGGCGCGCCCGGTGGCTGCAGACAGCTGCCCGTGGTGTGCTGAGCGGGTTGAAGTTACGCGTCGAGTTGCGCGGCCGCCCGGCCGCCGGCGGGCTTGTCGTCTCTAATCACTTGAGCTATTTGGACATTTTGGCCATTGCTTCGGTCATGCCCTGCTTTTTTGTCTCGAAGATCGAGGTCGGCCACTGGCCGTTCTTCGGTTGGGCGGCGCGCATGGGTGGCACGATCTTTGTGCAACGAGGCAACCTGGCCAGCGCCGTCTCGGTCGCAGGCCAGATCGGCGCGCGGCTCGAAAGCGAAAAAAACATTCCTGTGTTGCTTTTTCCCGAGGGGACGAGCACCGACGGAAGCAGCGTGCATCGCTTTCATTCAAGGTTGGTTGCGCCTGCCGTCGACCTCGGCGTTCCGATAACCGCCGCCGCCGTCCGCTACACGATGGGCGATGGAACGCCAGAGCGCGAACTCTGCTGGTACGGCGACGAAACCTTTGTCCGTCACATGTGGAAGGTGCTGGCGGCGGGTGAGTTTGTGGCGACGGTCAGTTTTGGACCCACGAGGGTCTACGAGGATCGCCGGAGCGCCGCCGAGCAGACGCATGCGCAGGTCGAGGGGCTGCGGCTTTAGGGAGATTGCTCTCAGCAAAAAACTCCCCCTGCACCGCTGGATGCGGCGCAAGGGGATTCTCCTTCGCAGAGAAGTTTTTGAAAACCCTTAGCAGAGCACGGGAACAGGGCCATGAGCCCGTTCTTCGCGGACGGCTGTGTTCCAGGGTTCTTGGGTTTGTGGCGTACGCGGTTCGGAGGCGCTGGTCGCCAGACGGCGGTCGGTCTCGACCGGGCGGAAGCGGTCGCGTTCCGCCAGCAGGCTCGTCCACCAGGCACGATAGTCGGGCAGGCTTTGCACCTCGACCTCTTCATGATCGATTTGGCTGCCGACCTCAAGATAGACATCGAGGTTGGCGAGATCGGGCCTGGGCAGGCGGTTTTGCTCGAAATCGTGCCACATCTGCTCATAGAGCCCTTCGAGCCGTTGCACCAGCAGAGGCAGATCGAAGAGCGTCGAGGTGTCGCGTGTGCGGCGCAGACGTTCGCGGAAGGCCTTGAGCTTGACCGGCGTGTTGCCGAGCTCGACGGCGCGATCGACAAACTCTTCGGGTGTTGTGGTGACCAGCTCGGGAATGCCTGCGGCGCGGGTCAGGCTTCCGCAGACGCGCGAGGCAAAGGAGCGGCCACTCAACGTCAGCACCGGAACCCCCATCCAGAGCGCGTCGGAGGCGGTGGTGTGCGCTCCGTACGGGGTCGTGTCGAGGAACAGGTCGGCGAGCACGTAGCGGGCAAGGTGATAGGGATTGGCCAGCTTGGTGGCGAAGATGATTCGCTCGCCGGCGATGCCGCGCTCGGCCGCATAGCTGCGCAGCCGGTTGTCGGTCTCTTCATTGCTGCCGAGCAGCCAGAGAACGCTCTTCGGCACCCGCTCGAGGATCATCAACCAGCGGTCGAAGGTGAAGCGGTTGATCTTGTGCGCGCCATTGAAGCAGCAGTAGACGATGGCGTCTTCGGGAAGGCCGCTGTCCGTGCGGGAAACCGGGCGGTCGGCAACCTTGCGATTGCGCGCGCTCGGCTGATAGCAGGGAAGGCGCAGCACCTTTTCCGAATAGAAGATCTCGCTCTCCTTCGGAATGATCCAGTCGTCGGCAATGATGTACTGGTGATAGGGGCTGGCCATGGTTCCCGGGAATCCGAGCCAGTTGACGATGATCGGCGCAGGACGGCGGGCGACCAGCTTGAGCCGCGCCTCGCGCGTGTAGCCGTTCAGGTCAACGAGAATCTGAATGCCGTCGTCGGCGATGCGCCGGGCCGCGGCCTCATCATCGAGATGACTGATCGAAACCCAGTGATCGACACTCTGCTGGAAGTGCTGGTGCAGCGTGTCATTCGACTCCGGTCCGCAGTAGTAGGCAAAGATCTCGACCTTGTCGCGGTCGTGTTGCGCGAAGACCTCGGTCATCAGATAGCCGACCGCGTGCTCGCGCAGATCCGACGAAAGGTAGCCGATGCGCAGCGGTCCGTTCTTTTGGTCGGCGCGCGGCCAGGAGGTCATCGCCGAGCGCAGCAGGCCAACGTCGACCTTGTTGTAGTGCGCGGCGAGAGCCAGTTGCAGCATCGGATCATCGGTGTAGGCGGCAGCCGACAACGGCGAGATGCCCTCCATCAGCGCGGTGCGTTCGAGCCGTTCGGTTGTCTGCATCACGGGCCACTTGCACTGGCGCTGGCGCAACGCGATCAGATGTTGTATGTCCTCGCGCTGGCGCGGATCAAGCTCCAGGCTCTGCGAGAGCATCTGCTCGGCGGCCTCGTCCTTGTTGGCCTGTTCCAGGGCGCGCGCGCTCTGGTTGAGCGCCGTGGTCTTGTGGGTAATGGCCTGGCCGTTGACCGCGGCCATGCGATCGACCGCCAGTGACCACTGAATGATCGCCATGCCCACCCGGCCCTTGCGCTCATAGATGCGACCGAGGTTGATGTAGGCCGGCATAAAGTCGGCATTGATTCCAATCGCCCGTTCGAGCTGCTTCTGTGCCTCGTCGAGCTTGTTCTCATCGGAGAGAACGACGGAATAGTTGAAGAGAATCGCGTAGAGAAGCGGGTGATCCTGGTTGTGTTCTACCCAGGTCTTGTAGAGCATCTCTACGGAGTTTTTTTGCCCATTGGCCTTTAAGGATTCTGCGGTACGGATTAAGTCCGATACGCTAAAGTCCCGTGCCATGGAGTGAATCAGAGCCGAAGTCAAAAGATTCGTCGCCATATCGATCTCATTCCCATTCGCATCAAAGAAAACCAACATACAACCTAGCCAACCCTACGGTGAGGGAGAGCGCCGACGGTGCCAAAAACATTAAGAAGAGTATGGCATCGAAACAAAACGGCCTTGAGTGATTTCCGTGGATGGAATCTGAGGAGTTTCAAAAAAGAACGCTCGTTTTTTAGAAAACCTTTATGGAAGAGAGTTAGGAAAAGAAAAGCGCCAGGATGTAACGCATCCTGGCGCCGCAAGTGAAGCGATGGCAATTAGGCCAGAGCAGAGTTGAGCGCGCTGACCTGTTCGGAGGTCATCTCTGCGATCTGTGTGGTGGTGAACGCTCCCAGTTGCGTCGCGGTCATCGATTCGATGGCGGTAAGGGTGAGGTTGTCGATGGCCGTCTCGGACAGCGCCGCGATGGTCGTCGTCGTCAGCCCTTCCCACTGGGTGACCGTCATCGCGTTGAGTTCGGTGGTGGTCAGCGATGCAACCTCGGCCGGTGTCAGGCCGCCGATCTGCGTGGAGGTGAGTGCGGCGAACTGCGTGCTGCTCAACTCCTGCAGTTGCGTGGCCGTCAGGTTGGAGATCTGCGTGGAGCTGAGCGAGGCGACCTGCGTGGTGGACAGATCGGCGACCTGGGTGGCATTGAGGGTGCGAATCTGCAACCGGCTCAGGCCTTGCAGTTGCGTGGTGCTCATCTCCGTGATCTGCGTGGTGGTGAGTGCGCCGATCTGCGTTGTCGTCAGCCCGCCGATCTCGGTGGAGGTGAGCGCCTCGAACTGCGTGGTGGCCAGCGAGGTCAGCTCCGTCGTGCTGAGCCCGGCAATGCCGGTGGCGGAGATGGCCGCTGTCTGCGTCGTGGTGAGCGAAGCAAACTGGGTGGCGGAGAGCGCTGCGATCTGTGTGGAGTTCAGGCCGCTCATCTCCGTCGTCGTCAGAAGGCCAAGTTCAGTTGTTGTCAGGCTGGCGACCTGCGTGGCCGACAGACCGGCGATGCCGCTTGCCGACAGGCTCTTGAACTGGGTTGTCGTCAGGCTGGCAAACTCGGTGGTGGTCATGCCGGCGACGGCCGTTGCCGTGAGCCCGGACATCTCCGTCGCGGTGAGCGCGGCCAGTTGCGTGGTGGCCAGTGAGGCGATCTGCGTGGCCGTGATGCCGCTCATGCCGGTCGTCGAGAAGGCGGCCATCTGTGTTGCGGTCAATGCCGCCAGTTGCGTGGTAGACAGCGTCGCGACCTGCGTCGAATTGAAGGCTCCGATCTCGGTCGTCGAGAGGAGTTTGATCTCTCCTGTCGTCAGCGCCGCGATCTGGGTCCCGGTCAGTGCGCCGATGCCCGTGGCGGAGAGACTCGCGAACTGGGTCGTCGTGAGCGCTCCGATTTCCGTGGTGGTGAGCCCCGAGACCGCCGTTGTTGAAAGCGCGGCGATCTGTGTGGTGGTCAGCGCTGCCAGTTGCAGGGTGGTGAACTCGGCGATCTCGGTTGCCGTCAGGCCGGCGACGCCGGTCGAAGAGAGCGCCGCGATCTGATTGGTGCTGAGTACGGCAAGCTGGTCGCTGCTCAGTGTGGCGACGCCGGCGGCACTGAGCCCGGCGATCTGTGTGGTCGAGAGCGCGGCAACCTGCGTCGTGCTCAACGTGGTGACCTGCGTGGTGGTGAGCGCATCAAGCTGCGCGGCGGTGAGCGCCGCAAACTGCTTGGTGGTCAGCGCCGTAATCTCGGTCGCGGTCAGCCCGCTGATGGCCGAGGTGGACAGTTCCGCGATCTGTGTCGTGGTCAGCGCGGTGAGCGTGGTGGTATTCAGCCATCCCAGTTCGGTCGAGCTCAGGGCATTGATCTGTGTCGCGGTGAGCGCGGTGACCTCGGTCGTGGTCAGGGCATTGAGCTGCGTGGAACTGAGAGCGGCAATGGCTGTCGTATTCAGGGCGCGTAGCTGTGTGGTGGCGAGTGAGGCCAACTGCGTGGTCGACAGCTCCTGTGCCTGCGTGGCGGTGAGCACGGCCATCTCGGTGGTGGTGAGCGCGGCCAACTGTGTTGAAGTGAGCGCGGCCAACTGCGTTGCCGTCAGCCCTTCGACGCCGCTGGTTGAAAGCGCCGCCATCTGCTTGGCCGAAAGCGATGCAAGCTGATCGAGAGAGAGCGCGGCGACCCCCGTCGTGGTCAGCCCGGCCAGCTCCGTCGTGGTGAGCTGGCTGATCTGTGTCGTGCTGAGGAAGCCGATCTGCGTCGTCGTCAGCGCTCCCAGTTCGGTTGCCGTGAAGGCCATCCACTGCTGGCTGCTCAGTTGCGCGATCTCGGTTGCGGTCAGGCCGGTGATGCCCGTCGTACTCAGCTCGGCAACCTGCGTGGTGGTGAGCGCGGCCAACTGGGTCTGGCTCAGTTGGCTGACCTGGTTGGCGGTGAGCGCGGCCAACTGCGTCGCATTCAGCTCGGCCATCTCGGTGGTGGTGAGCGCGGCCAACTGCGTGGTGTTGAAGGCGGCGATTTCGGTTGCGGTGAGGCCGCCGATCTGCGTACTGGTCAGCGACTGCAGTTGCGTGGTCGACAGCATGGCGAGCTGCGTCGTGGTCATGTTGGCGATTTCGGTCGCCGTCAGCTTTTGCAACTGCGCGGTGTTCATGCTGGCCAACTGGGTTGCCGTCAGGCCGCTGACGCCATCGGCCGACAGGGAGGCGATCTGGGTGGCGCTCAGCGAGGCCAGTTGTGTCGTCGTCAGCCAGCCAACCTGCGTGTCGGTCAGCCCATTGAGTTCGGTCGTCGTCAGCAGACCCATCTGCGTGGTGCTCAGGCCGTTGAGCTGGGTAGAGGTGAGCGCGCCGAAGGCCGTCGAGGTGAGGGCCTGCAACTGGCGCGTCGAGAGCGCGGCGATCTCCGTCGTGGTCAGCGCGGCGACGGCCGTAGTCGAGAGCGCGGCGATCTGCGTGGTCGAGAGCGCGGCCAACTGGGTCGCCGTCAGCGTGGAGGCCTCGGTGCTGGTGATGGATTCGATCTCGGTCGTCGACATGCCGCCGATCTGGGTGGCGGTCAGCGCGGCCCACTGCGTGGTCGAAAGCGCCGCCAGCTCCGTGGCCGTCAGCCCGTTCAACTGGGTCGTGGTCAGCGTGGCGATCTGCGTTGCCGTCATGGACGCGATCTGACTGCTGCTCATGCCGGCAATCTGGGTGGCGGTCAGCGATTGCAACTGCGTGCTCGTAAGTCCGTTGATGGAGGTGGTGGACAGTGCATCGAGTGCGGTGGAGGTGATGGCCGACAACTGGCTCGCCGACAGCGTACCCAGTTGCAGGGCCGACAGCGCGGTCACCTCGGTCGCGGTCATGCCGCTCATCTCCGTCGTGGTCAGTGCCGCGATCTGCTGGGTGGTGAGGGCGCCGATCTGCGCCGCGTCCAGAGCGCCAAACTGCGCAGAGCTCATGGCGGCGATCTGCGTCGTGGTCATGGCGGCGATCTGCGTGGTGGTGAGGCCGTCGAGCGCGGTCGTGCTCAGCGCGGCGATCTGCGTGGCGGTGAAGGCGCTGATCTGTCGCGTCGAGAAGGCGGCGATCTGCGTGTCATCGAGCGCGGCGATCTCTGTGGTGGAGAGAGCCGCCAGTTGTGAGGTTGTCAGCGCGCTGATCTCGGTAGTGGTGATTCCGGAGATCGCCGTGGCCGACAGCGCTGCCACCTGGATGGTGGAGAGCTGACTCAGTTGCGTGGTGGTCAATGCGGCGATCTGGGTGTTGACCAGTGCCGACAGCGCCGTTGTTGTCAAAGCCTCGATCTGCTCTTCGGTGAGCGCCTCGAGTTCGGTGCTGTTCAAGGAGCTGATGGAGGTCGAGGCGATGGCGGCGACCTGCGTTGCGGACAGATCCGCGATCTGCGTCGCGGTGAAGCCCGAGATGGCCGTGGCCGAGATGGCGGCAATCTGGGTAGCCGCGAGCGCCTCGATCTGTGCGGTCGACAGCGCGCTGACTTCGGTCGAGGTCAACCCGGCGATGGCCGTCGTCGTCAGCGCGGCGATCTGCGCAGTCGAGAGTGCCTGCAACTGGGTTGCCGTCAGGTCGCCGGCCTGCGTGGAAGAGAGCGCGGCGATCTGTGCGGTCGACAGCGCGGACAACTGGGTCGTCGACAGCGCCAGGGTCTGGCTGTCGCTGAAGGCGGCAATCTCTGCCGTCGTCATGGCTGCCAGTTGCGTCGTGGTCAGGCTCTTGACCTCGGTTGCGGTCAATCCGGTGATGGCCGTGGTGCTCAGGTTGGCAACCTGCGTGGTGGTGAGGGCTGCCAGTTGCGTGGTGGTCAGCGCGCCGATCTGCGTGGCGACCAGGCCGCTGATGGCCGTGCTGGACAGCGCCGTCAGTTGGGCTGTCGAGAGCGCGGCAATCTGCGCGGTCGACAATGCACCGATGGCTGCTGCGCTGAAGGCCTTGATCTGCGTGGTGGTGAGGGCCGCGAAGTCCGCCGTCGTCATGCCGGCGACCGCGGTCGCGGTCAGAACGGCGATCTGCGTGGTCGAGAGCGTGGACAATTGCGTGGTGGTGAGCGCGGCGACGGCCTCTGAACTCAGTCCGGCGATTTCGGCCGTGGTCAGCACCTGCAACTCGGCCGTGGTCAGCGTGGCCACCTGCGTGGCGGTCAGGACGCTGAACTGGGTCGAGGTCATGGCTGCCAGTTGCGTTGCGGACAGCTCCGCGATCTCGGTTGCCGTCAGTCCGGTGATGCCGGTGGTCGACAGCGAGGCAATCTGTCGTGTGCTGAGGGCCGCCAGTTGCGTGGCGCTCAGTGTTGCCGCCTGTACCGCAGTCAGTCCGGCCAGAGCCGTCGTCGTGAGGCTGGCGATCTGCGTGGCGCTGAGCGCCGCAAAGGCCGAGCTGCTCAACTCGCTCAGGGCCGTGCTGCTGAGCCCCTGCAACTGTGTCGTGCTCAGGGCCGCGGCCTGCGTGGCGCTGAGTGCCTCGGTCATTTCATTATCCAGGGCGGCGATCTGCGTGCTGGTCAGCGCTTGCAGTTGCGTCGTGCTCAGCGATGCGATGTTGGTCTCGCTCAGCCCGGTGATGGCCGTTTCCGTAATCGCGCGCAGGGCCGTTGTGCTGAGCGCATCCAGTTGCGTCGAGGTCAGTGCGGAGACCTCGGTGGCCGTCATGCCGGCGATCTGGGTCGGGGTGAGCGTGGCGATCTGGGTCGAGGAAAGCGAGGTGATCTGGTCGTTGCTCAGCGCGCCGATATCGGTGGCGTTCAGACCATTGAGTTGCGTGGTCGTCAACGCGGCAATGGAGGTGTCGGTCAACCCCTGCAGGGCCGTGGAGGTGAGCGCTGCGATCTGGGCCGAGGTGAGCGCGGCCAGTTGCGTCAGGCTGAGCGCCTGTGCCTCGGTGGCCGTCAGACCCGAGGCCTGCGTGGTGGTGAGCGCGGCGATCTGCGTCGCGCTCAAAATGTTCAGTTGACTGTTGCTGAGCGCGGTGATGTCCGTCGAGGACAGGCCCTTGATCTGCGTGGTCGTCAAGGTCGCAAGGTTCGTTGTGCTCAGCCCGGCAATCGCGGTGCTGGTGAGCGCGGACAACTGCGTTGCCGAGAGTGCGGCCAGTTGTGTCTGGCTCAGGTCGGCCACCTCGGTCGAGGTCAGTCCGGCGATTTGCTTGGTGCCGAGGACGGAAAGTTTCGTCGCCGTCAGGGATTCGAATTGCGCATCGCTCAGGCTGCCGATGGCCGTTGCGCTCAGACCCGTGATCTGGGTCGAGGTCAGCGCGGTGAGCTCGGTCAGGCTGAGGCCCTCGACGGCGGTAGCCGTCAGCGAGCCGATTTGCGAGGTGGAGAGCACGCCCAGTTGGGTCAGGCTCAGTTCGGAGACCTGCGTCGAGGTGAGTCCGGCAATCTGGGCCACGGTCAGCGCGGCGACCTGTGTCGTCGACAGCGCGGCCAGTTGCGTGGCGGTGAGGTCGGCGATGCCGGTCGAGGTGAGTCCGTTGAGCTGGGTGGTGTTGAGCGTGGCCAGTTGCGTGGCGGTGAGGGTGGCGATCTGCTGATCGCTGAGCGCCGCGATGTCGGCTGCGCTCAGGCCCCGGATCTGCGTCAGGGTCAGCGAGGCCAGGTCAGAGGTGCTCAGGCCGTTGACGGCCGTCGTGCTGAAGGCGGCGATCTGGGTGGCGGTGAGGACCGCCAGTTGGGTCTGGCTCAGGTCATCGAATTCGGTGGCCGTGAACTGTGCCAGTTGCGTGGTGCTGAGTGCCTTCAGTTGCGTGGTGGTCAGGGATTCGACCTGATCGTCGCTCAGGGCCGCGATGGCCGAGGTTGAAAGGCCCTTGATCTGGGTGGCGGTGAGCGAGGCCAGTTGCGTGTCGGTGATGCCCTGAATCGCCGAGGCGCTGAGCCCTGCCAGTTGCGCCGACGAAAGCACGGCCCACTGCGTGGCACTGAGTTCCGTGAGCTCGGTCTCGGTCAGACTGCTGATCTGCGTCGTCGACAGCGCTCCGATCTGGGTGGTGGTCAACAGGGCCAGCTCGGTCGTATTCAGGTCGGCAATCGCCGTCGTGCTCAGTCCGGAGATCTGCACGGAGGTCAGCGCGAGTAACTCGGTCGAGGTCAGCGAAGCGATCTGGTCATCGCTCAGCGAGGCAATCTGGGTGGAGGTGATCCCCTTGATCTGGGTCGTGGTCAGATTCGCCAGTTGTGTATCGCTGATGCCGTCGATGGCCAGTATGCTGAGGGCGCTGATCTGGGTTGAGGTGAGCACGGCCCACTGCGTTTGCGTCAGCTCGCTGGCCTCGGTCGAGGTCAACGCCGCCAGCTGCGTGGTGGTGAGCGCGGCCACCTGTGTGGTGGTGAGCGCGGCGATCTGGTCATTGCTGAGGGCACTGATGGCGTTGCCCGACAGGGTCGCGATTTGCGTGGTGGTCAGAGCGGCAATCGCCGTTGCGCTCATGCCCTTGACGGTGAGCGCGCTCAGAGCGGCCAGTTGTGTCGTTTTGAAGGCAGTGATCTGCGTCTGGGTCAGTGCGGCCAGCTCGGTTGCCGTGATGGCTCCCACCTGCGTGGTGGTTAAGGAGGCCAGTTGCGTGGTGGTGAGCGCGGCGATCTGGTCATTGCTCAGCGCGCTGATGGAGGTTGCCGTCAGCCCCTTCAGTTGCGTGGTGGTGAGCGTGGCCAGATACGTTGCGGAAAGTCCCTGTACCGTTGTCGAGCTGAGTGCGCTGAACTGCGCGGCCGTGAGCACGGCCAGTTGCGTGGTTGCCAGGTCAGCCATTTCGGTGGCGGTGATTCCCACAGCCTGTGTCGTCGAGAGCGCGGCCAACTGCGCGGTGGTGAAGGCTTCAATCTGGCTGTCGCTGAGGGAGCTGATGGCCGTCGAGGTCAACCCTTGCACCTGTGCCGTCGTCAGTGCCGCCAGCGCGCTGGTGCTGAGCGCATCCACGACCGAAGCGCTGATGGCGCTCAACTGCGCGGAGGAAAGTCCCGCCAGTTGGGTGGTGGTGAGCGAAGAGATCTGCTCCGTGCTGATGGTGGCGATGGCGGTCGTGGTCAGTGCGTTCAGTTGCGCGGAGGTGAGCGCGGCCAGTTGCATGGTGGTCAGATCGGAGAGCTCCGTCGCGGTCATCCCAGCGATCTGTGTCGTCGAAAGCACGGCCAGTTGCGTGGCCGACAAGGCTTCCACCTGATCATCGCTGAGCGCGGCGATGGCCGCGGCGCTCAGTCCCTTGATCTGGGTCGTGGTCAGTCGTGCAATGTCGCTGGTGCTCAGGCCGTTGAGCGGGGTTCCGGAAAGAGCGCTCAGTTGTGTCGAGGTCAGCGCGGCCAACTGCGTCGTGCTCAGGTCGGCGATCTCGGTTTGCGTCAGGCTTTCCATCTGCGTGGCGGTGAGTGCGGCCACCTGCGTTGAGCTCAGGGCCTCCACCCGATCGTCGCTGAGGGCGGCGATGGCGGTGGCCGACAGTCCCTTGACCTGGGTCGTGGTCAGCTTTGCCAGTTGCGTGGTGCTGAGCCCGGACAGTGCGCTGGCCGATAGCCCGCGCAGTTGCGTCGAGGTCAGTGTCGCCCATTGCGTGCTTGTCAGAGCCGAGACCTCATCGGAGCTGAGCCCGGAGAGCTGCGTCGAGCTGAGCGCGGCCAACTGCGTCGTCGAGAGCGCGGCGATCTGGGTTTGGCTCAGATCGGAGATTGCATCGGAACTCAGCCCCTTGATCTGTGCAGCCGAAAGAGCCGCGATCTGCGTCACCGACAGGGCGCTGACCTGATCGTCGTCGAGAGTTCCAAGCTCGGTCGAGGTCATGCCCTTGAGCTGGGCGGTGCTCAGAGCCGCAATCTGCGTCGCGGCCAGACCGCTGATGGCGGTCGTCGACAGCGCGCCCAGTTGCGTCGAGGTGAGCGTGGCCAGTTGCGTGAGCGTCAGCTCGGAGGCCTCGGTGTTGGTCAGAGCGGCCATCTGCGTGGTCGACAGCACCGCCAGTTGCGTCGCGGTGAGTGCCTCCAGCTGGTCGTTGCTGAGCACGGCAATCGCCGTCGTCGAGAGGTTGGCGATCTGTGTGGTGCTCATGGCCGCGATCTCGGTTGCGCTCAATCCATTGACCATCGCCGCGGTCAGCGCGCCCAACTGCGAGGGCTTGAGGGCGGCGATCTGCGCGGCGCTCAGCTCGGCAACCTCGTCGGCGGTCATGCCCGTGAGCTGGGTCGTCGTGAGTGCGGCAACCTGGGTGGTCGTGAGGGTGGCGATCTGCGTTTCGGTCAGCGCGCCAATGGCGGTCGAGGTCAGCCCGGTCATTTGCGTCGTGCTCAGGGCCTTGAGCTCCGTCGTGGTCATGGCCTGGACGGCGGTCGAGCTCAGATTGCTCAGTTGCGTCGAGGTCAGCGCGGCGATCTGGGTCTGGTTCAGAACGGCAATTTCGGTCTCGGTGATGCCGGCCATGGCCGTTGCCTTGAGTGAGTGCAACTGCGTGGCCGACAGTGCGGCGATCTGCGTGGTGTTCATGGCCGCGACCTCGGTGGAGGTGAGCCCGGCGATCTGTGTGGTGCTCAGCGCGGTCAACTGCGTGGTCGTGAGCACGCTGATCTGGTCATCGGTGAGCGCGGCCAGGGCGGTTGAGCTCAGTCCCTTGATCTGGGTCGCGTTCAGCGCGGCAATCTGTTCGTCGCTCATCGTGCTGATGGCCGTCGACGTCAGTGCGCTCCACTGGGTCGAGCTCAGCGCGGCAACCTGGAGCGTGCTCAACGCGGCGATCTCGGTCGCCGTGAAGCCGGCGATTTGCGTGCTGGTCATTGCCGCCAGTTGCGCCGTGCTCAGCGCGGCAATCTGATCGTGGCTCAGCGCGCCGATGGCCGTCGAGGTGAGGTTTGCGATCTGCGTGGTGGAAAGCTCTTTGACCTGCGTTGTGGACAGGCCCGTGACGTTGGTGGAACTCAACGCGGCAATCTGGGTGATCGAGAGCGCGGCCAGTTGCGTCTGATTCAGATCGGAGAGTGCGCTCGAGGTGAGTGCCTGAATCTGTGTGGCGGTGAGCGCGGCAATCTCGGTGGAGGTGAGTGCTTTGACCTGCTCATCGCTGAGGGAGGCGATGGCCGTCGCGCTCAGTGCGCGCAACTGCGTGGTCGCCAGCGAGGCCAGCTCGGTTGTCGTCAGGCCACTGATGTTTCCGTCGTCGATTGATGCGATCTGCGCGGTGGTCAGGCCGCGCATTTGCGTGGTGGTCAGCGCCGCCATCTGTTCGGTATCGATGCCGTCGATGGTCGTGACGGTGAGCGCGGCCAGTTGCGTGGCGGCGAGCGCCGACAACTGGGTCTGGCTCAGATCGTTGAACTCGGTGGAGGTGATCCCCTTCATCTGTACGGTGGTCAGCGCCGCCAGTTGCGTGGCCGTGAGTGACTCGATCTGATCGTCACTGAGAGCACCGATGCCTGTCGAGCTCAGTCCCTTGACCTGCGTGGTGGTGAGCGCGGCGATCTGCGCATCGCTCAGGCCGCTGATGGCGGTCTTGGTGAGGCCGCCGAGTTGCGTGGCGGTGAGCGCGGCCAGTTGGCTCAGGTTCAGAGTCGAAAGCTCCTCGGCGCTCAGACCTGCGATCTGCGTGGCAGTGAGCGCGGCCAGTTGCGTGGTGCTCAGAAGCGCGATCTGCGCGTCGCTGAGGGAGGCGATGGCGGTCGAGGAAAGTCCCCGGATCTGCGTGGCCGTCAGGGCGCTCAACTCCGTGTTGCTCATGCCGTCGAGCGCGGAGGTGGTCAGCGCGCCGAGCTGGGTCGAGCTCAAGGCGGCGATCTGCGTCTGGTTCAGAACCGTGAGTTCATCGGCGCTGAGACCGGCGATCTGCGCGGTGGTGAGCGCGGCCAGTTGCGTGACCGTCAGGACTGCGATCTGGCTGTCATTGAGCGAGGCAATCTCGGTCGTGCTCAGTCCCCGGATCTGCGTGATGGTCAGCGCGGCCAGCAGGGTGGTCGACAGGGAACTGATCTCGGTTGCCGCGATGGTGCCCACTTCGGTCGAGGTCAGCCCCGACAGTTGTGTCGTCGTCAGCTCGTTCAACTGCTCGGTGCTCAGCGCGGTGAAGGCGGTTGCCGTCAGAGCGCCCAACTGCTTGGCCGACAGAGCCGCGAGCTGATCGTCACTGAGCGCGCTCACCTCGGTGTAGGTGAGGCCCTTGACCTGGGTGGTGGTCAGCGCGGCGATCTGTGTGGGGGTGAGAATGGACAGCTGATCGCTGCTCAGCGCGCCGATGACCGAGGAGCTCAGTTTCTGCAACTGGGCCAGGGTGAGCGAGGTAATCTGATCGTCCGTCAGCCCCTG